>Ga0307475_10000106_pt1 | contig 47752 bp, 48 predicted proteins | sample atmos_gasesECM1C_FD_203317 | JGI IMG/M metagenome (GOLD analysis project Ga0307475, IMG submission 203317) | Hardwood forest soil microbial communities from Morgan-Monroe State Forest, Indiana, United States - atmos_gasesECM1C_515 | ecosystem: Environmental > Terrestrial > Soil > Temperate... | reverse complement strand
AGACTGGTCGTTCGGGCTGGGCGAAGCGCAGTACGTTCTCAACCCGCCAAAGGTAGCGGGGAAATAATTTTGAGGAGCCTCGCTTAGTTCTTCCTGAAGAATCGGAATTACCTGCCCCCGTCCATCACCAGCTTTGATCCGCCCGTGGGGCCAACCACCGGCTGACTGCAGGTGACCCTGACCGGCGTCAGCTTGCAAGATGGGACGGTGGTGAAGTTCGGCGATGCGGGCGTGACGGTGCTCGGCTGCAGTGACACGATGAGCTGCGGCCTGACCAGCCCGCCGCACGCAGTAGGGTCCGTCCCACTGACCGCGACGGTAGATGGTGTTACCGGCGCGGCCTCCACTGGCGACTTCACTTTCAGGGTCTTCCCCACCATCGCCAGCATCTCACCGGACACGGTACCGGCCAACACCGGCGCCCTCCCGGTCGACGTTAAAGTGACGCTCACCGGAACGGGTTTCAGCACCAACGCCGGCGGGACGGTCTTCAACGTTGGCCCGTCCTCAGTGCTGAAGAACGTCAACCGCAGCAGCGAGACCACGTGTACCGCGATTTTTATCAATGGAGCTCTGAGCACCGCAAAGTCAACTACCCAGACGCTTCCGGTCACAGTCACGGTCAACGGGATCACCAGCCTGGGCTCCGTGAATTTCACCTATCCTATTCGGCTTGTCATTCCCAAGTCTCCGCCCGGCCCGTGATCCCCGGGCGGGGATAAAACCGCGTACGGCGTCCCGTGCGGTCACGCACCTAAGACTTGACAGGCTGCACTGGGAGCATGTGACGTGGCTCAATGGACGGAACGGCGTCTTGCTCGTGACTCATGGAAAGCCGGCGTCGGCACGCCGTGTCCTGCCGATGACTCCGCGAGTGCGTGCTATACTCGAAACTCGATGGCTTGCGGCGGGCAAGCCGGAAGAAGGTTGGGTATGGCCCGCCAGAACTGCTTGTAACGGACGTAAATTAAAAGTCTTAGCAGCCACGGAGAGGTGCTGGAGTGGCCGAACAGGGCTGCCTGCTAAGCAGTTACACCCCAAAAGGGTGTCGGGGGTTCGAATCCCCCCCTCTCCGCCACAGCTCAAACCTGTGTTTCATGGTGCTCAAAAATCCAGTAAAAGTGGGGCTATTTGCGCCTTGCTACTACTTTTTCTATGTTTATGCTGATTCAAAGTATTATTGCGGTAAATACCGCAAAAATCCAGGATTGCACGGTCTGCTTTCTCGGCGTCGTAGGTCTTGTCTTCGGCTGCCTAACTAACCTTCGATTCTAACAATCTGGCCAGGTTGAATGGATTCAAGGTACGCGAGGCAAGCGGGTACGTGCAACAGGTCCTTGAGACGGTTCGACTTTGCGTGAAAAATGATAATTGCAAAACGTCGGCCGGTTAAATTTTGCTGGTATTCGATACCTTGATCAACAGTAAGAAAAACGTCGAATCTGGCCTTTTCCGCTGCTATAAGAAGCTCGCCATTCTTGAGTCCGGCCAGGCCAGCGTAACGGGCCGTTTGGCAATCGTGCTCGGGCAAAGAGTTCCGGAATCGCTCATCGATACATTCGTCGATCAGAACACGCATTTATGGACGTGCGAGTAAAAGCTGTTTTGCTTCTTCGAGCGCAGCGACGGCCGATTCGCGCGAGACGGTAGGAAATCCCTCTAGAAAGTCCTCGAGTGTTTCTCCGCCTTCTAGGTAGTCGAACAGCGTTTGGATCGGCACTCGCGTTCCGAGAAACACACGTGTTCCGCCAAGAATATTCCGGTTTTTGGCGATGACTTTCATTGCATCATTGTACCACGCGCGGGGTACAAATTCTGACGGCAAAGTCCATCACGAGCGAGCTTGTTTGGCACAAACCCGCCGGAAGCGGTGTCAAAAATCCAGACGAACAACCTGCACCCCCGCCGGAGTGGCTCGGACTAGCGCGGCGGCGCATTCGATAGGAGTCTTAATCATGGGAATGGCAGTTGGTGGAAGTAAAGGCGGGCCGGTTTCGGATCCCAATATTGTTCCGTTGATCGACGTGCTGTTGGTGCTGATCATCATCTTCATGGTAATCACGCCGACGGTGCCCACTGGATTGCCCGCGCTGGTTCCCCAACCCCCTCCGCCGCAACCCAAACCCGAGCTACCCGATCCTGATACGATCGTGGTGCAGGTGATGCTAGGCGGGAAGCTCATGATTAACCAGGAGCAGAGCGACTGGAATGAGCTTGGCACACGCCTCTCCGATATTTTCAAGGAGCGCGCCGAGAAGGTGGCCTTCGTGGAAGGCGCCGAAGAAGTCCCGTTCGCAGAGGTGGCGCGTGCGATTGACATAATGCGGGGAGCGGGGATCGAGCATGTGGGCCTGATCACGGCTGGAGACAACGTCCGAAGAGAGGCTCTCTAGGTGGCTATTGTCTGACGATCTGTGAGATCAGCTACAGGGACTGGTCTCCCACATCAAAGCCGCGATTCAGCCCAACGCGATTCAGAAACTCCTCGACGACTTCTCGGGCGCGGCTTGGATACGACTTGAACTCGGCTAGCGCAGTTTGAACCGTGCCAAATCCTGAGCCAATACCCTGTCACAACTCAGGATGTGCCGACTGATTTCAGCGACCACCAACGGCCGCGAACATCCAAAACACCTTGGACGAACAGGGGGAGGCGTGGTGGGTCTGGAAGGCTGGCGGCAGTGTGTTTGTGCGGTGGCCCGAAGCGGCTACCAGAAGTCTGGGGTTCTTCTTTCAGCCGGGTCAATTCATACATTGAGGAGAATATACCCCGTGCTGCAGGATCGTCCAGGACCGAACTAAGCAACCAGCTGCGGGCCTGAACGGCTAAGTCCTGGCATCCACCCGATCGTCTTTCCGGCTGCTCTCGCTAGTCAGTCGCACGTTGCGCGCGTGGGCCACAATCACTTCGTGGCCGAATTGGCTCAACTGCCGGCTGACCCACGGTGAATGCGTTCCGGTTTCCAGCGCGATCCGACTCCGCAGAATCTTGCTGAACACTTGCTCGATTCGCTGTCGTTGACAGTTCTTGTTCCAAGATCACTTCGCCCGCTTCGTTCAAGATGCAGTAATGGCTGGTGCGATCTCCCAGGTCCAAACCGATCGTCAGCTGGTTATCCTTGAAAATCTGGATCCCCTCTACCGCCACAGTGCTAATCTTCTTCATTTTCATTGTCGGCCTCCTTTTTGCGCCTCGAGCGCGTCGTTCATTGGGAGCGTATCGCATCCCGCTGGAGCAAGTTCGGCACATCGGGATCCGGTCCAGGACACTAAAGGCGCTAAACTCGGAATCTCGCCAAAATCCGAGTTACTTCGCTGCTGCCGTGAGAAGCGCCTCTACTTTCGAGTCCAAATCCTTCGCCACTTTCAGAGCTTCGGGACTTCCGTGGGTCGCCAGGAAGCTGGCCATCCGGTCGTAAGACAGATGCACGCCATCGGTGCGCTCGTCGATCAGTATCGTCACGGGTGCATACGATGCGGCGTCGGGAACATGCACGGCCATTTGTTTCATGATCAGCGGATTCCCCACTAAGAAACGAATGCTCTTCGGCGCTGTTGGTATTTCCTTGCGCATGATGGCGCCCATGTCGAAACGCACGAATTGAATGAAACCAGTGGGACCCAGCACCTTTTGGATTACTTTTTCGAGTTCCGCGTAGGTGGTGGTGGAATTGATGTCGCGCCACAACACCATCATGTCAGGATGCCCAATGGCTGCTTCAAACTTTGCCACCACCTCTTCGAAGGGTTTGGAAGAGATTATGCTGAGCCGCTCGACATTAATTTGCTTCGTTTTCACTGGTTTCCTCCGTAGCGCGGACCTCGCCTCAACCTTGCACACGCCTGCAAAATAGGCCTCCGTGCTACTATTCACCTGGACGGTCCTCTAAAAAGCAAAAAATGATTGTCACCACGAATTACTCGGATATTCCTCTGACGGGCTCGCCCATGCGAACGTTCGTTGCGGCGCCCAAGGCCGAAGGGCAATTTCCCGGGATCTGGTGCTACTCCGATATTTTCCAACTTACACCGCCAATGCGGCGCTCGGTCGTGCACCTCGCGGGCTATGGCTTTGTCGCAGCGGCGCCGGAAATTTATCGGCGCATTGAGCCGCCCGGCACTGTGATTCCCTTCGACGATGCCGGACGCACGCGCGGCCAGGAAGACGCGGCGAAGACGCCCGTCGCGCATTTCGATACCGATTGCCGCGCCGGGCTCGACTGGCTTTCCAAACATCCGAAAGTCGCGCGCGGAAAGATCGGCGCGATGGGTTTCTGCATCGGCGGCCATCTTGCGTTCCGCGCGGCTTTGCAGCCCGATGTGCGCGCCACCGCCTGCTACTATGGCACCGGCATTCACAACGGCAAGCTTGGCCAGGATGCCGATTGCGGCTCCCTGGCGCGCGCCGGCGAAATTCGCGGCGCGCTGTTGATGGTTTTTGGTTCCACCGACCCGCACGTGCCGGCTGAAGGGCGCGCGATTATTGAAGAAGGCTTGCGACGCGCCGGCGTGCGCTACCAGATTAGCCTGTATCCCGCCGAGCATGCGTTTATGCGGGATGAAGGGCCGCGATACGATCCTGAAGCAACCGACCTCGCGTTCGCGGAAATGATTCGACTGTTTCGCAGCGTGTTTCAGGGCTGATTCCTTGGAGTTCAAGGAGACGCCTTTCTAGCGTGGCTTCTTTAACTCCCTGTGATCCCCACGCTCGCTAGGCCTCGACTCTTTTCAATCGCTATTGCGCGTAACCACCGCGCCGACCACCGCCGGCTCGATTTCCACAAGTGAGTGGTGCATGCTGGCGACTCGCCAATGTCCCTCAGATTTGCGGCACATCGCCATGCCGCGCCCTCGAATCCTTCCTTGCGCGGATTCAATTGTGAAGTTGTACTCGTACCAAACTGCTTCGCCGATGGCGTGAAACGAGCTGGCGCGGATTGCCAGATGCGCCGGCGGAGTCTGACGGAAATAACGGTTGCGAAAATAGGACATCGCCGCCTCACGGCCATACAAATCCGAGTTCGCTGCAAACAAGACGATCTTTGGATCCAGACATTCCGCGAAGGCACGCTCGTCGGCGCTGTTAAACGCGCCGACGCAATGATCGATGTCGCGGTTCATCTCAGACTCCAGCTCGATTCCCCGCGAGTCGTTGGCATCCGCAAAGTGCACCGTCTGCCGCTTTAGATCGATTGTGGCGCCCAGTTTTCCGAGCAGGTCCACACCGAGGATTCCGTCGATTCTGCGCCCGCAGCTATTTCCGATCGCCGACAGATCAATGGCGGGCAGTTTCACGGCAATTATTTTTGTGAGTCCGACCTTCAGTTCCGATAACGTCACCTCGCGAGCGCTCGTGGCGGTCGTCCCGCTCCACGAAGTCACGTGAACGTCGCGCCGCGCCGCGCCTTCCGCGAACGACTTAAGATTCAATATGGAAGTTGCCGCCGTATCGATGAGGAACCGCGTCGACCGGCCGGCAGCGACAACTTCAACCACCGGAAGCGCGCCGCAGTGTTCGAGAGGCGTCTCTTGCGCCCGCGTGGCCAAGGGCGCAAGCATCGCGGCGCAGATGGAAGCAAACCGCACCGCGAATCGGATCCACGCAACGGCAAACGCGCGCTTTACCATGGGCGACCTCCGCAATTCGAAGAAGCTATCACAAAACGAACGTTCGTGCTATTTATTTCTTTTGTGTTACAATGCCCGCATGGCTGCCTCCGCCAAAGCGCTCTCTAAGTCCCCCGCCCCGCGACGGCAGGCCCGCGGGCTTCGCACCCGTGAAACGATTCTCGAGCGCGCCGTCGATATCTCTTCTGTCCACGGCCTTGACGGACTCACCGTCGGCCACCTCGCCGATGCCCTGCACATGAGCAAGAGCGGGTTGTTCGCGCACTTCGGGTCGAAGGAAGAGCTTCAACTTGCCACGATTGACACGGCTCGACGGATTTTCATCGAACGCGTCGTGCGACCAGCGCTCGCTGCGCCGAAAGGCATGCCGCGGCTATGGAAGTTGATTCACCTCTGGATTTCCTACGTGGAAAAGCGCGTTTTTTCCGGCGGTTGCTTCTTTACCGCCGCTTCGTTTGAATTCGACAGTCGCCGCGGCCCGGTGCGCGACCGCATCGCGTTAGTGATGCGCGAATGGATTGACGTGCTGACGCGCGCCATACAGGAAGCCCAACGAGCGGATCACATCGCAGCTAAGATCGATGCGGCGTCGCTGGCCCACGAACTTCACGCCATTGCGATCGGCGCGCATTGGGCCGAACAATTGCTCGACGACCGCCGCGCCTACGCGCGTTCGCTTACCATCACCAGAAAAATGCTCGCCCGCGTCGCAACCCCGAAATCTCCGGCCCTCCACTAGCACTTATGGCAGAGTAGAAGGCCGATGGCTGCACCCGCAATTCCTACTCACGCCGGTCGCGCTGCCTTTCGAAGCCCGGACTTCAGGCTTTACATCACCGCCCGCTGGTTCATCGTGTTGGGCATCGAGATGCAATCGGTGGCGGTGGGTTGGCAGATCTACGACATAACCCATCGGGTGCTGGACCTCGGGCTTCCCGGTCTCGCACAGTTTCTTCCCGGCATACTTCTGTTCCTGGTCTCCGGGCACACGGCGGATCGCTTCGACCGCCGCAAAGTGCTTCTCTTCTGCTATTCCGGCTACGCGCTGTGCTCCGGACTGCTGCTCTGCATGGCTCTTCGTGGTTCGCACTCCGTTCACTTGATTTATGCGGTGATGGTCCTGCTCGGAGTAGTGCGCGCTTTCACCGGGCCTGCCAGCCGCGCTATTTTGCCTCTGCTGGTTCCGGAGGAGCACTTTCCAAATGCGGTTGCCTGGAACGCGAATGCGTTCCAGAGCGCCACGATTCTCGGTCCGGCGATCGGCGGCGTCGTCTACGCGATCTCTCGAGGTCCCTCGGCCGTTTACTCTTGTGCGATGGCGGCTGCGTTGGGCGCGCTGCTTTCGATGTTGCGAATCAAGCCAAGAGCCAGAATGCGGCCGCGCGAACCGTTCAACCTTTCGACAGTCCTAGCGGGTCTGCGATATATCTGGCGGCAGAAGCTCATACTCGGCTCGATCTCTCTCGATCTTTTTGCAGTGCTGCTCGCCGGTGCGGTAGCGCTACTTCCGGCTTATGCGCGCGATATTCTGAGGACGGGCCCCTGGGGATTAGGACTGCTTCGTTGTGCACCGGCGGTTGGCGCCGCGATGATGTCGGTAATTCTTGCGTATCGTCCCTTGCGGCGGCGCGCTGGGGCCAAAATGCTGTGGTGCGTCGCGGGCTTTGGCGTTTCCACGATTCTGTTCGGCGTATCGCGGAGTCTCCTACTTTCCGTCGTTTCTCTCTTGCTCGTGGGCGCCGCCGACGCGGTCAGCGTCATCGTTCGCGGAATCCTCATTCAAGTCGCCACGCCGGACGAAATGCGCGGCCGCGTCAACGCCGTGGATATGGTTTTCATCGGTGCTTCGAACCAATTCGGCGAATTCGAGTCCGGCCTGACCGCCAGTTGGTTTGGAACCATTCCGGCTGTGGTGATTGGCGGGATCGGAGCAATCGTGGTCACCGCAATTTGGGCGTGGGCGTTCCCCGATTTGCGAAATGCGGACCGGTTGATATCCAATCAAAGTTAGTTTCGGTCCCTATGGCGCTAAAATCGGGATGAATATGCTGACCGAGCCTAACCCGAAGCCTTATTCAGGATTTCGCAATCCCCTGCTGTACACTTCGGTGGCTGTGGTGCTGGCCATGCTCTATGCAGGCTGGGTTTTGTTTTCACGTCGGCAAGAAGTCCGTGAGCTGGAAGAGAAGTCGAAAGCGGAAAAACTGGCGCAGGACCAGAAGATCGTCGAGTCGCTCGGCGGGAGCAGCTTCGGAATTTTGAATTTCTACGCGAGTCCTCCCATAATCCAGCGTAGCGAAACCGCGCAGCTCTGCTACGGCGTGTCGAACGCGAAATCCGTGCGCCTCGAACCGCAATCGAACGCCGTATGGCCCTCCTACATGCGTTGCATCGAGGTGGCGCCAAAGGAGGACACAACTTATACGCTTACCGCCGAGGACGGCCGCGGAAACACGAAGACTGCTACAATCGTAGTTAAAGTTCGCTAGCGCGCCTTTTTGGGCCCCCTCGCTTCGACCTCCGCTTGGTCGACGCAATGTTTGCTGTGTCCGGCGGGAATCCTCTATACTTAAAGAGTAAGCATGCGAAAACGAGCGGGTGCGCGCCGGACACCCCGGCGAGCGCCCAGACGTTCCAAAATGGTCGATCTCACTGAAAAAATTAAGAAAAAATTGCAGGACGAAATTAAGGCGCTCGAGCACGAACTCCACGACGAACTGCCCAAGGAAATAAAGGTGGCTCGCGCTCACGGCGATCTTTCCGAGAACGCGGAGTACAAGTATGCCAAGGAGCGTCAAGGTTATGTCGCGGCGCGCCTTGGCCAGCTCCACCAGCGCATGGCCGATATTTCCATGCTCAACCTGAACAATTTGCCCAAGGATCGCGCCGCGTACGGCTCGCGCATCACCGTCCTGGACGTTGCAAAGGACGCCAAAATTGAGTACAAGCTCGTGACCACCGAAGAAGCGGACGCAACCATGGGATTGATTTCGACCACGTCTCCGATTGGCCGGGCGTTGCTCGGCAAAAAAGTGGGCGATGAAGTAACGGTTGCAACGCCGGCGGGAAAAAAAGACTTCGAAGTCGTTCAACTTTCGACTATATACGACCAGGAATAATCGGGTGACTTGGATTCAATGCTGACGCGCATCATTGGCCGGTACCTTTCCTGGCCCGTTGACCGCCTCGCCGCACTTCTCGCTGTTACGGGCATCCCTCCCAACGTCATCACCTGGTCGGCGCTGATTCTCAATCTGTGGGCGGGAATTCTATTTGCGGCAGGCCGCTTCGCCACGGCCGGCGGGTTCATGATTCTTGCGGGCCTGTGCGACTTGCTCGACGGCCCGGTGGCGCGGCGGCAGAACCGCGTCTCGATGTTCGGCGGCTTCCTGGATTCGATCCTCGACCGCTATGCCGACCTGATTCTCTTTCTAGGCGTGCTCGTCTATTACGCGCGCGTAAATCGCTTTCTCGATGCCTTCGTTGCCGGCGGAGCGATGGCCGGAGCGGTGATGGTAAGCTACGCGAAGGCGCGTGCCGAATCGCTCGTCCCCAAATCTGAAGTTGGCTTCTGGGACCGCCCGGAGAGGCTGGTTCTCATGATTCTGGGCGCCCTCGTAAACCGCATGCCCATGGCGCTGTGGATTCTGGCTATCGGCTCGAACATCACGGTCATTCACCGCATCGTGCACACTTGGAGGCAAACTCTTGCCCCGGTGCCCGCTACGTCGGTGAGATCAAGCGTCACGCAAGTATCAAAACCTGTGGAAATGAAATCTCCCCGTGAACCACGCGAGCCGTCTCCAATTCTTTCGCGTACCGCAGGCCGCGGAGGCTGATCGTGCCGAAGTTGCTGGGTATCATCGGCGTGCTGGTTGTCTGTGCCGGACTCGATTTGCTCTGGCAGTCGCGGCACGAAATCAGGTTTTGGCTGGCCGCCTATCTCCGCGTTTTCCGATCCATGCTGCGCCATCAAGGACCAGCGCCTCGTTCTCTTCCCGCCACAATTTCCGCGGAAAAACGCCACGGCGCCGTGCGCGTGCTTCTCGGGATGAGTTTCACATTCCTGTTCGGTCCGATTCTGATTGCTATCGGTCTCACTCTGATGCTGTTTCCCAGGTTCTGACCTCCCATCCTGCCTTGACTCCTTCCCTCATCGTTCACGGCGGCGCCTGGAGCATCCCGGATGAATCCGTCGAAGATTGCCGCAGCGGTATTCGCCGTGCGCTCGAAGCCGGCTGGAAGATATTGTCCGCGGGCGGCGCGGCCATCGACGCTGTCGAAGCCGCGATTGTAGTCCTCGAAGATGATCCTACGTTTGACGCGGGCGTCGGCTCGCATCTGAATCGCGACGGCCGCGTCCAGCTCGACGCCATCATCATGGACGGCGCAACGCTTAAAGCCGGAGCGATCGCGGCCGTCGAGCGCGTCCGTAATCCCATTCGTCTCGCGCGCTGCGTCTTTGAAAAAAGCGAGCACATGATGCTCGTCGGCGCAGGCGCTGAAACGTTCGCTTCTGTAAATGGGATCGCCCTTTGCCCGCCGGAGGAGTTGATCCTCGAACGCGAAAGAATCGCGTGGCGCCGCTGCCTGGAGGATTCACACGCGACCGAACATCACATCGGCCATGAAAGCGGCACGGTCGGCGCCGTGGCTCTCGATTCGCAAGGCCGTCTTTTGGCCGCCACTTCCACTGGTGGCACTTGCTGTAAATTTCCCGGACGCGTCGGCGATTCCCCGCTCATCGGTTGCGGCTGTTATGCTGACGCCGAAGGAGGCGGTGTCTCCTCTACCGGCCACGGCGAAGGCATCATGAAAATTGTGATGGCGAAAATGGCCGTTGACCTCCTGCATGATCCCCGCGCTCTCTCGGCGCACCGCAAGGATTCCGGCGCGGCCACGATCGGCCAGGCCGTCGCTGACGCCTGCGTCCGCAAACTCGCGCATCGCGCGCACGCCACCGGCGGCTTGATTCTGCTCGATCGTGAAGGCGCTCCGGCCGCCGCGTTCAACACCCCGCGCATGGCCTATGGCTTCGTCCTGCCGAACGCCGCCTTCAAGATCGCGCCCTGACGCCGCCCGCGCCGAGTCACTTTCGGTCTCTCGCTTCCGTTTTTTTGCTTGCGCCCCGCACCGGGTTGTAATAAATACTTCGGCAGAAGTTCAGTTACTCTCTCTCAAAATGGGCCCGCGCAACACCATGCTCTCTCCTTGGACGTTCTGCGCGGGCCTTCTTATGTTGTCTGGAGCATCCTTGGCATTCTCGGGTGCATCTGTGATTGGCGTAGCCCTCTCGAATACCATGCAACACACGGAGATCGATATGCCCATACGCGACATGATTCTTCCGGAATTCGACCGCGAAATGGCCACTACGCGCAAGACGCTCGAACGCGTTCCCGAAGGCAAGTCCGATTGGAAGCCTCACGACAAATCGATGTCGCTCGGTCGCCTCGCCGGCCACCTCGCCGAACTCCCCGGCCTTGCCGCTCGCGCGATGGAACTCGAATCGCTCGACTTTCGCCCGCCCGGCGCCCCGCCGCGCCAGCCCCTGGTAATGTCCTCGCGAAACTCGCTGCTCGAAACTTTTGACCAGAACGTCGCCAGCGCCCGCGCGGGAATCGCCGGGGCCAGCGACGAACAAATGATGAAAACCTTTACTCTATCCAGCGGCGGCAAGGAACTTTTCAAAATGCCCAAGCTCGCCGTCGTGCGCGGCCTGATCGTGAATCACGTAATTCATCACCGCGGGCAGTTGACTGTTTATCTTCGCTTGAACGACGTTCCGGTGCCTTCGATCTACGGCCCATCGGCCGACGAGAACCCCTTCGCATAGAATTCCGGACGCCCCATCCTTCGCGCTTGCTGCGGCGACGAAGGATGAGACTTCCACCCACGATTCGGCTAGATTATGGACGTCGTGTTCGCCATGCGGATTCTATTGCTCGCCCTATTCGGCCTGGCTCACGCCTTCGCGTCGCCGCAGCAGAGCGCGCCTCCCCAAGCCGTTCGTTTCACCTCCGAGCGCCTCGCCCATCTCGCCTCGCCCGATGATCGATGGACGCTCACGAACGGCTGCAAGGGATGCCCAGAGGGCCAGGAAATGCTGTGGCTGGTTCAAAATGACGACCACCATCGCCGCCTCGTCCGCAAATACGCGCGTACCGTCCAAACCGCCTGGGCGCCCGACAGCAACTCCTTTTACTTAAATGACGAATCGGCCACAAACAAAACGCTCGCCTTGGTCATCATTGCTCGCTCGCTCGAAATTACTGAACTAGAGAAGATTATCGTCGCCGCCGATCCTGCCGCTGCCAGGTACCTCCAAGCCGGCCACTCGTTCCTCGCGGCGCAGCATTGGGTGGGCCCCTCCGAGCTCATCGTCACCCTCTCAGGCCATTTCGACCAGCCACCCGCCACGCAGTTTGAGCTGCGTTACCGAGTCAACCTCAAGGGCCGCGTCGCAAAAGTGTCCCACCGTGAATCGGAGTGGGACCCCGACGCCGCCCCGCCTCCGCCATGACACGGATCGCTCGATCCTCTTTTTTGTTGGTAATCCCGAACCCGTCCGCATTTTGGACGGCGTGCAGGACCTGCTGTTCTGTTCTTGCGTTCGACGACTGCCGCTCCGATGCATTTTGAGCACACGATCCATTCGTACTATTGGCCTCCGCAATCCCGCCCCTGAGACTGAATTGACGCAAGCACCAGAAGTTTGGAGGCCGCCGTGTCGTTCTCGAATCTGTCGCGAAAAGCCGGGTTATCGCTGGCTCCGGCAACGCTGTTTCTTGCGTTTTCGCTCTGCGCTGCCGTTCAGGCCGCCCCGCAACAGGCGGCTCAATCCGCCTCGAAGCCTCCCGCGCAGGCCTCTTCGGCTGAAACCATCGAGCAGCCTCTCACTTCCGCCATACCGGAACCGCCTCCCACGCTTGCCGACCTCGCGCGCCTCGCCCGCGCAAAAAAGAAAGCCGAGCCTACAAAGTCAACCAAGGTAATCGACGACGACAATCTTTCGCACACGCCACGCGACGCTGCCGAGATGGCCATGGACGCTTCCTTTAACAGCGCGCCTTCGGTGGAACGCTCATCGTCGCCGTCCTCATCCTCAAGCTCAAAGGGAAAAGTGACGCTCCTCGATTTCTGGGCCACTTGGTGCGGACCCTGCCGCGCGTCTCTTCCGGATTTGAAGCAGCTTCAGTCCGTCTACGGCAGTGACCGTCTCGAGGTCATCAGCATCAGCGAAGATCACAGCCAGCAAGCCTGGCAACAGTATGTCGCCGCAAACGGCATGAATTGGACACAGCGCTTCGATAGCCGTGGCGAAGAAATGCGTCACTACGGCGCGACCGCGCTACCAACCTACATCGTGCTCGACAGCAACGGCGCCGTCCTCGGCCGCCTCGTGGGCGAGGATCCTTCCACTCCACTCGCCGACCGCCTCGCCCCAATCCTCAACCGCTGATCGCCGCACAATTTCTCACTACCGCGCCATCGGAAGCGCATGACATAGCCCCTTACGTTTTTGGGGCTGCTTCGCATCTGCGCTTTCTCTTCGCCTCCCGGTTGCGCGCGTACTCATTGAAGCTCCCGCAACCACTGTGCTAGATTGCGGGTTCCACAGGGTCATCGCGTTTCCGCCGGGGGCGGCGCCGTGACGTTGATCCAAACGCAGCGCGCAAACTCGCCACTCGCAGCATCCCGCCACGAAATGCCTGTCCCGACGGTTGCGTCTCTCCTGCGTTTGGCCACCAGCTCTCGCAAATTCCTTCAACCCGAGGTGATTCATGAAATCCTATAACACCGATTGGATCCGCAACGTGGGCATTGTAGGCCACGGCGACACGGGGAAAACCCAGCTCGTGTCGTCGTTGCTGTACACGGCGGGGATGACGCCGCGCCTCGGTAAAGTCAGCGACGGCTCCACCACCACCGACTGGGACGAAGAAGAAATTGCACGGAAAATTTCCATCAATACCGGAATGGCCTACGCCGAATGGCAGGCGCCCGGCCAGCCGGAAAGAGCAAAGATAAATTTCCTCGATACGCCCGGCTACTCGACTTTCATCAACGAAACGAAGTCTTCGCTGATCGCCGCCGATGCTTCGCTCATCCTCATTGACGCAGCCGCAGGCGTCCAGGTCGTCACCGAAAAAGTCTGGGACTACGCCACCGAATACGATCAGCCGCGCGCCTTCGTCATCAACTGGATGGACCGCGAGCTGGCCAGCTTCGAACGCGCGCTCGCCTCGCTTCAGCAGGTGTTTGGCCGCGGCGTAATTCCGGTTCAGTTGCCGATTGGAGCGGAGAAGAATTTCCGCGGCATTATCGACCTGGTCACCATGAAGGCGCTCATCTATGCGCCCGGTGGCGACGGCAAAGCAAGGATAGAAGAAATTCCCGCCGACTTGGCCGAAGAAGCTCAGCTCGCTCATGAAGCGCTGGTCGAGCTCGTCGCCGAAGGCGAAGACGAATTGATGCAGGAGTTTTTCGACAAGGGCACCCTACCGCCCGAAGACTTGAAGAAGGGCCTTCATGAGGAAGTGCGCGACAAGAAGGTCTTTCCCGTGCTGCTCAGCTCCGCGCTCCACAACATCGGTGCCGACGCCATCCTGAACTTCCTGTTCGAGATTTTTCCGTCACCCGCTTTCCGCGGCCAAACGAGCGGCCACAAAACGCCCGACCACAAAGGTGAAACGGTCGAACGCAAATACTCCGACTCCGAACCGCTCACTCTCTATGCGTTCAAAACGGTCGCCGATCCCTTCGCCGGCCGCATCACCTATTTCAAAGTTATGAGCGGCGTGCTCAAGAACGACGCTACGCTTAACAATTACAATCGTGGCACGCAGGAACGCTTTCAACACATCCAGACCATGCAGGGAAAAACCGCGGTTGGCGTAAACGATCTGCACGCCGGCGATATCGGCGCCGTGGCAAAACTAAAAGACACGCTGACCGGCGACACGCTCGGCGACAAGAACGGCGCGATCTTCTATCCTCCCGCGCGTATTCCCGAACCCTCCATTACGTTCGCCGTAGAGCCCAAAACGCGCGCCGATGAAGACCGCATCGGCACCGCCATCCACAGAATCCTCGAAGAAGATCTGGCGTTGCGCTTTAGCCGCGATCCCCAGACGAAAGAATTCCTGCTCTCCGGTGCCGGGCAGCAGCACATCGAAGTGGTCGTTGCGAAACTGCGCAAGCGCTACCACGTCGAAATGACGCTGAAGCCGCCCAAAGTCGCCTACCGCGAAACCATTCGCGGCAAGGCCGACGCCGAAGGCAAGCACAAGAAACAGACCGGAGGACACGGCCAGTTTGGACTCTGCCGCATCAAGATGGAGCCTCTTCCGCGCGGCAAGGGAATCGAGTTTGTGGACGATGTTTTCGGCGGGGCGATTCCGAAGAACTGGATTCCTTCGGTCGAACGCGGCATCCGCGAATCGGCGGAGCGCGGTTTTTTAGCCGGGTTTCCGGTCACCGATTTTCGCGCCAGCCTCTACGACGGCAAATATCACGACGTCGACTCGAGCGATATGGCCTTTCGCATCGCCGGCTCGCTCGCCTTCAAGGAAGCGATGAAGCAGGCGCGCCCGGCGCTGCTCGAACCCATCATGCACGTCGAGGTCTATGCACCCGACCAATACTCCGGCGACCTGATGGGCAATCTCAGTTCTCGGCGCGGCCACATCAGCGGCAGCGAATCGCGAGCGGGAAGCGTGGTCATCAAAGCGCTCGTGCCGTTTGCCGAGATGCTCAGCTACGCAAACGAACTGACCTCCATGACCCAGGGCCGCGGCAGCTATTCCATGGAGTTCTCGCACTACGACTACGTTCCCGCCGAAATCGCAACGAAGGTGATCGCCGCGCACAAACCGCACGCGGAAACGGACGAGGAGACAGCCGCCTCGGCCTAGTTGTCCTCGACGATTCGCCGAGCCGGACGCGCTCGGTTAGAAGCAGCCGGCAGCGGACAGGTGACTAGGCCAGAGGAGGAAGATAAAACCCGGTGAGCCGTTTGTGCTCTTCAAATGCCGGTCCGAATTCCTGCGCGAGAAACGATTCTTCTTTTTTCGCCTTGAACGTCCAGCCGATCAGGAAAATCGCCAACGCCACCAGCGCGCGGTACTCGCTGACCACCACCACCGTTCCCACCACCGCCGTCAGCAGCCCGGTGTAAATCGGGTGCCGGATGTATCGGTAAGGGCCGGTGCGAATCAGCTTGTGCTCTTCGCGGATGGTCACTTCGGCGCTCCAATTCTTGCCCAGGTGGCGCCGCGCCCAAATCGCGAATCCGATTCCCGCTACCACGAGCACCGCCCCGAGCGACGCGATCCAGAAGCGATGCGGCAGAAATTGCCGGTTCAGCGGGCCGATCGGCAGATCGTCTCTCCACAAAAGAAAGTAGGCGCACGCGAGCCACAGCACGTGAATTAGGCGCTCGAGAGTCGGCTCTTTCTTGCGGGTTTTCGATTGGCTCCGCGCAGCGAAGATCCAATACAGCAAGAACGCGATCCAGGCCCCGTTGACGATCGCCGAGATGATTTCTCGCTGCGTATTAGGGCTCAAGCGGATTCACCGGGCGTGGCGATTCTGGCTTGGCTGCGCGGACGATGCAAGCAATTCGTCGTGACGCAACAATCCGCTCATCGCGCTCGCGAGTTCTTTTCGCGCGGCGTGGCCAATTTGGCGCTTGCGCGCGTTGCGCGAGTACGTCAACCTTTCCTGCTATGAAAAACACGGCGAAGACAAAACGCTGGCGCGATGCAACCAGCGCGATTCACACGGGCGAAGAAAAATTTCATGTCGGCGCGACCGTGGGCACGTCCATCGCGCGTACCGCGAACTTCACGTTCTCCGGCACCGAAGAGATGAAGCGCTGGGCGGAGGGAAAGAGTTCGGCGTACATCTACACGCGCTACGGCAATCCGACGCTGGCGATCGCGGAAGCAAAGCTCGCGGCGCTCGAAGGAGCCGAAGCAGCAATCGTTACCGCTTCTGGCATGGCGGCGATTTCAAGCTCTCTGCTCGCGGTGCTGAAGGCCGGAGAGGAAGTGATTTCCACGCGGCAAACTTACGGCGGCACGTACCGCTTGATGCGCGACAATTTCCCGCGTTTCGGAATCGTGGTGCGGCACGTCGAGTCCGACCTTGCCGGAATTGAAAAGCTGGTGAATCCGCGTACCCGGGTTCTCTACATCGAGACGCCCACAAACCCAACGCTGCGCCTGGTCGACTTGAACAGGGCCATTGCGTTTGCGAAGGAGTGGGGCCTGATTTCGTTGATCGATAACACCTTTGCAAGCCCCGTGCTGCAGAAACCCATTCAACTTGGATTCAACATCGTGCTGCACAGCGCGACGAAATACCTGGCGGGACATTCCGACGTGATCGCCGGCGCAGCCGCAGGCAGCCGCGCGCTGATCGACCTGGTCCGGCACAACGTCATTAACCTCGGCGGTTCGATGGATCCCGAAGCGGCCTTCCTGCTGATTCGCGGGATGAAAACGGTTGAGTTGCGCATGAAACATCAGTCGGGATCGGCGATGGCGGTGGCGCGCTACCTCGAGAAGCACCCGAAGGTGGCGCGGGTCCATTACCCGGGACTCGCTTCTCACCCGGACCATCAGCTCGCGAAGCGTCAGATGACAGGGTTCGGCGCGATGCTGGCATTCGACCTGAAGGGGGGCCTGGCAGCGGCCCGGCGGTTCTGCGATCGCACGCGAGTTTTTCTGCTGGCTGCAAGCCTCGGCGGTGTTGAATCGCTCGTGGTTCTGCCGATTTACACTTCGCACTACAACATGTCGCTCGCCGAGCTGCGCGGCGCGGGCGTCGAGCCTGGCACGGTACGTGTTTCGGTTGGCCTCGAAGATCCCGCCGACTTGATCGAAGATCTTCGCCAGGCTCTTAGCTGATCTGCCCGGCAGAGTCAAAATTGCCTGCCACGGGAAGGGCTACCTAACGGTGTTGACCTGCGCCCTAGCGACTTCTAGAACAGGAACTTGAGAGCCGCTTGCGAAATGCGTGGCGGGGCCGCTTTCACAACCTTGCCGAATGTCGCATCGTTGATGTTTCCATCGACCGAGCCGCTTCCATCGAACTGCGCGTGATTGAACGCGTTGAATGTTTCGATGCGAAATTCGAGCGACTTGCTCTCGGCTATCTTCGTGACTTTCCGTAGCGCCATATCAAAATTGTTGACCCCGGGTCCGTGGAACGGCCGGCGTGCTGCGTTTCCCTGCATGCCTAGCGGATTGGGGCTGAACAATGACGTGTTGAAGTACGGCTGCCCGTTTCGGGGATTGTGGTTGATTTCAAGATTTCCCGGAGCGACATTTGGCAGATCGATGCCTCGGCTATCGGGTGAGAATCCTTACCGAAGGCGGGATTCCCACTCGCTCGGGTTATTGGTTCCGCGAGAGCGAGCGGGAAAGGGGCGAGGTTCGCCGTATTTTACGCTGGCTCGTCGTGGCACTCCGGGAAGCGGCTACTACCCGGAGGTTCTGGCTCTTTGATTAGATTTTCCATATATAATTCAATCGTCCTGAGGCCGTACCGTACTGGGCCTGGGCTTAGATACCATACCCCCACTAGGTAGTCAACAGAAATGTCGCACATGTCGCGAGAAAAGTTGGACCTTGTCAACCGCACCAAGAAGGTCATCGGACAGCTCGAGGCGATCTTGCGCGCTCTCAATGATGATGAACAGTGCGCGGACGTCCTTCAGAGGCTCGCCGCTGCAAGGGGATCTATCAATAGCCTCATGGCCGAACTCATGGAAGACCACATCCGCAACCATATGCCGAGAAACACCAAGTCGTCTGAGGAAGCTGCGGACGACCTAATCGGCATCGTGCGTACCTACCTGAAATAACGGCCGCGCCTTAAGCAAACAGTCTTGAAGCGCGATGCGTGGGAGCTCCCAAGCGAAAACGAGAACTGCATGGGATCCTCGGTTTGAATGCCCGGGCGTGGCAAGCGGAGAGGCGCAAACCCTGGAGCTGCCGGATGCCTGATTCTGGCTAGCAATTTCACAGGGGGCGATGATATAAGCCTCGATCTAAGGTGCCGACTTGAAATATCGCGCCAACTGCGCCCACCGGCTGGGGTGGTTCGGACGGTAGTACCCGGTGTCCTGTTAACGTCAACGGCTGGTACGGCACTCCCATTGACCGGCTCGTAAGTTCTTCGTAGGATTTTTGCTACGCTATAATCGTGGTCAAGAGGGATGCGATTTCGGAGCCGGTGGCCAAGCGGACGACAAGACAATGACGAAAAGGGCGACGACAACCTGGCTGGCAGTTGCAGCGGCGACGCTGGTGTTGGCGAGCTGCGACGACACAGTAAAGAAGCCGGTCCAGGCGCGCGTGCCCGCGCCGGTGCCGGTTCAGCAGGGCCTAGTGGCAGCGCGCCCTAGACCAGAAGCGCTTCCCTTTCCTGAGAATCGTGATTCGCGTTTGGTTCACCTGAGTCTGTTGCGGCCCGAGCCTCGTCCCGCCATTTACGTGCTTATAGAGAAGGTGCAGGCGAGCTACCTTGCGGGGCAAAACGAATACCAGTTGGGGAAATTTGCGAAGGCGCACGACGATTTCGAGCACGCGGTGAGCCTAGTCCTTCAGAGCGGCTTCCCCATCGATTCCGATCCTCAGCTGGCGGAGCTGTTCGACCACATCGGCGAGGCGACCCAGGCTCCGGAACTCGAGGCCTTGCAGGCTAGCGAAGAGGCGGAAGTTCCCAGCACGCCGGCGCCGATCGACGAACTTGTGGACTTGACTCTACCTGCGGGCGACCCGCGGCTGGCGTCGAAAGCGGAAAAAGAATTGATGAGGGTGCCGCACGACCTGCCGCTGACGGTGAACGATTCCGTCCTGCAATATCTGAGCTATTTCACGACGCCGCGCGGGCGGGCGATCGTCGAGCGCGGCCTCGGGCGCGCGGGGCGCTACAACGAGATGATCCGGCGGGTGCTGAAGGAAGAAGGCATGCCGCAGGACCTGATTTACCTGGCACAGGCTGAGAGCGCGTTCCTGCCGCAGGCGGTGTCGCGTGCCGGGGCGCGGGGGATCTGGCAGTTCATGCCTTTCCGCGGCGAGCAATACGATCTCGAGCGGACTTATTATCTCGACCAGCGCAGCGACCCGGAACGGGCCACGCGCGCCGCGGCGCACCATCTACGAGACCTCTACGACATGTTCGGCGACTGGTACCTGGTGATGGCGGCGTATAACTCGGGGCCGGGCAACGTAACGAAGGCCGTGCAGCGCACCGGTTATGCCGATTTCTGGCAGCTGCAGATGAGAAACGCGCTGCCAAAGCAAACCAGAAACTACGTCCCGATTATCCTGGCGCTGGCGCTGGTGGGCAAAGAGCCCGCGATTTATGGAATCCAGGTGCAGCCGGAAAAGCCGCCGCGGGTGGAAAAGGTGCGGCCTGGGCATGCCATCGATCTGCGGCTGGTTGCGGACGCGACCGGCGTGGATATCGACGACTTACATCAACTGAACCCGCAGTTGCTGCGGAGCGTGACTCCGAGCGATTCGCAATTTGAACTGAAGTTGCCGGCGGGGAAGGCAGAGAAATTCGTCGAGGCCGTGCAGCAGGTGCCCGAAGAAAAGTGGACAAGCTGGCGGCTGCATGAGGTGGCTAACGGGGAAACGCTGGCGGAAATAGCGAAGCATTACCGGGTAACGGTCCCAGCGATCGAAAGCGCGAATCACCTGCAGGGGCATGCCATCGTGCCGGCGGGATTCGTTCTGAACATTCCGACGGCGCCGCCCGCGGTGCGCGTGGTGAGTTACCGCGTGCAGCGAGGTGACACTTTGGAAGGTATTGCGGACCGCTTCGATGTGACGGTATCGGAATTGAAGCGCTGGAACCATATCAACAGCCCCAAGGTGGCTCGGGGCTCGCGGTTGAGAATTTACGCCGGCGGCCAGCCTTCGGCGGCGCCGCGAGCGAAGTCGAAGTCTGCGGCAAAAGGAAGCGCGGCAGTTCAGAGCGTTTCCGCGAATCATTCTCGAACAGCTCCTGTGACCCAAGCGGCTCAGAGGGCTCAAACGGCTGAGGCGGCCGACGCGGTTCGACATCGCGTAAAGCCTGGCGAGACGCTCTACCAGATCGCGCGGCTCTACGGGACGACGGTGGATGCGCTGCGGCAGTCGAATCCATTTCTCTCGCAGCGAACGCTCAAGGCCGGGGACCTACTGACGATTCAGCGCTGAAATGGGCCCGGCCCGTGAATCATCCGGCACGGCTTTCTTTCCTAAAGATTCGCCTCCAAGCCTTTTATTTTCTTACACATAAATGCAGCTGGGTGCGGTCAATATGGCGGCGCGAACTTCTCCTTTCAGCGGTCACTTCAAAAGAGTTAAGCTTTTCCTAAGCCTTGCGCCTTGACAAAGTTCCGATACTCCGTTTATATGCGCGAAGGGCCATAAGGCGTCTGGCAAGCCCGCCATATCCATGGAGGAAGCAATGTTCTACGCCAAAATGCACGACGAGGAAGATGACGAACTCCCCCGCTACGAAGAGGAAGAAGAGGAAGGGGTGGTACACCCGAATGACGGAATCGTAGAAGAGGTGGAAGAGATCGTCATCGAGGGCGAGCCAGGGGAAGAAGAAACGGAAGAGGCGCCAGCGCCCGCTGCGAAGAGGCCTGCTTCCGCGCCAAAGCGTAAGAAATCGAAAAAGTCCGCGCCGAAGAAAAAAGCGAAGGCCAAGAAAAAGAAACCTGCCAAGAAGGCGCACGCGAAGAAGTCCTCAAAGAAGAAGGGCGGCAAGCGCCGAAGGCGTTGAGCTGTTCGCTGGCGGTTTTCAAAGAAATTGCGGCCCAGTTGTCCCGCCTCGATGAAGAGTTGCGCGTGCGGCTGCAGTGAAGCGGCGAATTCGGCCAGCGGTCGGCCGCCAAGGCTAGGAATTCAGCGCACAGTGGAAATGATTCATGGCGCTGAAACCATGCCCCAAGCAGGGAGCTCGCGCCAACCTAACAGGGCCTCTGCGGCCCATGCGCCAAGATACGATGACAGCGCGACGCCGTGTCCGGCATAGGCACCGAGTACGATGGCGTTCTGACTTCCGTTCGCACTGCGTGGGTACCAGCCGAAAATCGGGGTCCAGGAATCGCGGAACAGAATAGGTCCGCCCCAGCGATGCGTGAAGCGGATGGACGCAAGCGCCGGATGGAGTCCGCGAACTCGCCTTTCGAGTGTGTCGAACAGGCGCGATGACTCTCCGGCGGCAATGTCGACCGCGTCCAGGTTGCGCTCCTCAGGCGATTGGACCAGACCCGCTCCCCACACGATTGAATTGTCGTCGCGCACGCGCCCCCAGAGATACGGCATATCGACCGTGTAGAAGGGCTTTCTTTCCACCAGGCCGATGGCGGCCAATTGCTGTGCGGTGACCGGCTCGGTGAGCGCCGCCAGCGTGAGGCGCGGATGCATTCCTAGGTCTGGGCCCGCAAGGTCCAGCGAGAGCGCGTTGGTGGCAAACAGAATTCTCTTCGCGCGCAACCGCCCGCTTGCGAAATGAATTTCGGGAATTTCCGCCCAATCGACCCGCTCTACGAGGTGAGGTAGGCAGATGTGCACTCCGAGAGCGTGGGCGGCGCGTGCCAGGCCGCTCACCAGCTTTCCCGGATCGAGCGTCCCGCCCGGTACTTCTTTTACGACACCTAGCGTGCCGGAATCGTTCCAGCGGATTGGGGATCGCGGCAGGGCGCCGTTACGGCCGATTTCCCAGGCGCCGGGCAGCGAGAGATCGCATTCGACTCTGAGTTGCGTGAGAATGTTCTGAAATCCTCGGAGGACATCACCTAGACCGGGTTTGTCACCCGAGGCCGTTTCACCGAGGGTCACACCTCCGGTGCGGCCGCTCGCTCCCGCTCCGATGCTCACTGCTTCGAGGACCACAACGGATCTCTCCGGCGCGAGGTGTCGCAGCCATGCCGCCGCGGCCAGCCCCGTGAATCCGCCGCCGACAATCGCGAAATCCGCTTCCCTCGGGGCGGATTGCTGCGGCGGTTCGAATGCAATTTGCCAAGGCGGCTGACCCCAATTGTCGTGACTGTGAACGGGTGACATGGTGAGGGTCTTTGTGCAACGGGCGAAAGCGATGAGGGCGTCGGAGGCCGCGTTCGATGCGCAATTCCTTACCGCTTGATTCGGACTTTCCTCAAGCCTTCGCGGCGGGCTCCGGATGTCTCACAAAATGCTCTCCGTCCAATTCTCGAGTGTGTGCTTTACCTTGCCCATGAATTGGTGCGCGACCGCACCGTCCACGACGCGGTGGTCGTAGGACAGCGTGAGATACACCATCGAGCGGATGGCAATCGCGTCGTCGATGACCACCGGGCGTTTTTCGATCGTGCCGAGACCGAGAATCGCGACGTTGGGCTGGTTGATCACCGGCAGGCCGAAGAGGCCGCCAAAAACGCCGGGATTCGTGATCGAAAAGGTGCTCTCGGCCACTTCTTCCGGCTTGAGCTTCTTTGAACGAGCGCGCTCGGCGAGATCATTCATGGCCCGGGCGATGCCCAGAAAATTTTTCTCCTCGGCGCTCTTGATCACCGGGACGATGAGTCCCCAATCGAGCGCCACGGCGATGCCGATGTTGCACTCTTTGTGCAACACGATGTTTGCACCGTCGACGGAAGAATTCACGGTGGGAAACGCGCGCAAGCCTTCGACCGCGGCGCGCACGAAGAACGGCATGAAGGTCAACTTGGTTCCTGAGGTCTGTTCGAACTGGTCTTTCATTCTTGCGCGCAACGAAGCAATTCCGCTGACGTTAACTTCGTCGACGGAGTAGACGTGTGGAGAAACGCGCTTCGAGACCACCATGTGCTCGGCGATGCGCTGGCGCATGACGGACATCGGCTGCACTTCGTAATGGCCGAAGTACATTTTCTCGCGCGGCACCGCCGTTTCGAAAGCGGCGTGGACCGCCGTTCCTCCCGTTGCCGGCGGAGGCACGGAAGTTCTTGGCGAGGTCTCGGCCGGAGCGGTCCCTCGGCCGCCCCCTTCGATGGCGCCGAGGATGTCGCGCTTGCTGACCCGGCCGCCGGCGCCGGTACCGGGAACCTCCGCCAAGTCGACATTGTTTTCGCGCGCGAGGCGGCGAACGAGCGGTGAGCTGCGAATTTTTTCGCCCGCTGCGGTTACCGCAGGACGCTGCGGCGCAGACGGCGCGCCAACGGCAGGCGACCCAGGCGCAGGCGAACTCGCTACGGCCGGCGCGGACTTCGGCTTGGCTGTGTCGGCGGGTCCCTTGATCGCTGTCGCGGCGATGGGATCCTCGGGAGCGTCGGGCGCAGGCTGCGCTTGTGCCTTCGCCGGCGAGTTGGCCGCAGCGCCAGAGTCAATGACTGCGACAACCGTTTGGATGGGCACCGTCTGCCCTTCGTTGACTTTAATTTCCTTCAGCACGCCGGCCGAAGGCGACGGAATTTCCGCGTCCACTTTATCGGTCGAAATTTCGAAAAGGGGCTCGTCGCGCTCGACTTTGTCGCCCGGCTTCTTGAGCCATTTCGTTATCGTGCCTTCGAAAATGCTCTCGCCCATCTGGGGCATGATGACATCGACAGCCATGGTCGTCTCCTCTGCGATCGAAACTCAGGCGGCGCGCAGGCACTCCTCGTGCCACACTCCGGGCATGCCCTCGAGGGTGTAGATTTCATCCCCGCCATGGAAAAACTCAACGCGCTTTACTTTGGCCACGGCACCGGCGTATTCGAGCTGCTCGGGTTCGAGCTCGTTGTGGTATTGGCCCTCTTCCATGAATTTTTCAAGGAAGGCGCGGTCCGCGATGCGGACTTCGGTCCCCACTTCGAACTCCGCTTGGTTGACACCTTTCGTTTTTCCCACGGCGTTTAGCCCTCTCTGTTCCGCTCTAATATTGTGCCAATTCGCGAGCGGCCGCGACAATCTTTTCTGTATTGGGCAGAAAGCGATGCTCCAGGGGCGGAGAGTACGGCACGGGCGTATCCAGGCCCGTGACGCGCGCAATCGGACCGTCGAGATCTTCAAATGCGCCTTCACATACCACCGCAGCGATTTCGCCGGCGATGCCGCCGGTGCGCGTATCTTCATGGACGATCAAGAGCTTGTTTGTTTTTTTGACGGATGCCAGGATGGTATCGCGGTCAAGCGGCGCGAGCGTGCGGAGGTCAATCATTTCCGCGTCGATCCCTTCTTTTGCGAGCTGTTCGGCGGCCTCCAGCGAAGTGTGCGCCATCGCCGCATAGCTCAGAATCGTGAGGTCTTTGCCTTCCCGGCGAACGATGGCCTTGCCGATGGGCACGGTGTATTCACCCTCGGGAATCTCTTCTTTGATGCGACGGTAGAGGAATTTGTGTTCAAAGAAAAGGACGGGATTGTTGTCGCGGATCGCCGATTTGAGAAGGCCTTTGGCATCGTACGCCGTGGAAGGATAAACAATCTTCAGCCCTGGGGTGTGCATGAAATACATTTCCGGATTCGCCGAATGAAACGGCCCGCCGTGTACTCCTCCGCCCGAAGGCCCGCGCAGGACCATGGGCACCGGAGCGCCCCAGCGATAATGTGACTTAGCAACAAAGTTTGTGACCTGATTGAAACAGCAGGCGATGAAATCGATGAACTGCATTTCGACCACCGGACGCAGGCCGAGGTAGCTCATGCCGCACGCCGCGCCGACAATGGCGGTCTCGGCGATCGGTGCGTCGATTACGCGCTCGTGGCCGAATCTCGCTAGCAGCCCTTCGGTGACTTTGAAAGCGCCGCCGTAGACGCCGATATCTTCGCCGATCGCGACGACGGCCGGGTCTCGATCCATCTCTTCGAAAATCGCCTGGCGAATGGCTTCGAGCATGGTGATGGCAGCCACGGTCAGCGCCTCCCCTGCTTGCGCTCCGCCGGGCGCCGGAGGGATTTGTCTTTAGGGCCGCGGCCGAAAGGAACACGCGCGCCGGTTTCCTGCTGCTCCGGCTTGGCCTTTGCGCCGCCTTGGAGCGCGGGTTTCACGACGGGCCGCGGCGTCTTCGCACCGTTGCCGCCCGGCTTCCCTGTCGACGATGCGGAGGTGCTGGAGACTTGCTTCAGGTTCGCAACTTCCGCCTCGAGGCCGCCGAAGTCGGGAACCTGCCAAGCAGCTTCCACGCTGCAATTCGGAGGAGTGAGCTCCTTTTTCGGGCGCTGCCAATCGGCTTTAATCGTATGGCAGCCGTCGCAATAGACGCCTTGCTCGGCGAGCTCGGGCGGAGGCATGGGCGATTCCTCGGAAAATTTCTGGTCTTCGTCGAGCAGGCGTTCGATGCGCGCGTCCAGTTCCGACTTTGCTTTCGCGTCCCAGATCTTGTTCTCGATAAGGTACTTTTCATATCGCGAAATGGGATCGCGCGCTTTCCAGTAGTCGACCATTTCCTTCGGAACGTATTCGGCGGGATCGTGTTGCGCATGGCCTTTCATGCGATGCGTTTTCACTTCGATGAGGATGGGGCCGCGGCTAGCGCGGCATTCGTCGACGGCTTCCTTCGCGGCGGTGTAAACCCGAACCACATCGTTGCCGTCGACGACCATCGCTCGGATGCCGTAAGCGACGGCGCGGTCAGCCAGGTTTTTGACCGGCACTTGCCGCGAAACAGGGGTGGAATATGCCCACTGGTTGTTTTCAAGGATCAGCACGAGCGGCGCGCGTTGTGCCGCCGCAAGATTCAACCCTTCGTGGAAGGCGCCGGTGGAGCTGCCGCCGTCGCCGATCCAGGTGAGCGCAACAATCTTCTGTCCCAGGTAGCGGCCCGCCATGGCGACGCCGGTCATCACCGGAATCAAATCGCCGAGCATGGAAATAGGCGACACCGTGTGGCGGGTTTTCAGGTCGCCGAAGTGGCTGGTGCCATCCTTGCCGAGCGTGGGCGAAGTGTACTTCGCCATATGTTGCGTGAAGATATCGCGCGGAGGAAAACCTTTCACCAGAAGTGCGCCGATATTGCGAATCATCGGCGCGAGCCAATCGCGCGGCTCGAGAGCGTAGGCCGTGCCGACCGAGACAGCTTCCTGTCCGAGACTTGAATACAGGCCGCCGACAATTTTGTTTTGCCGGAACAAGCGCACCATGCGGTCTTCGAGCTGCCGATTGAGCTGCATGTAGTAATACAGCTCGAGGTGCTGTTCGCGTGTGAGCTTTGCGCTCATTTGATTTCCCATTCCCGGCGCTTTCGCCACCGGAGCCTTAGAATTCCTTCTGCGGCGGGCGTTTGCCCTTTCCTGTCTAGATTAGACTGCCGCCACCGCCGTCTTCCCAACCATGCTCGAATCTTCCTTGATAGCGCACAGAAGCTCACGGGGGGAAACCGGCCGAACTTCGCGGCCGAAAACTTCGCCGAAATGCGCTGTCAAGCACGACCAGACTTCGCTCGCCCTTACCCTATGGCCCAGCACTTGTTCGAGCGACGTCGCCTTTTTGTCAGCGATGCCGCAAGGAACGATCAAGTCAAAGTATCGCAAGTCGGTGGAAACATTGTAGGCAAATCCGTGCGAAGTCACCCATCGGCTCAGGTGGACGCCAAGCGCTGCGAGCTTTTCTTCGCCGCGAGGTGTTTCGACCCAGATACCGTGCTGGTCAGCAATGCGCATGGCGGCCACACCGAGATCGGCTGTTGCCCGGATCATGATTTCCTCCAGCTGTTCTACGAACCAGCGAACGTCGCGGCGATGCTCCGTGAGATCCAGTATCGGGTAACCGACGATTTGTCCCGGTCCATGGTAAGTGATGTCGCCGCCGCGGTCTGTGGCGCTGAATTCGACGCCCATTTGCGCGAGCAGATCATGGCTCGCTCGCAAATGCTCGCGCTTTCCGTTTCTCCCAAGCGTGATCACGTGCGGATGCTCGCAGAAAAGCAACACGTCCGGGATTGCGCCGGATTTGCGCGCATCGAGGACCCGACCCTGGAGTTCGCAAGCACGACCGTAGGGCGTTAGGCCCAAGTCCACCACCCAGCAGATTTTCTCCGGTCGTGTCACAGCGTTTGAAAATGCTTTCCCTTCGCGCCCGAAATCGAACGAAACTAAATGTTGATGGCCATGCCGCGAACCGCATTGAACGCATCGCCCATGGCTTCCCAAACGGTAGGGTGCGCATGGATCGTCGCAGCCATGTCGTCCAGCGTAGCTTCGAGCCCCAGCGCGGCAACTGGTTCGGAAATGATTTCCGTTGCCAGCGGCCCGATCGCGTGCACACCAAGAATTTCGCCGTACTTCGCCTCGGCCACGACTTTGATGAATCCTTCATGCATGCCGAGAATGGTGGCCTTGCTGTTGCCGATGAACGGGAACCGTCCGGTCTTCACTTCGTAGCCGGCTTCGCGCGCCTGCTTTTCGGTCAGGCCGATCGAACCGATCTGAGGTTCGCAGTAAGTCGCGTTCGGGCAGCGCTTTCGGTCGAACGGCTGGACGTCCTTGCCCGCCATGCGGCCGACGCCGATGATGCCCTCCATCGAAGCCGCGTGAGCGAGTTGCGGCAGCCCGGCGACGATGTCGCCGATGGCGTAAACGCGCGGTTCGTCGGTTTCAAGATAGGCGTTGGCGTGAATAAAACCGCGCTCGGCTTTGATTTTCGTCTTCTCCAGGCCGACATTTTCAGTGAGCGGGCGGCGGCCCACGGCAATCAGAACTTTCTCAGCGCTAATGGTCTGAGCTTTCCCGGTTTTGTCCTTGAACGCGACGGTCGCGCCCTTGGCGTCCTTCTTTACGGATTCGACTTTCGCTTCCGTCTCGATGCGAATTCCCTTTTTCTTGAATGCCTTCTCGAGTTCTGGAGAAATCTCTTCGTCTTCGAGCGGAACAACTCGAGGCAGCATTTCGAGAATGGTTACTTCAGCGCCAAAGGTTCGGAAGATCGACGCGAACTCAACGCCTACCGCGCCGGCGCCAACAACCACGAGAGATTTTGGGATCTCCGGCAGCATCAGGATTTCGCGATTGGTGAGAATTGTTTTGCCGTCGATTTCAACGCCGGGCAAGGTACGAGCGTCCGAGCCGGTGGCGAGCATGATGAAGTTCGTCTCTAGCTCGGTGGCCTTGCCATCCTTTTCAACCGACACGCGACCGGGACCCGCGATCCGCCCCCATCCGGTAATGGTTTCGACCTTGTGCTTTTTGAAAAGCGACGCGATGCCGAGCGAGTGTTTCTTGACGATCCTGTCCTTGCGCGCCAACATTGCCGGCCAGTTGATCTTTACGTCTTTCACTTCGAACCCGAATTCCTCGGCGCGCTTGAAGTAGTCGTAGATATCGGCGTGGTGCAAGAAGACTTTTGTGGGAATGCAGCCGATGTGCAGACAGGTGCCGCCGAGGAACGGGTCTTTCTCGACCACCGCCGTCTTGAGGCCCCATTGCGCGGCGCGAATCGCGGCGACGTAGCCTCCCGGCCCGCTCCCGATGATTACCAGATCATATTTTGCCAACCCAGGCCTCCCCGGCGGTTTGGGACTCGGTCCCGCCGAGCCTATAGATGCATGGAAGGGGAGCTACGATGGCGACTCTTCCAGGCGCGCAGACAGAAGATTTTAACAGTCGCCTTCGACTGCCGCAACCTTGCCGGGTGATTGGATGATTGGTGGTGGGGCTTTATCGCTGGAGGATTGGCATTCTGCGAGATCGAAGTTCTTGCTCCACTTGCCGGAGCTCTTGGACGGAAAATGAAGACCGGAAATGACGAGTCGTCGATAGGTGGTTGGGCTGCTATCGTTGGTCGTCTCCGCGCGTCTGTACGAAGATGACCTTTTCATTGCATTAGCCCGGGGCCGGACGAAACTTTTCTGAGAGCCTGGCCGTATAGGGTGATGTGCGTGAAGGAGAGATTGGCAAATGAGCAGCGATTTCACATCGGCGGCCCCGATTGAGCCCGCCCGAGCGCCGGTCCGACCGCCTTCGATCGTTCACACGATTTTTCTGGGACCGAACGGGATCCGCGCGGGTTGGCGCCTCTTGCTGTTCCTGGCGTTCTTTCTCGGAATCAGTTCCCTGACGAACAAGGGCCTTCAGCACGTTCCGGCCTTCGCCACCTGGGCCAAGTCCCAGCCAAAGGGAACGATCACGGCAGCCTTTGGTATCGCGACGGAAGGGTTGACGGTCGCTCTGTTGTTTTTCCTGGTCTGGATTATGTCCAAGATCGAGAAGCGCTCGTTTGCCGACTACGGCTTGCCTTTGAGCCAAGCATTCGGAAAGCGATTCTGGCAGGGGATTCCATTCGGGTTTCTCGCACTTTCTCTACTACTCGTCTTGATGGCGGCACTGCATGGATTCTCTCTCGGCGGAACGGAGATCGGCGGCATCGCGGCCGTGAAGTACGGGGCGTTGTTCGCCGTGTGTTTCCTACTCGTAGGAATGTTTGAGGAGTTTTCGTTCCGCGGTTACCTGCAGGCGACGCTCGGCTCCGGAATAGGATTTTGGCCTGCGGCGATCCTTCTGTCCATTCTTTTCGGTGCCGGCCACCTCGGGAATCCCGGCGAAGCAAAAATCGGGGCGGTGATGGCGGGGTCTTTCGGACTCGTTGCCGCATTTTCGCTCTCGCGCACCGGGAACCTTTGGTTCCCGATTGGAATGCACGCGGCGTGGGATTGGGGTGAGACGTATTTCTACGGCGTACCCGATAGCGGTTTGCTCGCGACCGGGCGCCTGTTCAAATCAGCGTCCCACGGCCCGAACTGGCTCACCGGTGGGACGGTTGGTCCGGAAGGCAGCTATCTTGTGTTTCCGGTCCTGCTGCTCATCTGCGTTGCGGTTCATTTTGCGTTTCCCGCGCCGCGCACGAAGCCGGAAGCCTCTTCCTTTCCCGCGCGGTGATCGCCAGCGCCATCCTGGTACGCCGCTGAACCTTTCTCTCTCGACGCGCATCGAACCCTTGCACTCGATTCAAGCACTTAATTTGACAAGAACGGCGCGCATCGGTAAAATCGTGCGTTTTGGGTGAGCCATTTGGCCTCACCTGGGTACCCACAATGGACAAAAAGCGGTTGGAGTACTACAAGAAGAAACTCGTCACCCGGCGCGAAGAACTCGCCAGAGGAATTGCGCGTACCGAGCAAGAGGGCCGCGAGGCGGACGAAGACCCGACGGTGGACCTCGCCGACAAGGCCGCGAACTCCTACACAAAGGAATTCCTTTTCGGCCAAACACACAACGAACGCTCGCTACTACAATTGGTCGACGACGCCATCGCCCGTATCAAGGACGGGTCGTTCGGCGAGTGCATTTCCTGCCATGAAGAACTTCAGCAGAAGCGTCTCGAAGCTGTACCGTGGACGCGCTACTGCATCACTTGCCAGGAAAAAATGGAGCAGGGACTGCTCTGAGTCGCCCTCGCTGCTACTTGGGACTCTCCATGCCGCATTATGCCTGGCGCTGGTTCGTCTCTGCACCTCGAAATGCCCACCGAATCCGGCGTGATTCACGGAATCTCTTCCTTCCCGGTCTAAAATCTGGGTGCTAAATTCCGACCCGAACCGCTAAACGTAGGCGGCCGCGGCCGGCGCAACTGGGTCTGTTCGGTGTCCTGGAGCGAGCGGCGGAAGTCGGTACGTGGCGCCTACGCGACGCGCGAGGGCCTACGAGTTGACAAGCTACGCATCCTGCTGGTAGATGATGTAATGACGACTGGCGCGACGCTTGACTGATGCGCTCGCGTTCTACGTAAGGCAGGCGCCGCCGAAGTTTTTGGACTGACGGTGGCGCGGCCCGTGCCCGGCTGGGCGTCCCAAGCTCCGCGGTACCAACCGGAGCCACAGTAAGGGCAAACCAGCGGGTTTCCTCCGGCATCTAAAGGGGGAGCGGGAGCGACGCACAAGCGGCGCAAATGGATAACCGCCTCAAGACCGGCCTTCGACCTCGGCCCAAGATTGGGCTCGGCGTGTCGTCCCCTGAAGTAGTCGCAAAGCCTGTTTCCCACCTGGCCAGCCGCCCATCGGTGATGCAAGCTCCGGTGCTGGTTCTGAATGCGACCTTCGAACCCATCAATGTGACGGCGGTGCGTCGAGCCCTGGTCCTGATGCTGAAGGGCGTCGCGCAGGCCGAGGAGACAAACCACACCGAGGTGCATTCCACCTCGAAGGCCATTCAAGTCCCTTCCGTAATTCGGTTGCTCAGTTACCGGCACATCCCGCAGCAAAGCCGCGCTCTTTCGCGGAAGAATATCCTGCTGCGCGACCGCAACACCTGCCAGTTTTGCGCGAACGCGTTTCCTGCCTCGGAGCTTACACTCGACCACGTGATGCCGCGTTCCCGCGGCGGGCGCTCTTCGTGGGAGAACCTTGTGGCGTGTTGCTACCAGTGCAACAACCGCAAAGGCGATCGCACTCCGGAAGAAGCAGGGCTGAAGCTGCAGCGGCGCCCGCGTCCGTTTACCCTGCACACTTCGCGGCAGTTGATGCGGCTCATCGGGCACCGCGATGAAAAGTGGCGGAAATACCTCTTCTACTAAATTTTGGGTCGCGACCCGTTTTTCTGCAACCTTTTCGAACTGAGCGCATCTAAACCATCAAACACTTCTAGGACACACCCCGGGAGGCGGCATTGGCGAAACCAAGGTCGCTTCCCTTCTCATCCTTTTCGTCCACGAGTTCAAGGCAGGGATCCAGAAGGGCTCGACTATTGGCGGAAGATTAGGTTCATCGGACCAGAGGTGAACGAGCCGGGATACTTGCCCTTTTCCCACCAGGCTAGAAGCACGCTCACATTCGTTCCAAGTCATTCTGCCGTCGCCAGAATTGACTCCCCCGCGTGCCTCTATTCCAAAATTAGACCGGTCAGGTGAACCGCAGGATACTGCTGATTCCATTCCGCTGGCACGTGCTCGAAGGTCAGCTGGAAGTCTCTGCGCGCTCCGCCCGCCAGAGGGGCGGCTCGGGCGCCGATAAGTTGTTCCGTCTCGCGCAAAACTACCTGATCGAATGGGTCGCGAAATTCGAGAGTCACTTCTAGCCCACGAATCGTTCGAGCGCCGTCATTCGAAATCACACCCGTGACGTATGTAAAATCCTGATTCAGCATGTTCGTGGCTTTTGCCAGTTGGATGTTCATGAAATGTATGTGCGCCGCATACGCTTGCTCGGCGGCGGCGAAAGGCAGCCGCGCGCCGGCCGTCGGTTGTTGGGACTTCATCGTGCGTGTGAATAAGAGAAGACCACCGAAAAACAGCAGCACAACTCCAGCGCCCGCTGCAAATGCGGCCAGAAGCCGGTTTCTATCTTGCCGGGGTGCGCCGACTCCAGGTTCCATCGTTCCTGCCTCACCGGCCAAGCGACAAGCGCTGAACGAGCGGTTCGGGGAGTCCCGCCTTGGACATGCGCTGCTGCACGCTTTCAATGTCGTAGGGGACGCGCCAGAACTCGACCGACTTGTGTTCAAGATCGGAAATCACAAACGCGGCCCGGGTGTCGCCGTCGCGCGGTTGCCCGATCGAGCCCGGATTCAGCAGGTAGACCGTTTTGTCGTCGATCGTCAGCGTCGAGAATTGGCTTTCGCCTGAAGGCTTGAGATTCAGTACGCCTACGCGATCGTCGTGCATCGTGAAACCGCCCTGCAGGTGTGTGTGCCCGAAGAATGTTATCGGTGAGGGAGCATCGAGCAAGCTGTCCAGCGCCTGGGCCGGCGCGAAGACGTATTCATCCTCGTCCCGAGCGGCGCCATGAACGATTGTGAAGCTGTCAATCAGAAGGGGGCCGGTGGGCAGTTTTTCGAGATAGTCGCGATTTTCGGGCCGGAGTTGGTCACGCGTCCACAAGGCAGCGCTGCGTGCCACCGGATTGAAATCTCCCGCGTCGGCGATGCCGCTGCCTGCTTTGTCGTGATTTCCACGGATGGTTACCGCGTGGAGAGCGCGGACGCGATCAATCACTTCATTCGGGTCAGGTCCGTAGCCCACGATATCACCCAGGCAAATGGCTTTCTCCCACCTGCCCTGAACCACTTCTAGAGCAGTCTCGAGCGCGGTGAGGTTCGCGTGGATGTCACTCAATATCAGATAGCGCATTCCGGGCTCCGGCCTGGAGGATGCGAATTATAGACGAACCCGCGGCTGGTTGCACGAAAGTCAGGTAGCCAAAAGTAGCCGCCAAGACGGCACGCGCCTCGGGGTTCAGCGGATCAACATGCAGTCTCCGTAGCTGTAGAAGCGGTATCCGGCGTCGACGGCATGACCATAGGCCGCCAGCACGCGGTCGCGCCCGGCAAAAGCTGCGACCATCGCGAGCAGGCTCGATCGAGGCAGGTGGAAATTGGTAAGCAATTGATCGACGACGCGGAAGGGTTTCCCAGGATACAGATAAATATCTGCCTCGCTCTTTCCCGCCGAAACTGTTTTCGCAGAAGCAGAACTCTTTTCGGCAGCATCTTCAAGCGCGCGTACCACGGTCGTGCCCACGGCCAACACGGGCCGCTTTTCCGCTCGCGCTCTCTGGATGGCTGCCGCGGCGTCCTCGGGAATCTCGCAGGATTCCTTGTGCATTTTGTGCTCTTCGATGCGCTCGGTGCGAATCGGCTCAAACGTGCCGAGCCCCACCTCCAGCGTAATCTCGCTGATTTCGATTCCGCGTTCCTTCAGCCGGTTGAAAATCCCAGAAGTAAAATGCAGTCCCGCCGTGGGAGCCGCTACGCCGCTCCCTTTTCGCGCGTAAATTGTCTGATAGCGCTCGCGATCGTTCGGTTCGTCGCTACGCTTGATGTAGGGCGGAAGCGGAATGTGCCCGAGGCGGCCGAGGATCTCACCAAAATCATTCTTCCGTGTAAAACGCAAAATCCGCAAGCCGTAATCCCCGCGCCCTTCAACGAATGCCTCGAGCTCCCCTTCACCAAAGACGATCTGCTCGCCGACCGGAATCTTCCGGCCGGGGCGAACCAGCGCTTCCCACCGATCCGTCGCAACTTGACGCACCAACAGGACCTCGATGTCTGCTTCGAGGAACTTGCCGCGAGCGGGATTTTTGCGCCCTGCCGACTCAGCCCGCAAGCCGACGCGCCGGCCGAAGAGTCTTGCCGGTAACACTCGGGCATTGTTGAGGACCATCAATTCGTCGCCACGCAGAAGCTCCGGCAGGTTTCCGAACTGACGGTCTTCATACCTGCCTGTCGAGCGGTCCAGTAGCAGCAGGCGCGAGGCATCGCGCTCAACGAGCGGACGCTGAGCGATTCGTTCCGAAGGCAAGTTGTAGTCGAGGTCGCTCAGAATCACCTGAAAAACACCTCGATTGGCTCGGCGCCGAATTCCGGACTCCGATTGGGCGCGGGAAGCAGCCGTTGGCACCTGGGTCGTAACTGTGCTAAGACGGCAACCACCCGCTCGAATCTTCGCTATTGTAGCGGACAAGACGACAAGATTGTTCGGCGAGGAAACCGTGGCAGAGGATCAGGTTGTAATCAGCTCACGCGGCGTCGAACGGCTTCGTTCCGGGCACCCCTGGGTGTATCGAAGCGATGTTCGCTCGGCGCGGGCTGAACCAGGTTCGATCGTCCGCCTGGCGGACGAACGCGGACGCTTCCACGGCCGCGCCTTTTATAGCGACAAGTCACAAATCGCCGTTCGCTTGCTCACCCGCCAGGATGTGCCTGTTGACCGCGCATTTTTTGCTGAGCGGCTCCGCCAAGCGGCCGCCTATCGTCGAATGGTTGTGGAAAACACGGAAGCCTACCGCGTTGTCTACGGCGAAGCCGATCAACTCCCTTCGCTTGTGGTCGATCGCTATGGTGACTATCTGGTTGTCCAAACGCTGAGTCAGGCCACCGATCATCATCAGAGCACTTTCGTTGAAATTCTCGCGGATCTTTTCTGTCCGAAAGGAATCCTCGAGCGTAACGATCCCAAGGTCCGCTTACTGGAGGGTCTCGAGCAGCGCGTTGGCACATTGTACGGAGAAGTTCCGGATGAAATCATCGCGGGAGAAAACGGACTGAGGTTCTCATACGATCTGGCCAAAGGCCAAAAGACTGGTTCGTTTCTCGATCAGCGGGAAAACCACCTAGCGGCTCGCCGCTACGCCTCCGGCGAAGTGCTCGATTGCTTCTCTTATCAGGGCGGCTTCGCGCTGACGATCGCCGACCAATGCGAGCACGTCGAAGTGATCGATATGGCTTCCTCCGCGGTCGCCTCGGGGCGTAGGAACCAGAGCCTTAACTCCATCTCGAACGTACATTTTCGCGAGGGCAATTCCTTCGACATCCTTAAGGAATACGACGAGGCGGACCGTCAATTTCAGATGGTCATTCTTGACCCGCCGGCATTCGCCAAGAATCGAGACAGCATCGAGGCCGCTCATCGCGGCTACAAAGAGATTAATCTCCGCGCCTTCAAGATTCTCAAGCCCGGGGGATTCCTGGTCACCTGCTCCTGCTCCTACCACGTCTCCGAAGCACTGTTCCTGCAAATCGTCGCCGAAGCCGCGAACGACGCGCACAGGAACGTGGTGGTCGTCGAAAGACGCACTCAAGCCCAGGACCACCCAATCCTGCTCACCATGCCGGAGACTCATTACCTTAAGTGCCTTATAATTAAGTCCTTGGAATAGTATAGTCGCCCGCCGACGGCACCCAAGACAGCCCAAAAAATACTTGACAACGACACACGCATATTTTATTATTCAACTGCGCTAATAAGGCGCGACAGATTAAATACAGGAGATTCAATCACATGAACCACATGATCCGTTGGGACCGTTTCCGCAAGCCCTCCAGCCTGCAAGACCAGGTTAACCGGCTCTTCGAGTCAACCTTCCCAGCCAATGGCGACACTTCTGCCCTAGCGAGTTGGGCTCCGGCAGTAGACATCTACGAAACCGAGAATGAAGTGGTCATCAAGGCCGATTTGCCCGATGTAAATGAGCACGAACTCGACGTTCGCGTCGAGAACCATATGCTCACCATCGGTGGCGAGCGCAAGTTCGAAGAGAAAGTGAAGGAAGAGAATTACTTGCGTGTCGAGCGCAGCTATGGCTCGTTCAGCCGCAGCTTCAGCCTGCCGAACACGGTGAACACCGAAGCCATTAAAGCTGACTACCAGAACGGCGTCCTCACCGTCGAGCTCCCGAAGCGCGCCGAAGCGAAGCCGAAGCAAGTGAAGATCAACGTCACGAACGCCAAGAACTAAGCCCAGCCGTCACGAATGGGGGCCGGGCCGTTCTGCCGGTCCCCTTTGTGTCTCGGGCCAAAGGTGAGAAAATTGTATGGTGCTGCGATTTGACAAATTAACGGTGAAGGCTCAGGAAGCGCTCGAAGCAGCCCAGGAAATGGGCTCGAGTTCCGGCCAACAGCAGATTGAACCGCTGCACTTGCTGTGGGCACTGGTGGCGCAGAGCGAAGGCGTGGTTCCGCCCCTGCTCGAAAAGCTCGGAGTTTCCCCATCGCAACTCGCCAGCGAGATCGAAAAACAAGTTGCGCGCATGCCGAAAGTGTCGGGGGTGTCGCAGCAATATCTTAGCCCGGCAACCAACCAAGTCCTCGAGCGCGCCCTCGACGAAGCGCAGCGCCTGAAGGACGAGTACGTCTCGACCGAACACATCTTGCTCGCCATCGCCGGCTCGGAGAAGGAACCGGCAGCGCAACTGCTCGCGCGCCAAGGCGCAAGTCACGAGGCCATTCTGCAGGCGATGATTGTGATTCGCGGCAGCCATCGCGTGACATCTCAGAATCCGGAATCCACCTATCGCGCGATCGAGCAGTATGGCCGCGATCTTACCGACCTTGCACGGCGGGGAAAGCTCGACCCGGTCATCGGCCGCGACGAAGAAATTCGGCGCGTGATGCAGATCCTCGCCCGGCGCACCAAGAACAACCCGGTGCTCATCGGCGAACCCGGCGTGGGCAAGACCGCCATCGTCGAGGGGCTCGCGCAGCGAATTGTCGCCGGAGATGTTCCCGAAGTGTTGAAACCAAAGCGAATCGTGGCTCTCGATCTTTCGGCCATGGTCGCCGGCGCAAAGTACCGCGGCGAGTTTGAAGATCGCCTGAAAGCCCTGCTCAAGGAAGTCACCGAATCCGAAGGCCAGATCATCCTGTTTATCGACGAGCTGCACACGCTGGTCGGAGCCGGCGCGGCGGAAGGTGCGATGGACGCCTCCAACATGCTGAAGCCCGCCCTGGCGCGCGGAGAATTGCGTGCCATCGGCGCCACCACGCTCAATGAATATCGCAAGTACATCGAAAAGGATCCGGCGCTCGAACGCCGCTTCCAGCCGGTCAACGTCGGCGAGCCCTCGGTCGAAGATACCATCGCCATTCTTCGCGGACTGAAAGAACGGTACGAAGTGCATCATGGCGTGCGCATCAAAGATGCCGCCATCGTCGCTGCGGCGATGCTTTCGCAGCGCTACATTACCGATCGCTTCCTTCCCGATAAGGCCATCGACCTGGTGGACGAAGCGGCCGCCGGGCTGCGCATGGAAATCGATTCCCTGCCCACGGAGATTGACGAGATCGAGCGCCGCGTCATGCAGCTCGAAATCGAGCGCCAGGCTCTGCATAAGGAATCGGACGCGCATTCGCGCGAGCGTCTCAAGCAGATTGAAAAAGAACTCAGCACGCTGCGCGAGCAATCCAATGGTTTGAAGGCCCACTGGCAAACGGAAAAAGACGCCATAGGTCGCATCCGCAAGCGGAAAGAAGAAATCGAGCGCCTGAAATCGGAAGAGCAGCGTTACGAGCGCGCAGGCGAACTCTCGCGCGTTGCCGAAATCCGCTACGGAAAGCTTTCGACCGCCGAAAAGGAACTGAAAATCGCTCAGGACCGCCTCGCCGAATTGCAAAAAAACCACCCCATGCTCAAGGAAGAAGTCGGCGAAGAAGAAATCGCCAAGATCGTCAGCAAGTGGACGGGGATCCCGGTGGGCCGCTTGCTTGAGGGCGAAATCCAGAAACTCGTGCACATGGAGGAGCGCTTGCGCCAGCGTGTGGTGGGGCAAGAAGCCGCGCTCGCCATCGTGGCGAACGCCATTCGCCGCAGCCGCTCCGGCCTAAGCGACCCCCACAGGCCCATCGGCTCTTTCTTGTTTCTGGGCCCCACCGGCGTCGGCAAGACCGAACTGGCGCGAGCGCTTGCCGAATTTCTATTCGACGATGAACGCGCCATCATCCGGCTGGACATGTCCGAGTACATGGAAAAGCATTCCGTGTCGCGCATGATTGGAGCGCCGCCAGGATACGTTGGCTATGAAGAGGGCGGACAGCTGACCGAACAGGTTCGGCGCCGCCCCTACTCGGTCGTTCTGCTCGATGAAATCGAGAAGGCGCACCCAGATATTTTTAATATCCTTCTACAAATCCTTGACGAAGGGCGGTTGACCGACGGCAAGGGCCGTACGGTCGACTTTCGAAACACCGTGATCATCATGACCTCCAACGTCGGTTCCGCGGCAATCTTCGAGCTGGCCGAAAGGGAGCCTAAGAAAGCCCGCGACCAGGCCATGGCCGCGCTGCGCGAGTTGTTCCGCCCCGAATTTCTGAATCGCGTCGATGACATCGTGCTCTTCCGTCCGCTCGGCAAGGACCAAATCGAGCGCATCGTCGATCTGCAAATGCGGCACGTCATGAAGCTGCTCGAACAGCGGCAAATAACCCTCGAACTGACTGCCGCGGCAAAGAAGCTCCTGTTCCGGGAAGGTTATGACCCCCAGTACGGCGCGCGACCGATGAAGCGAGCCATACAACGGCTGATTCAGGATCCGTTGGCACTGAAGATCCTCGATGGCGAAGTTCGTCCTGGAGAGGAAATCGTCGTGGACGCGGATCCCCAGGGCGATCAAATGAAATTTGCAAGCGAAAGAGCGAAGGCTGGCGCCGCCTGAGTGGGCGCGAGGAACACACCATGAAAGCGATCAAAACAACGTTGCTTCTGACGGCCTTGACGCTGCTGCTTCTGGGCATCGGTCAGGTGTTTGGCGGACAACACGGCATGACCATCGCGCTCGTCGTTGCGGTGCTCATGAACGGCGGCGCCTATTTCTTTTCCGACAAGATTGCTTTGATGTCCAGCGGCGCGCAGCCCATCAGCCGCGAGCAATCCCCCCGGCTCTACGCCGTGATGGAGCGTCTAGCCGCGAAGGCGAACCTGCCCGTGCCGAAGCTCTACCTGATCCCGCAGCCCGCGCCGAACGCGTTCGCCACCGGCCGCAACCCCAGCCACGCCTCCGTGGCAGTCACCCAAGGCTTGCTCGAATTGATGAACGACGACGAACTCGAAGGAGTGATCGCGCATGAACTATCTCACGTGCGTAACTACGACATTCTCACTTCCTCGATCGCCGCGACGCTGGCCGGCGCGATTACCTGGGTAGCCAGAATGGGCTTCTGGTTTGGCGGCGGAAACGACCGGCAACGCAGCAACGGCATTGTCGGACTTCTGATGCTGATCCTTGCCCCGATTGGCGCGTTGCTCCTTCAGCTCGGCATTTCACGACAGCGCGAATACCAGGCAGATGCTTCCGGCGCCGAGATGGTCGGACATCCCTACGGATTGATTAGCGCTCTCGAGAAGCTGGGTGCATACAACAAGCGCATTCCGACAGATATGCCTCCCTCGACGGCGGCACTTTGCATCGTCGCGCCGCTGAACGCCCGCGAGATGTTCTCGAGCCTTTTCAGCACCCACCCCCCGCTCGCCGACCGTATCGCAGAACTGCGCAGCATGACCATCACACGTTGAGTTGCGTTTCAGACGACTCGGAACGACCCCGAGGGTGGTGTGAACAGCCGAAACCGTGCCGAGACACGGTGAAGCAATACCTGCCCGAAACCGTTCGAGCAGCGGCGGTATTACCCACAGGCAGAATTCAGTATCCTCGCGTAAAAATTGCCGGGTTTCCTTGAACAACTCCAGTGGCACCGCGACTCCTCTATCCCTAGTAACTCTTTTGTATCCAATTGGATAGGGCAGCTGTTCCCCGCCAAACTTCTTTGGTTCCGGGCGTGCTTCTTACGGGGAACGCAAGGGGTTTCATACAGGAGAAATCGAATGACCGAGGAAAAGCAGAACGTAATCGTCGAGGATTCGGCCGCGCCCCGTTGGGTCGGGATTATTGTGGTGGCGCTCGCGGTGGTTTCGCTCGTCGCCCTGGGGGTAGGCTGGACGGCGACCAACCACGCAAAGGCGCTCGAACAGACTTTCGGAACTCAAGCCCTGCAGACAAGGCAGAACGAAGAGGTGCTGAGCCAGCGCCTCGCTAGGGCGGAAGATACGAACGCGCAGCTGCAGGGCGAGTTGAGCGTGGTGACCGACAAGATGAAGCTTACCGAAGGCGAACTTCGCAAGGCTCGCGCGCAGGCCAAAAAGATCAAGCAAGAGGGTGCCAAGGAATTGGCGGACTTGCAAAACCAGACCTCCGCAGAGCTGGCGACAAAAGCAAGCGTCGATGACTTTAACAAGCTGGGCACCGACGTAAACGGAGTCAAGACGGACCTCGATACCACGAAGAATAACCTTCAGATGGCCCGCGGCGAGTTCGGAACTCTGATCGCGCGGAACCATGACCAGATCGAAGAGCTGCGCCGCCTGGGCGAGCGCGACTATTACGAGTTCACCATCGACAAGAAGAATGAGCGCTCGAAAGTGGGCACTCTGATGGTTGAACTTCGCGGAACGAACCCGAAGAAGACGCAGTATTCCGTGACGATCTTCGTCGATGATCAGCGCCATGAAAAGAAGAATCTGACGGCCAACGAACCGCTCTATTTCTTCTCGAATGGCACGCGCGCCCCGCTCGAGTTCGTCGTGAACTCGGTCAACAAGGACAAGATCTCCGGCTACCTGAGCGTCCCGAAGGCCAATGCAACGCACGCACAAGCTTCCGGGTCGAGCAACTAGGACGAAGTAAGGCAGACACGCGAGCCCGGAACTGGCGTAGCGGGCTCACAGAGGCAAGGAAGGGCGTTCCGTTCGCGGAACGCCCTTCGTATTTTTATTCAGCTTTCTTCAGCGCCCGCATCTTGCGGCTGAGGAATCTCTTGGCGAGTGAGGGCAGCTTGTCGTGCGGCAGTTTTCCCTGCTCGTACAGCTTCATCTTTGCTTTCGCTGTTTTGCGGCGGCGGCGTTGACGCTTCTGGGCTACGTACCGCTTTTCATTTGCCATGCAGTTTCCTCCGAAATTGGCGCCCCACGATTGTAGCGGACAAGGAAAATGTTGCAAGGCTCGGCTGTGATTTTAACTCCGAGTTCAAGTACGATGTCGATGGCCCCGGTCACCGGTGAATTCACCGGCTCCTGACGCCGAATTTCACACACTATGCCTCCCATCGCCATCTACGCCAGCCGAATCCTGACACCGCAGGATGAAATCAACGACGCGGTCATCGTTGTGGAGGGTCCGCGGATCGTCGAAATCGGCTATCGCGACGAAATCCGTGTCCCGGAGGGCGCTGTCGATTATGTCGCCACGGGCATGACGGTTGTTCCAGGCTTCGTGGATATCCACATTCACGGCGCCGGCGGTCACGACGTGATGGAAGCGAATGCCCGCGCGCTCGACCGCATCACATCCACGGTAGCGCGCTTTGGAACCACATCGATGCTCGCGACCACGGTTACCGCTCCCATCGAAGAAACATGCAAGAGTCTCGAAGGAATCGCGCGCTACATCCACAACCACGAAAAGCCGGGAGAAAATGGCCGCCTCGCCGCTGAAATCGTGGGAATCCATTTAGAAGGACCGTTTATCAGCAAAGCTCGCCGCGGCGTCCACCCTCCCGAGGCTCTCGCGCGACCCTCGACCGAAGTGCTGAAACGATTTCTCGCGGCCGCAGGCGGCCGCGTGCGAATTCTGACCATGGCTCCTGAGCTGCCCGGAGCACTCGATCTGATTCAAAGCGCACTGAGCGCCGGAAATATTGTCATTGGGCTCGGGCATAGCGACGCGAACTACGAAGAAGCCCGCGCGGCCATCGGCGCCGGAGCGCGCCACGCCGTCCACGTTTTCAACGCCATGCGCCCTTTTTCGCATCGCGATCCTGGCATCTTGGGCGCCATCATGACGGATCCCGACGTAACCGCCGAAATTATCGCCGACGGAGTTCACGTCGCAGGACCAGCGATTCAAGTCCTGCTCGGCGCCAAAGGTTTTGACACCGTGCTTCTGGTCAGCGACGGCACCGCTGCCACCGGCATGTCCGACGGGCAATATCGCCTCGGAAATTTCGAAGTAACCGTCCAGGGCGGCGTCTGTCGCAACTCCGAGGGAAAGCTTGCCGGCAGCACGCTGACGCTCGATCGCGCCCTGCGATTCCTCGTATCGCTCGGTGTCCCGTTGGTTGACGCTGTGCGAATGGCGACGATACTTCCCGCGCGTCGCCTGGGTCTGGCGGGAAAGAAAGGCATCATCGCCGTCGGCGCCGACGCGGACATCGTCGCGCTCACGCCCGATTTGCACGTCGCCGGCGTAATGACCCGTGGCGCCGGCCTGGTGTAGCAACCTAGGCGTGGACCTGCCGCAGGTCGCTCCATCGAGGGTATGGGCTTACTGTTTCGAGGGATTCAGCGGAATCTTCAATTCTTCGGCGAGTTGGTAGGGATCAAACGGACTGCACGCGAAATACCGGCCTTCCACTCCAATCGTAGGAACCCTTCGGCGGCCATCGTTCACACGCAAAACAAGTTCCTCGGCTTCGGGATCCTCGTCCACGTTGATTTCACGAAACGGAATTCCGCGTTCTCGCAGGAACTGTTTCGCGCGCCTGCAATCGCCGCACCAGCAGGTGCAGTAGACCGTAATTTCAGCCATTTCAGCCATCGGAACTTTCATCCTATACCCGATTAGATGCGCCCAAGGCCTCAGCCGACTGTGAGTTGTTCGGAATGCAACGCACGCATTTTCAGCTTTTTCCGGCTACCTGCAAACGGACCAGGGCGCGCTCGAGTGCGAGCGAAGCAACCTGCCAGTCCATTTCCGCCGATCCCGAACTTGCCTTGGCAAGTTCAGCTTCCGCCCGCTGTCGCGCGGACATCACACGCGCCACATCGATTTCCTCGGCGCGTTCGGAAAGTTCAGCAAGCACGGTAACGCGGTCCGGAAGCACCTCGGCGTACCCGTTCATCACCGTCAGACGTCTCGTCTCGGCACCTTTCTGATACGTCAGCACTCCGATTCCCAGCTCGGTCAGCAACGGTGCGTGTCCCGGGAGTATGCCCAGATACCCGTCTTTTCCCGGCATCTCCACCGACTGCACGCTGTCGCGCAGCACGTGCTTCTGAGGGGTCACCACTTCGAGTTCGATGTTCTCTGGTAGCATCGCTGCCATTGGCGCCGCGCCTTGAAGCTAGGCCGCCGCTGCAATCTTCTCCGCTCTCTCGCGCACTTCTTCGATCGTTCCCACCATATAAAATGCTTGCTCCGGAAGATCGTCGTGCTTGCCCTCGACGATTTCCTTGAACCCGCGCACCGTGTCCTCGATCTTCACGTACTTCCCTTCCAGGCCGGTGAACTGCGCCGCCACGAACATCGGCTGTGACAGGAATTTCTCGATCTTGCGCGCCCGCGCCACCGTCTGCTTGTCGTCGTCCGACAGCTCTTCAATTCCAAGAATCGCGATAATGTCCTGCAGCTCCTTGTAGCGCTGCAACACCGATTTCACTGAACGCGCCACGTTGTAGTGGTCCTGCCCCACGATTCGCGGATCGAGAATGCGCGAGAAGCTCGCCAGCGGATCGACCGCCGGATAAATCCCGCGCTCCACGATCTGCCGGCTTAGGTTGGTCGTCGCATCCAGGTGCGCGAACGTGGCAGCCGGCGCCGGATCGGTGTAGTCATCCGCGGGTACGTAAATCGCTTGCACCGAGGTGATCGATCCGTGCTTGGTCGAGGTGATGCGCTCCTGCAGCTCGCCGATCTCCGTGTTCAGGTTCGGCTGATATCCGACGGCGGAAGGCATGCGTCCAAGGAGTGCAGAAACTTCCGAGCCCGCCTGCACGAATCGGAAAATGTTGTCGATGAACAACAGCACGTCGAGATGCTCTTCGTCGCGGAAATATTCGGCCACCGTCAGGCCGGTCAATCCCACGCGCAGCCGCGCGCCGGGCGGTTCGGTCATCTGCCCGTAAATCAGCGCGCAGCGTGACTTTTCCGAATTTCCCGGCACGATGACGCCCGATTCCTGCATTTCCAGCATTAGGTCGTTCCCTTCGCGCGTGCGCTCACCGACTCCCGCGAAAACGGAAACGCCTCCGTGCTTCATCGCCACATTGTGGATCAATTCCTGAATGAGCACCGTCTTGCCCACGCCCGCGCCGCCAAACAATCCAATCTTGCCGCCCTTCAAGTACGGCTCGATCAGGTCCACTACCTTGATTCCCGTTTCGAACATTTCGAGGTTCGTCGATTGATCTTCCAACGACGGCGCCGGCCGGTGAATCGGATACCTCATCTTCGCGTTCACCGGTCCGAGGTTATCCACCGGCTCGCCCAGCACGTTCAGAATCCGTCCCAGCGTCTCGCGCCCCACGGGAACGCTGATGCCTTCTCCCAGATCGACCGCCGGCATCCCGCGCACGATCCCCTCGGTCGGCTTCATCGCTACGCAGCGCACGCGCCCCTCGCCGAGATGCTGTTCCACTTCCGCGACGATGTCCAACGGCTGCGGCACGTTGAACCCTTCGCTAGTAATGCGCACGGCGTTGTAAATCAAAGGCAGATGGTGTTCCTGAAACAGCACATCCACTACCGGCCCGATAACCTCCACAACGTGTCCGGTCTTCTTTGCATCGGCTGTCATTCGCTCTCTCCCTCTTTTCTTTCCGCGCGCTAGCCCGTCGCCACCGCAGCGCCGCTTACAATCTCGATCAGTTCCTTGGTGATGGCCGCCTGGCGAATCTTGTTCATATCCAGGGTCAGCTTGTCGATCAATTCAGACGCATTCCTTGTAGCCGCATCCATCGCCGTCATGCGCGCCGCATGCTCGGCCGCCGCCGACTCGAGCAGAATTCGAAAAACCTCCGACTCCAGGTAGCGCGGCACGAGCCCGTTGAAGATCTCAGCAATCGGCTGCTCGTAGAGGTAATCGACAAACGCGCCAACTCCAGGTTGTGTGCCATGATCCTCGCCCGTTTTCTCAGGGGCGCCAGGCGTGATCACCGCTGGATCAATCGGCAGCAATTTCTCCGCTTGCAGCTTCTGCACCAACACGCTTTTGAACTCGTTGTAGATCACGTACACCGCGTCCGCTTCGGCGCTCGCGTAAAGTTCCGCAATTCGCGCAGCGATTTCCTTGGCGCGCGCAAAATCCACGCTGCTCGATACGTTCAGGTATTCTCCCGCAAACTTCCAGCCACGCTTGCGCAGCGTGTCGCGGCCTTTTTTCCCAATCGCGATTACCTGGATTTGTTTTGCCGAATTCTCGCGGAAAAATTCCATGGACCGGCGAATCGCGTTGGCGTTGAATGCGCCTGCCAGGCTACGATCGCCCGTAAGCAAAACCACCAAAATACGCTCCTCGGGACGCCGCTCCAGAAGCGGATGCACCGGGGTCTCCATGCGCGCCGCCGCGGACCTCAATACCCGCAGAATCTCCCGCGCATAGGGCCGCGCCGCGAACACGCCTTCCTGCGCCCGCCGCAGCTTCGCCGCCGCAACGAACTTCATCGCGCGCGTGATTTGTTGCGTGCTCTTCACCGAGCGAATGCGGCGCCGATAATCGAGTAGTGTGGGCATCGAGGTACGATGGTCCGTTCCAAGTTACGCTATTTCGCAGCAGCAGCCGCGGTGCGGGTGGTCGCCTTAAAACGCTCTTTGAATGCGTCGAGAGCCTTCATCAGTTCCCCTCTCAGCGCATCGTCTATGGCTTTCTTCTCGCGCAGCGTCTTCAGGATTCCGCCGTAATTTGTCTCGATGAACGGGTAAAGTTCGAGTTCGAATCGCCGGCAATCGGCTGGAGCCACGTCGTCAAGGTATTTATTCGAGCCTGCAAATATAATCAGCACCTGCTGTTCGACCGGCAGCGGCTTGTATTGATCCTGTTTCAAAATTTCCATCAGCCGCTGCCCGCGCGCCAGTTGCGCTTGCGTCGCTTTATCCAGTTGCTCGGTTCCGAATTGCGCGAACGCCGCGAGATCGCGATACTGCGCCAGGTCCAGCCGCAGCGTCCCGGCCACTTGCCGCATGGCCTTGATTTGCGCGTTGCCGCCGACGCGGCTCACCGAAATCCCCGCGTTAATCGCCGGCCGAATTCCACTGTTGAAAAGGTCCGCTTCGAGAAAGATTTGCCCGTCGGTGATCGAAATCACGTTTGTCGGAATATATGCCGAAATGTCGCCCGCCTGCGTCTCGATCACCGGCAGCGCCGTGAGCGAGCCCGCGCCCAGCGCGCTGTTCAGCTTTGCGGCGCGCTCCAGCAGCCGCGAGTGCAGGAAGAACACGTCGCCCGGAAACGCTTCGCGTCCCGGCGGGCGCCGCAGCAGCAGCGAAATTTCGCGGTAGGACTGCGCGTGCTTCGAAAGATCATCATAGAAAACGATCGCGTGCCGCTTCGAGTCCCGGAAAAATTCCCCCATCGCGCAAGCAGCAAAAGGTGCGATGTACTGCATCGTCGCAGGTTCGGTCGCCGACGCCACCACCACAATCGTGTAGTCCATCGCGCCTTCGTCGGTCAGCGTCTTGATTACTTGTGTGATCGTCGACCGCTTCTGCCCGATCGCGCAATAAATGCAAATCAAGTCTCCGCCGCGCTGATTCAAGATCGTGTCGAGAATAATCGCGGTCTTTCCGGTCTGCCGGTCGCCGATGATCAATTCGCGCTGTCCGCGCCCGATCGGAATCATCGAATCGATCGCCTTAATCCCCGTCTGAATCGGTTCGCGCACCGGCTGCCTGTCCACCACGCCCGGCGCCAGCCGCTCGAGCGAGCTGCGTTCTTTCGTCAACACCGGCCCTTTTCCGTCCAGCGGTTTCCCGATCGGGTCCACCACACGCCCGAGCAGCGCATCGCCCACCGGCACGGACATAATTTTGTTCGTCCGCTTGACCAGGTCGCCTTCTTTAATCTGCGTGTAATCCCCGAGCAGCACCGCGCCCACCTGATCTTCCTCCAGGTTCAGCGCGATTCCGAAAACCTCGTGCGAAAAATCCAGCATTTCTCCGGCCATGCACTTGTCCAGGCCGTGGATGCGCGCGATGCCGTCTCCCACCGAA
>Ga0307475_10000103_pt1 | contig 48323 bp, 43 predicted proteins | sample atmos_gasesECM1C_FD_203317 | JGI IMG/M metagenome (GOLD analysis project Ga0307475, IMG submission 203317) | Hardwood forest soil microbial communities from Morgan-Monroe State Forest, Indiana, United States - atmos_gasesECM1C_515 | ecosystem: Environmental > Terrestrial > Soil > Temperate... | reverse complement strand
TGCCTTTGTATCCCGGCAATCAGTTTTGGACCGGTTTTGTGCGGCAGGAGCAGCCGGTTGCAAGCTGGGAACATGTGCCCACAGTCGCCCACGTGCACATCACGCCGGGATATTTTGCCGCCATGCGAATTCCACTGATGGCGGGACGTGACTTTTCGGAGCAGGACACGCCAGCTTCCGACCACGTTGCCATCGTCAGCGAGGCTCTACGCCGGCGGTTCTTCGCGGGCGAAGAGGCGATTGGTAGACGAATCAAGCTGGGCGTTGGTGAAGGCGACTGGCTCACTGTTGTCGGAGTGGTGGGCGACGTTGCTTACGAGTTGGACAAAGAACAGCCCCCAATTGTTTACACCGCTTTTGTGCAAGGTGTAAACGGCGTTCCCTCAGATATGTTGCTTGTGGTGCGGACCGATTCCGATCCGCATTTGCTATTCTCACAGCTGCGCGACCAGATCCACCAGATCGATCACGATCTTGTATTCCGAGAACTTACGACGATGTCAGAGGTTCTCAGTCAAGCAGCGGACCAACCCCGAGTTACAGTCACGCTGCTTTCGGTATTTGCCGGACTTGCCCTGCTAATGGCAGCAGTGGGAATTTATGGCGTGCTTGCTTACACGGTTACACAACGGACTCATGAGATTGGTATTCGCATGGCATTGGGAGCGCTTCCTTCACACGTCCTCGCGATGGTGGTGTCGAAGGGACTTCGAACCGCGATGTGGGGGGTTGCCGCCGGGCTTGTGCTGGGATCAGTGACGGCGAGGCTGCTGCGCACCTTACTTTTTGAAGTCCGCCCGCTTGATCCGGCTACATATGCGATGACGGTAGGTGTGTTCCTGGCAGTTACTGTATTTGCATCATACCTTCCGGCGCGCCGGGCAGCTCGCGTTGCCCCGAGCGTTGCGCTGCGACACGAATGATGCTAGTTATTGCTCATGAAGTACCTGCCATTCTGCTCACCTAGATGCTCTGTCGCGACTGGCATGCGGGTTGAACGTAGGCAGTGCTCAACTCCTGAGTTACACCAGATTGTGCAGTGGGCATTTGAGTTACACGTGCAGTAGACATTTCTAAGACCTCCTATCAAATATCCTGATCATCAGCGCCCCGTCAAACACTTTCCCGGGAAAAATACAATACCGGGAATCCGGGAGGCTTGTAGCTTCTGTCCCGCTCTGGCAGGCTTCAACCCCAACGAAGTTTTGGGTAAGCAGCACACGCTGGCGCATGGACAGTTCAAGGGGCACCGCCGTTGTCCGAGGATTCTGGAAAGATCACATCAATCGCGATTCCTAGCGGTTGACGAGCAACTCCTGACGGAATCCCGGGTAAGGTATGGTTTGCCGACCATGCAGGAGTGGCTGTCGCATCGATAGACAAATATGTTTTTACAAGGACCTATTGGGAATTGGGCCCGCTTTGCGACTTCATGGTAGGAGGCATTGTCGCAGCGATCACTCGCGTAACCGTTCCGGCGCCTCTTTGCGAAGTCGAAGCACGAGCTCGGTTGGCGGCATCAATCCGACGATTGCCCGCCGATTCGGCCACCCCATGGCTGGGACGCCCCTGACGCCGGCGTTGTGCCCGTCTTCGATGAAGGCGTCGACCGTCGGAGAAAACCGGCGCTCGTGCCAGGCGGTTTCCACGTCTGAAGCAGAGATGCCGAAGCGTTCAGCGATTGGGACGATGACGTCGCTCTTCGAGATATCGGCGTGCTCGGTGAAAAACGCGCGCGAAACGTGGTGGCAAAAAGTGCCGGCTTCGCCGTCGCCTTTTTGGGCGTGCACGAGCTCAGCAGTCTCAAGCGCAAAACGTGAGTTCACGTTATGTTGCGGCGGGTCGATTGGAAGTCCGACTTCTTGAGCTAAACGCTTGAGCCTCTCGCGAACAAGTGGCCACTCCTCCGGTGAGAACGGCTTCGGTGCACCTTCGGGCGGCGTGTCCGGATGAATCTCGAAAGGAAGCCAGCGCAAATCAGCTTGCAGTTCTCGCGCCGCGTGTTCGGCCCAAACTGAGCCGAGATAGCAAAACGGTCAAATAACGTCAGCCCAGATGTTGATGACGCGATTCATCGTCTGTGAGCGTAGCACCGTTGGATGGACCCAGAAAGTGGGCGCACCGCGGGGCGCGACGTAGGCACCCGTTCGTCGGGGCGGAGATTAAAGCGCTCTACCAATCGGGAGCGCAAGCTCATTTAGGAGGCAGTCGCACGCACCACTTCCTTCTTGGACGCTTCTCTCTGAATGTTGACTCTTCCCTTGAAATAGGCACCCTCATCAATGGAGATGCGCTGGGTCGCGATGTCGCCAGTGACAACAGCTGACTGTTTTAAATCGACCCGGTCGCTCGCTTGAATACTACCCTCCAGCTTACCCTCGACGACCACAGCGGAGGCGTTGACGTTGGCTTTAACGCGCCCGTGCGGCCCGATGGTCAGCCGGTTTCCTTTCGGGTCGATGGTGCCCTCCACCTGGCCGTCTATATAAAGGTCCTCGCCGCACGAGAGTTCCCCTTTGATCATAATCGACGTGCCGATGAGGGTCGTCTCACCGCGGGCGGTGTCGGGCCCTTTGGGCGTTTCCATGAGCGTGACCTCCTGGGAGCAATTTAGGGAGAATCCAATTCTACTCCCGTCTTTGATGGCCTTGGCCGCCTCGTTTCTCAGGCTCAACGCTCAGGCCTAAACTTTCGGAGGTCGCAATGGACGCGCAAACGACAACTCGTGGCCATCAGGATCGCGCATGTGGAAATATCGTTCACCCCACGGAGCGTCCTGCGGACTGTCCGGATGAAATCCTTTTTCCCGCAGGTATGCCCAGATCGCGTCCACGTCCGCAACGTAGAAGATCAGCCGCCCCCAGTCACTCACGGAATGACCTTTTTGCAAATTGAGGATGGGCCCCTTTCCCTCATTCGTGCGGAATGAGGAAAAACAGTCTTCTTCGCCGCCGTAGATGATCTGCATCCCGAGCACATCCCGGTAGAACCGCACGGAGTTTGTCATACTGGCCACCTTAAGTGTCACGGCAGAAATCTTTTCAATATTCACCGCACCTCACCTCGCACCGCTCCTGCCCTCAAACCAGCGCCAAGTCCGCACCACCAACCCCCACTCTCCGCCAAAAACAAGTCACCGGCAGCAATCACCCGCTGCAGATCCCGGCAGCCATGCAGTATTGCAGTCAATTTCCGTGCAGCTTGTATGGTAGCGCCTCAAAGCGAACGCATCATACGTCCATGCGGGGCGGAGAAATCGACCAGGCCCGAGAAGTCGTGGAGATCGTGAGCGCGCAAAACCGTTACAATTTCCTCTAACGGCAATATGAGGACGGCGTGACCGAATCCTTGATGACCGGATCGCGGCGTGAATGAGAGCGATACGTCAAAGCAAAGGAGCGAGACCATTATGGAATCCGAACGCCGAACATCATTGAAAGAGATCCGGAACTTTACCGCATCGGCGGGCGCAACTCCGTCTCAGGAGTCGCTCCAGCGGAAGTCGGACTGTGGCGAGAATCCCGCTGCCACCAAGCCCAAGCCGGTCATCACTGGCGACAGCCAAGCTCAGGGTATCGCGAAGTTCGCCCACAGGATGACCTACGAGGACCTGACTCCCGAGCGGCGGGAACGCCTCAAAGTGAGCGTGCTCGATTCTTTGGGGTGCGCCATCAGCGCCCTCGGAGTGCCCCCAATTGCGGCGTGTCTGGAACAGGCAAAACAGTTCGGCGGTTCGGATGCGCGATGCACATTGATCGGCGGCGGGAAAGCTAACGTCGTCTACGCAGCTCAGTACAACACGGCGCTCGTCCGATACATCGACTTCATGGACAGTTATCTTGGCGGGGAGGAACTCTGTCACCCGTCGGACAACTTTGGATCAGTCCTGGCCGCGTGCGAGCACGCGGGGCGCTCAGGCAAAGAATTCTTGACTGCCTTGGCGGTTGCCTACCAAGTCGAGTCGGCACTAACTTCCAGCGCTGCATTCATGGCCGATGGGTTTGACCTCACAACCCAACTCTCATTCTCGATAGCAGCCGGAGCGTCGAAAGCGCTCCAACTGGACGAGGGACGATCTGCGGCGGCCGTCGAAATCTGCGGGGACGTCATTCCGCTGTTGGTCGTGCGCACCACACCGATCTCGCAATGGAAGGGCTTGAACTCTTCCCAAGCGGCGTTGGCATCTATTCATGGGGTCTTCCTGGCGTCCCGCGGGGTGACTGGCCCGACGTATGTCATTGAGGGACCGAACGGGCTGGCGCAGGCGCTTGGTAAGTCGATCCAGGTCGACTGGGACAACCTGAAACTCGATTGCTTCGATCGGCTTGCTTTGAAGACGTACAACACCGCGATTCCCGCGCAATCAGCCGTCTTCTGTACGCTTGAACTACACAAGGCACACCCATTTGATCCGGCCGATGTGGTGAGCATCGAGGCTGATGTCTTCCAAGACGCCTACGATTTCACCGGGGGTGGACGATTCGGCCCAAAGAAAAGTGTCCACACCAAGGAGGATGCTGACCATAGCCTCCCCTACCTCATGGCTGTCGCACTCCTTGATGGCGATGTCCAGACGGCACAACTCGAGGCCAGCCGGATTGCGAAAACAGATGTCCAAGATCTGCTTCAGAAGGTCACGGTGAGACCCGACGATGGCTTTACCGCACGTTACCCGGCCGAACTCCCGAGCCATGTGACAGTCCGGCTCAAGAGCGGCCAGTCGTTCACGCAGGAAATCTCAGACTACGCTGCGGCCCCGACTCGACCATTCACCTGGAAGGAGATCGAGGTGAAGTTCGATAAGCTGGCAGCTGGTCACGCCACCGAGAAATCGCGTGAGAAGATCAAGAATGCCGTGCATTCGCTCGAAGTCATTCAGGTCAGTGATCTGATGGAAGTGCTCAGCGCCATCTGAGGCTCAAACGGCGCCGCTTTCGTCAGTGGCGACACTTAAGAGTTGCGTAGCTACAAATTCGTCAGCTCCCAGATGGCGGGCTACTCTTGCTTAACCCGGTAAGGTCAAGGTTTGCCCACAATTCGGGGGTCAATGCCGATACGAGCGGCTTGTCCTAGATGGACTACGGCGCTGAAAACGGAGCCGATAAGCGCTGGGTGTAACCTGCAGCTGTGAGAGAAAAGTACGTCTCATGATCTCAGAACTGCTGAAGCCACAGGAAGCGGCGATTTCCTTGACGGCCCTAAGCGTTTGTTCCAGCTGTCGGCGTGCAGCCTCCACGCGCAAGCGTTCCGCGAATTTAGCGGGTGTAATGCCAGTTTCCTTTCTGAAGACGCGACTGAAGTTCCGCGAACTCATAGCAGCACGTCTGGCGAGTGCATCAACAGAGAGATCCTTGTTCAGGTTTTCTGCCATCCACACCTGAAGGTCATGAAGCGCCGTACGTCCCGAAGCTTGCGTTGATAGGGAAACGCTGAATTGCGCCTGACCGCCAGGCCTACGCAGAAACACGACAAGGTTGCGCGCTACATCCAATGCCACGGAAGCGCCCTGGTCCTCTTCTACCATTGCCAGCGCGAGATCGATGCCGGCCGTGACTCCGGCAGAGGTATAAATATTCCCGTCTTGTATCCAGATCGGATTCGCATCGACTTTGACATCTGGGTACTTCTTCTGCAAATCGCTCGCAAAGGCCCAGTGAGTTGTTGCTCGCTTGTTGTGGAGTAAACCTGCCTCAGCCAAGACAAAGGCTCCAACGCACACGGAAGCCACTCGTCGTGCGCGGCCCGCCATCTTTTGGAGCCAAAGAGAAAGGCGGCTGTCACGTGTGTCGTTTTGAGGCTATTCCGCCAACGACGACCAGTGTGTCCACGGGCTCGCGCAGTCTCCGGTAATAGCCGTGCGCTGACAAAGAGACTCCGCATTCGCCTGCAATGATTGGTTTGGGTTGAGCGCTTACTAATCTGATGTCGTAGGCAGGACCGCGCTCTCCGAATGTGCGGTTCACGTCTGCAAAAACCTCAAGTGGACCGACCAGATCGAGCTCCATCACGGGAGACACCGCGAGGATAACTACTGATATGGGAGGTCGCCTGCTCGTCAGTGTTGGTTTCGTTGTCAGCCCGGGCATGATTTTCCAATGGCCGGAAAAGTGGATTATATGTCATTGCGGCCACGCCGGCCAACCCCTACCGTCAGTGCCAGAGGAGGGAACGTGAACATGAGAAGGAAAAGAAACCGGGCAAAGGAAGGGAACGATGTCGGCCGCACGAGCAGCTCCACAGCGTCAGGGAGACAGCTCTCAGCCTCGGCGTTAGGCTAATTTCCGCACCGGCTCTGCTTCATGACGGGTTGTTACCGGTTCTGTCCGGGTTAGTCGGCGATGCAGTAGTAATGTTGGAAGCCGAGGCCAACTTCGGGTTTTACCGTGATCTGCTCGCAATCGTCCGAAGATGATGCGCGCATTCGTTCCGCCTTTGCGGTAGGCCTTGAAGTGCATGGAATCAGGCTGGGACTATAATTTGCGAATGGCATCCGCGGGGCAGAGTACCGAGCAGATTCGGCAGGCACAAGACGTTGACGCCATTCCTACTCTGACGTGGTCCGCTCGTCCCGACGGCTCCGCCGAATTCCTCAATCGGCGGTGGCTGGATTACACCGGCCTCTCTGCGGAAGAAGCATTGGATTGGGGCTGGACTGCGGCTGTTCACGCAGAAGACCGCGACAAGTTCATGGATTTTTGGCGGCACCTGCTGGATTCTGGCGAGGCCGGTGAGATTGAAGCTCGCCTGCGCGGATGTGATGGAGACTACCGTTGGTTCCTGTTCCGTGTAGAGCCCGCACGCGACAATCACGGCGGCATCCTCAAATGGTACGGCGCGAATACGGATATTGAGGACCGTAAGCGAGCCGAGGCACTACTAGCCGCCGAAAAACGGACGTTGGAAATGATCGCCAACGGAGCTTGCCTGGCAGATATCCTGGAAAGGTTGTGCGAAACGATCGATGCTCAGGCCAGCAAGATCAAGTCGGCAGTAATGTTGATGGACGCGGACGGCATGCACCTTCGGCACGCAGCCGGTCCTCGACTGCCCAAGGGCTGGGTTGAGGCCATCACTCCACTGAAGATTGGCCCATGTGTGGGCTCATGCGGTACTGCCGCATCTCGGAAAAGGCAAGTGATCGTTTCCGACATTGCAACAGACCCCTTATGGGCTGACTATCGAGACCTTGCTTTAGGTTACGGGTTGCGCGCCGCGTGGTCTCAGCCGCTACTCTCCAAAAATCAGGAAGTTCTCGGCACCTTCTGCCTCTACTATACGGAGCCTCGGAGTGCGAGCGACACTGATCTGCGGCTGATCGAAGGCGCAGATCACATCGCAGTAATCGCTGTCGAGGGAGAGCGATCGCAAGCTAAGCTACGCCAAGATGAAGAAGAGCTTCGTCGCATTGTTGATCTCATCCCGCAAAAAATCGTCGTTTTGAATCCAGGCGGTAGTGTCATTTATGCAAATCGCGTGGCACTTGAGTATACGGGGCTGTCCTTGGACGAAGTGCGCGCCGCTAACTTCCGGGATCGCGTGTTCCATCCAGAAGACGTTGAGAGACTTCGCGAGGAGCGGCAGAAAGGTCTCTCTGGCTCGGTTCCGTTCGAAAACGAGCAGCGCGCTCGGAGGAAAGACGGCAAATATCGATGGTTTCTGATCCGGTACAACCCTTTAATCGATGAGAGCGGAAGCGTCATTCGCTGGTACGCGACGGGTACGGACATCGAGGAACGTAAGCAGGCTGAAAATAAACTTCGACAGGAAGAGCGCGAGCTGCGGCAACTGATAGATTTCCTTCCTCAGCATGTGCTTGTGCTAGATAGGGATGGCACCTTGCTTCAAGTCAACAAGACGATGCTTGACTACAAGGGCTTGACCCTGGAAGAAATGAAAGGCGGGGGAACTCGCGAGCGGATCAACAGAGACGTTCATCCGGACGATCTAGAGAGAGTTCAAAACGAACGCAGGGCGGGCCTTTCAAGGGGCGTGCCGTTCGAGACGGAAAAGCGGCTGCTGAGCAAAGATGGCCAGTTTCGCTGGTTCCTTTTTCGCTACAACCCTGTGCTCAACGACGACGGTGACGTTGTCCGCTGGTTCGCGACGGCGACGGACATTGAGGATCGTAGGCAGGCGGAAGATCTCATGCGAAGTGAAGCCGTCGCATTGCGAGAACAAATCGATCGTGACTCGATGTTTGAGGACATCGTCGGCTCTTCGGAAGCGCTGCGCAAAGTGCTTCGGCAAGTTGCCAAAGTGGCAATTTCCGATTCCACGGTTTTGATTCTAGGTGAAACCGGCACGGGAAAGGAATTGATTGCGCGCGCTATCCACAAGCGCTCCAGCCGCTCGGAGCGAGCGTTCATCGGTGTGAATTGCGCCGCGATACCGACCTCGCTGATTGCTTCCGAGCTGTTCGGTCACGAGAAGGGAGCCTTCACCGGCGCGACGCAACGGCGCCTGGGGCGTTTCGAAGCGGCGAATGGCGGCACGATTTTTCTGGATGAGGTTGGTGACTTGCCCCCGGAAATTCAAATCGCATTGTTACGGGTGCTCCAGGAGCGTGAAATCGAGCGCGTTGGCAGTAACAAAGCCATTCCTGTGGACGTGAGAGTGCTGGCTGCGACACATCGCGACCTGGACACTCTCGTCGCCGAGGGAAAGTTTCGTCAAGACCTTCTTTACAGACTAAGCGTTGTGCCTATTCAGATGCCTTCACTGCGCGAACGCACCGATGACATTTCCGTGCTTGTCGATTACTTCATCGGTCGCCTTGGAAAAAAGGCTGGAAAGAAGTTCAGAACCATCGACAGGAAAACGGTTAAATTGTTCGAATCCTGCCAATGGCCGGGCAACGTTCGTGAACTACAAAATGTAATTGAGAGAGCCGTCATTTTGAGTGAGGGTGACACCTTTTCCGTGGACGAGACATGGCTTAAACGAGCGACACCTCGATTTGCTGGTCAGATAGTGGCATTCAACGGCGCCCTGCAACGGCAGGAGAAGGAAATGATTGAGGCAGCCCTCGCAGATAGTGGGGGCCGCGTCTCCGGTTCAAGTGGCGCAGCAGCAAGACTCAAAATTCCAACGCGGACTCTCGACTCAAAGATCAAACGCCTCGGAATCATCAAATCTCGGTTTAAGAAGCTGCAGGGCAACTAAGTTATTCCCCGCCAGTTGCTCGAAAGCCGCTTCTCAAATCCTCATTAATCAGAATTCCTGATGATTCAGGAGATCGCTCCCTTCTAGGCTTTTGGTTTTCAATCATTTGAAAATGGCCCGTCCGTTGCCCAACCAAGAGTGCGGTCGGGAGCTGGCGATTCATGACGCTCAAGATCGAGCGGTTCCAGGCGCGAGTTAGGCTGAGCCGAGAGCTGCGATCTGAACATTTGGCCGACCTCAGAACGGAATTACGGAAGTGTGGCAAATCGCCGGTTTTGGATTTGGAGGAAGTGAATCTCGTGGATATCGAGGGCGTTCGCTTTCTCAATGGGTGCGAGGCGAAAGGCATACCGGTGCAGCACTGCTCGGCTTACATCAGGGAGTGGATGGCGCTAGAGCGGGGTCGAACGAAAGCTTCAGAAACATAGCGCCATGAGGGAGGGAACGCATTGTGAGCAATCACACACATGAAACGGTCCCGACAGAGTTCGTTGAGGCGGAGGGGGTTCGTCACGCATACCGCCGCTTCGGCAAAGCAGGGGCGGTTCCTCTGCTCTTTCTCGGATACTTCAACTCCAACATGGATGCCTGGGATCCAGAGGTCACGAACGGTCTCGCTGTCGATCATGAGGTCATTCTATTTGATAACGCTGGCGTTGGCGCTTCAGGAGGAGAAACACCCCACACAGTCGCAGAGATGATGTTCGGATGTGTGGCTTTCTGTCGTGCACTCGGTATCAAGGCGATTCACCTCGTGGGCTTCTCTTTAGGCGGCATGATTACGCAGCAGCTGGCCCTGCACCATCCTGATCTCGTCCAGCGCCTCATTCTGCTGGGCACCGCCCCGCGCGGTGGTGAAGGGCTTACCTTCACAGAGCTATCAGCTGAAGAACAAGCGGATCCCTCTGCGTTCCTGTTGGGAGCTTTCTTTACGTCTTCGGATGCGAGCCAGGCAGCCGGACGCGAATACTTGAAACGCCTCGAATCTCGCACAAAGGATCGTGACCTTCCCACGTCGAGTAAGTCGGCTGTCGCACAGCTCGCCGCGATTAGAGAATGGGGAGCGATACCCAGCACCAACCGTTATGCCACGTTGAAAAACATCGCGCAGCAGACGCTCATCGTTCATGGAAATAAGGACATCGTTGTTGGCCCGATCAACGCGCTCATTTTGGCGGAACACCTGCCGAATGCTCAGCTAATCGTGTACTCGGATTCGAGTCACGGAGCGCAGTATCAGCACGCTGGAACATTTCTGCAACACGCGGGGCTCTTTTTAGCCGACATGCGTGCTCAGCTATCTGATCCGAGTTTTGGTCCGGCCAGATCTGCGGTTGCGTAGTTGGCACATCGCAGTGAGCCGCACTTCATCGAGTCAAGCGGGGGCGACATGAGCGCAACGTACAGAGCAATTGAAATCAGCAAGCCCGGGGTCTTCACTGAGGTTAGCCGGCCGCTGCAGGAGCCCGGTTCTAATCAGGTTCGCATTCGGGTTGAGGCCTGCGGTGTTTGCCATACCGACAGCCTGCTGGTAGACCGAGCATTGCCTAACCTTATTTATCCACGCGTACCTGGTCACGAAGTTATTGGGCGCATCGACGCCGTCGGCTCGAATGTTACGACCCGTTCCGTGGGTCAGCGGGTGGGTGTTGGGATCTGCGGTGGGTGGGACGACACCTGCCTAGCGTGCCTTCGAGGTGACTTTGTCAACTGTGCAAACGCCGTGCTCACCGGCATCATGATCGACGGCGGATACGCAGAAGTCATGATCATTGAAGCACGCGCCACGGTAACGATTCCAGACGGTCTGGAATCTGTGAAGGCAGCACCCCTCCTGTGTGCAGGTGTGACGACGTACAACGCCCTGCGAAATTCTGCCTTACGTGCCGGTGCCGTCGTCGCAATCCAAGGGGTCGGCGGACTCGGACACCTCGGGATTCAATACGCAAGAAGGATGGGGTTCAGGACTATCGCCATTGGTCTCGGTTCGGAGTCGGGGAAGCTCGCAAAAGAACTCGGCGCGCACCAATACGTCGACAGCGGAGCGGAAGATGTGGGAGCCAGGCTGCGAGCGCTTGGCGGAGCCGATGCCATCCTTGCCACAGCTCCAAGTGGCAAAGCAATGTCCGGTCTCGTGAGCGGACTCGCCGTAAGGGGAAAACTGTTGGTGATTGGGATCGCCCCGGACCCCCTGGAAGTCAGTACCGGCTCCCTTGTTTTTGGCATGCACTCCATCTCCGGGTCGACCACCGGTAGCGTGCAGGACGAACAGGAAACGGTGGAGTTTTCTTTGCTCGAAAATGTAGAGCCAATGATCGAAGTGATGCCTCTATCCAAGGCGCGCGAAGCGTATGACCGGATGATGGCCGCAAAGGCCCGCTTTCGTATGGTGTTGGTCACAAAGAATGGCCCGTCTCCGAGTGCGCGCTAAGGCAAGGGAAAGTCGGGACCAATAGAAACAGAACGAAGAGGAGAGGAAATGTCTACGCCATCAGAAGCCAAGACGAGCACATCTCAAGCAGACTCCATCCAGTTTACCTCATGGGGCGCGGCCGAAGAACTCTTTCGCAAACAGAAGGCATACTTCGACACAGATATGACGAAGACCTATGAGTGGAGAGTCGATCAACTGGATCGTCTTGTCCGCATGTTGAAGGAAAATTATCAGCGTTTTGCTGACGCCTCGTGCAGGGACTTCAAGACGGCCTCTCAGGAGAACGCGTTCGAAGTGTCCGCATCGATTGCAACGAGCGAATTTGCGAAATCGCAGTTGAAGGAGTGGATGAAACCGGTCGAAGCTCCTCTTCCAAAATTTCTCGCAACATCCGGTCACAAGGGCATGGTGTACCGTGAGCCGTACGGCGTCGCGCTGATTATCTGTCCTTTTAATGGACCGCTCCTTCTGTCGTTGCGCCCTGCGGTTGCCGCTCTGTCGGCTGGCAATCCGTGCATGTTGAAGCTATCCGAAGCGTTGCTGGCAACGGACGAGTTGCTCCTGGAATTGATTCCCAAGTATTTCGAGCCGGAAGCGTTTAGCGCTGTAGTCGGGGCCCGCGAGACAGTAACGAATCTCCTGAAGCTTCCGTTCGATTTCCTGTTTCTTACGGGAAGCGTAGGTGTAGGCAAGGTAGTGATGCGAGCGGCGGCTGAGCAGCTAACTCCCGTGTTGCTTGAGCTCGGAGGGCAGAACCCCGCCATCGTTGACGAGACAGCGAACCTGCCGGATGCCGCCAAGAAAGTTGTTTGGGGTGCCATGACATGGGGAGGGCAGTGGTGCACTTCGCCGGGCTACGCTGTTGTTCACGAGTCCATAGCGGAAGAGTTTGTGAGGGAATGCAAAAAAGCCGTCGTCGAACTTTACGGTACAGATCCCAAGAGTAATCCGAATTACTCCCGCGTCATCAGCCCCTCCGCCGTCGAAAGGCTTGCGTCGCTGATCGATCCCAAGAAGGTTGTTTATGGCGGGAAGTCTGACGCTCAGGCTCGCTATCTCGCCCCGACCATTCTCTACCCGATTTCTTGGTCTGACAAAATCATGGAGGATGAAATTTTCGGGCCGCTCTTGCCCATCCTCACTTATTCCGATCTCGGCGCGTTACTCGCAAAGATCAAGTCGATGCCAAAGCCACTCGCTGGCTACATTTTCAGCCGAAACCAAAAGACGATCGACCGCGTGTTGCAATCCCTCTCGTTCGGTGGGGGTGCTGTGAATCAGACCAACGTCTTTTTGTTCATTGAGTCGATGCCTTATGGAGGAGTAGGAACGTCCGGCATCGGGAACTACTACGGGAAATACGGCTACCATTCTCTCACGCATGCCAAATCGATCCTGATATCTCCACCGGATGTGGCGATCGATCACTTATTTCCACCTTATACCAACGAAAAAGTTCAAGCACTTAACCAATGGTTCGACTACTAGAGCACTTTAGCTTTCAAGGAGCTCATCATGGCTACACGAACTGCCTCGCTGATTGAGACCAAGACGCGCACGATCGACGGGTTATCAATTCGTTATGCGGAAAGTGCTCCTCGCGAGGTGTCAGCGATTCTGTTGAGCCCTTGGCCGGAGAGCCTTTACACGTTTGAGCAGATGTGGTTCCGTCTGGCCGAGCATGCGCACCTCGTAGCGATCGATCTGCCGGGGTTCGGACACTCGGAGCGACGCGACGACTTGCTCCAACCTTCGGCTATGGCCGAATTCGTCGTTCGCGCCATCAAGGAGTTCGGACTCAAACGTCCACACGCAGTCGGCCCGGATATCGGCACGTCGACACTGTTGTTTGCCGCCGCGAAGCACCCTGACCTCCTTCGCAGCATCGTCCTCGGCAACGGCACCGCTGCAGTGCCAATTCAAGTCGGCGGTGTTCTCAACGACGTTTTGGGAGCGCCTGACCTCGAACCATTTCGCAAGATCGATCCACGACAAGGGGTCGAGTCGGTTCTTGCATTCGTCGAGCGCTACAAGCTCCCCGATCATGTACGGGAGGATTTCCTAAGCTCCTACGAAGGAGATCGCTTCGTAGAATCCCTGCGCTTCCTTCGTGCGTACACAACAGAGCTGCCCAAGCTCGGCACGTTGTTGCCCACGATCAAGACGCCCGTACAGATTATTACGGGCGACCACGATCCCGGTGTGCTCCCGGTGAACGGCGACTATCTACATGACCGGCTCCCTTACAACAAGTACGACAAAGTCAACGCCGGCCACTTCCCATGGGCGGACATCGCCGAGGAATACGCGGACTTGACTATCCAATGGTGGAACGGTGGGTACGAACGAGCGTCCGGTGACGCCAAAAGGGCGTGAGTCTTGACGAATGAAAAAAACACAGCCGTGGCCCGGGCGAATCGCTTTCGCAACGATCCGGGTTTCGCAGCCCGGCTGCCAATCAGCAGGAGTGATCGATGATCCTTTGACCATTCGATGCGAAAGCCACGGCTCTTTCCACCGTGATGCGGGACGCGAGGACGATGGTGATGTTCGCGCGTACACCGTATGCGCACCTGCGCATCCGTGGGTCTCCATGGGAGGGAAATGAATATCGCCGCGGCGATCGCGGTGTTTGGATGGTGAGGTACGAGCGCCAGTGACCGATTTGAGGAGAGGAAGTTCAAATGAACAATGCGAGTGAGAAAAACAAACGATTTGTTTTGGAAGCGTTCGACACGTTGTTCAACAAACGTGACTACGCTGCGGCGGAGAAGTTCTGGTCACCACACTACATCCAGCACAGCGCTCACATTGCACCAGGGCGGGAAGGATTGTTCAATCTCGTCAAGAGCCTCCCACCGACCCTCAGATACGAGCCCGGGACTGTCGTGGCGGATGGCGAGTTCGTGATTATCCACGGGCGATTTTCGGGGTTTCAGCCGACAAACTGGATTGCAGCCGACATTCTTCGCATCAAAGACGGCGTTTTTCTTGAGCATTGGGACGTGATCCAGGACGAAGCCACCAAGACAGAGTCAAAGAGTGGACTGCCCATGTTCGGCGAGAAGTTCACGAAATAGGGTCCTCGGTACTCACGGCCAAAGTGGGCTGCAGTTATTGACCGGCCGTAGACCGACGTTGGCGTGGCCGGACCCCAAACGACCTAACGGAGAGGATTGTTGATATGGCTTTAGCCGGGATCAAAGTAGTTGATACGCCCCTGGTTCGCGATGCGATGGAACTGGCGCGGGAGTCATCAGCACCATACCTTTTCAACCATGCGATGCGCTCATGGCTTTTTGCTGCGCTGATTGCCGAAGGGGCAAAACCTACCCCAGATCCCGAGCTCTTGGCCGTCTCGGCAATCCTGCACGATCTAGGACTCACCGACTACTATGCAGGAAGTGAGCGCTTCGAGGTTGATAGCGCCAACGCCGCGCGCTCGTTCTTGAAAGAGCGTCGCGTTCCAGCACATCACGTCCGGTTGGTATGGGACGCCATTGCGCTTCATACGACTCGTTGCATCGCTCTTCACAAAGAGCCCGAAGTCGTTATTACGCATTCAGGAATCGCCGTGGACGTGATTGGGGCGGGATTGGATTCGATTCCTCAGGATAAGGTTCGCGCAATTCTCGCTCTGGGCTTGAGTGCTTCGGGCAGAGATCATTGGGTTGGAACAAACTTTACCTTGAGATACCGCACCCACACGGTAGGTCCGCGTCAACTGCCTAGCGCTGGTTCAATCGCCCTGATCGCGGGCAAACACCACCACGCCGTTCGCGGGGATCACGATATTCGCCGATGTCGGAAAGCCGTGTGCCGGACTACCGTTGGCATCGATGGCTCCTCCATTCCCCGCAGCGATCGGATTCACCCAGTTGTCATAGACATCGCTGTTAAAGACCTCGAGCCAGTGGCCGCAACTCGGGAATCCGATGTTGTAGTTCCACCAGGTGTTGTCGTTGAGACTCGCCACCACGATGACGTCCCGGCCCTGACCTTCGATCCAGCGGTGATAGGCGATGAAACGGTTGGTGTTGTGGACGTGGAAAGCACGCACCGAATCGCTGCGCAGAGCAGGCTGACGCCAACGCAGGCGGATGAGATCCTGGGTGAAGCGCAGGTGATTGACCATCGCCTGGTCGGCGCCGTTGACGCCGTCCCACCAGATCAGCAGATCCTGCGAGAGGTCCCAGCTCCACTGCTTATCTTCAAGGAATTCCTGGCCCATGAAGAACTGCGGAATCCCGGGCGCCGTCAGCAACAGCGAATTGGCTACGCGGGTGCGACTACGCGCGTACCTCCACGGCAAAGACTGGAGCCCATCGGCGTGGAGGGGGTGATGTTCAGTTGCGAGATGGCAGGTACGGCGGCGACGGGAATAGTAGCCACAGGACCCTCCTTTGAAAAATGCGACGGGACGATGAATCGTGGGTCGAAGCGACGACGCGAGGACTCCAGCATAGTGCAGTTCCAACTTGCGAACAAGCACCGCGGAGAAACACTGTCCTACGTGATTTTATGCCGTTGCTCGCCAAGCACTCGAAGTCGTTCCCGCTCATCGGTTGCATTGCAGTTGGAGTGGATTCAAGACGGCAGCGAAACAGAGAGAATTCCGGGAGAGCCGTTTCTCCCATTCGAAACATCACCCCCTTGGAATCGTTCGATCGCTCCGAGTTGTCGCCTGCTTCGAAGAATCACCGCGAAGCGCTGTCGCTGTCTATCACTCGGTCTGACATTGGTTTCCGCTTACGCACTGTCCTTCGAAATGCAGCCACCGCGATCACGCATACGAGCGTGACCGCCGCGGCGATCCAGAGAGCCAAGGTGATGGTTGAAGCGATGAATAGCACCGCGATGAACGTTCCTACTGCGAAAGCAGCCACGAGAAAACCCTGCAGCCACATTTTGAAACGACCCAGTCGCGACGGTGGGAGCGTCTTCTGCGCATGACCGCTGCGATGCCCGGAGACTACGATTTGGAAGCTTCCCTTCACAGCACGCTCTGATCGAGTGGCTCTTCATCCAGCCGCACAGGGGTTGCGCTCACTTGGCAGCCACAGGCTTCATGTCATTCACAACATCGAACCGCAAGCCGGACCAGCCCATCCCGCGACCCGCGCCGGAACTGCGCGCCATCCACAAATATGTTGATCCATCGTAAGAGCGCGCCCTTCGGAAGTAGCGATCGGCCAGGCGTCCCGCTTGCGGGATGATGCGATCCGCGACAAAGAACGGTTGGCCAGGATCAAGAAGAAGCGCCCGCCCCGTCACGGTGATGGGCCCGCCGGATGTTGGTATCTGCATCGTGCCTCTGCGCAAGTAGAGAGCCCCTTGCGCGGTTTGAACCGGCACCATCGGAATCCAGTACTCGGGCACAGGATCCTCTAGTGTGTAGTATATCTGCGGCCCTCCGGCCGTGGCCTGCGGCGGAGGAGGAGGCGGATTCCTCGTCACCCGGTCGAGGTACGCTTCATGCATGTCCACAGGAGCGTCCAAGTCGCCTTGCAACTTATGTTCAACCGCCCAGGCCATGGCCGCCATGTCATCGCGAAGGAACAAGACCTCTTCCATGGCATCGGCGTCGTCGACCACTCCGAGAGTGGGAGCCATCAGAATGAAGTCCGACCGCATCCCGACTCCGGAAAGCTTGTACATCGACCACGCTGTTTCGCCGGGATTCACCGTCGTTTGTTCCGACGGCCGGATCAAGGTGCGGATACCAAACGTATCGGTGACGATGAGAGTGGTCACGCGGCTCAAGTTCCAGGTCGGTGGTCCGCCAAGCGTGGAGATAGGAATCGGGATCGGCACGGAGAACCAGTTGCCGCCGTAAACCAATGCGAATTCCATGACCAGGAGTTTGGCCAAATCCACGTGCTCGGCATCGAGTTGACCGAAGTCGGTCATGCCGTCTTCAAAGACCCACCAGCGTGGGTCGTGCACCCCGCGGAAGGTAACGTGGTTGGGGAAGAAATTGAAATTCACCGGACTAATCTGAGCCGGGTTCGCCGTGAAGACCGGGTTTGGATTGTCGTTCTGCAAGGAGAACGAATACCAGTCGAGATGCCCGCCCGGGAAATCCGGAGCATTCAGCAGCAGATTCTGGCCCGGTGTTGGCGATCCCATGGCGAACTCGTATTCGAGTTGATTGTCAATCCACGCCGGGTCGTTCTGCGGTTCGCTGAACAGGCTGGCCCGGTACGAAACGAATGCTGCAAGCACCGCAGGCATACCCGGGTTATTCGCTTCCGCCGGCAACGGAATCGGCGGAACCTTGCCCGCCTGCACTGCGGCCGCAGAGACATACAGCGCCTCGCCATCGGTGACTTTGCCTGCCATTAACGAGCGAAAGCGCACTGCACTCACCGGAGCATAGTTCGGGTCAGGGACATTTGCCGAGATCGGAAACGAGGTGCGGAATGCGGCAATCACTGCTTCGGGAGTTGCAATGCCGTTTTCCCGCACGAGCCATTCGAAATACATACCGAGTTGCACGGAGCCGCGCAACTTCAGTGCTGCGGTCTCCCGCTCCACATGAATCTCAACCGGAAGACTTGGATCGAGGACCACCGTGGCGCTGTCGTCAACGCCAGGCCGGTAGGTAGTGACCGTCTGGGTTTCGGCAGCCAGCGTTGCCTGGACCGGGGACCCGGCGTCCGCCCCGAAAAACTCGCCCACTTGCCACTGGCGGGCCAGCATCCACAGCGGATCGCGAACCTGCGCCTGCAAGCTGCGCTGCATGGAGGCATCCCGCGCTTGCGGTTCCAGACGCGTCCAGGTGGTAATGGACGGAACTTCGACGGTCGCACGAGCCAGCCTATCCAATCGCACTGGCGACCTCCTCTATCACTGCGAATCGGGTCGAGATGGTTGCGCTCTCGAGGTTGAGGGCAAAATATAAAGCCGGCAGAATTTGTCCTACCTGGAGCACGCTTCCAAGGTCGACGGTCCGCATCTTGGCCAACTCCAGCGTCTCCTTCAGCACAGCCTGGAGAAGTGGGTCGTCCCAGGTCTCCCGATTGTCGGGACATGTGGCCAGAAGCAGCGCCTGGGGCGCTCGCGCGCTCGGTTCTTCAAAGTGAAAAGCAACTGCAGTTTGCCTGAGCATTAGGGATGCGCTCCGGCCATTCATCCACCATAAGCCCGGCGTAGGTCGCCTGGTTCGTCGGATCGCCCGCAGTCACACAAGCGAAGGCCACGCGCCCTTTTTGCGGGGGGTGCGCCGGATCAAGCGGCAAGGCCAGCCAGCGATCGGGCGCGGCCACGGGCGGAAGCTGCGCCAGAGTGAGCGAAGGCGGGTACACAGCGGCCGTGCCAAAGGCCTGTGCCACGCTGAACGCGAGATCCATGCGGGAAACTGCAGGCCGCACGTGTGACAGTTGTCTGAGCCAGCGAGCAGGAGCTACCGTATCGGTCGTCGTCAGTGCGGCGGATTGACCGAAGGCTGCCTGCAGGGTTGTCACATCGGGCGGAGTCACATGCGGGAGAACCGCGAAGTCTGCTGCGAAAACGGTCTTGAAAATTCCTTCGAAATCGGCGAGTTGTGCTCTGGTAAGATCCACTGCGTTGGCCTTGTTGTAGCGAGCCTGCAAAGTATCGATTACACTCTGCGCCTGATCGCCGAGCGTCGCATCGGGGCCGGCGGTCGTGGCCGGAATCGCTCCCGTCACGCCATACCAACTGCATTGGATCAGAGCCTTGCGAACCGGATCGGTCGCTCCCGGTAATCCGCCCTGGGCGGCTTGCAAAGCCGCAATGTCATTCTTCAGACCTGTCAGCAAGGCTTTCACACGATTGGTTAAATCCACGACGTCAATCGCGCCTCCAGCCTGCGCTGCGTTTTCTTCGGGAGTAGTGAGATCCTGCGGTTCCGTGGGACGACATGCACCGAAAAATCTTCGCAGGCTTTGCGCCAGGTAAAGAAGATCAGGAAACAGTACCGTAGCCGCCGGAAGGTCCGGTGACTGGAACAGTATCTGCACGTTCTCGGCGGTTGACGGTGGAGCAGCAGTGTACAGGATGCGTTGTTCGAGTTCGGATTGTTGCGGCACCTCGGCCGCATCGGACAGTACAAGAGTATCGAGCAGACCGACCTGAAGATCGCCCAGGGCAATGATCTTCTGGTTAGGATTACCTCCGTCGGTCCATTTCACCTCGCAGCGGACAGTCGTCGGGTCAGGCAGAAACTGGCTCAGCCATGCCTCAAGCCAGGGCTCAGCGGCCGCCCGGGGATGTTGGGGAATTCCGTTCCAGGCTGCGTTCATCGCCGGCGCGCCGGCGAGCAGCAGAAGGATACGATGGGTAAGATCCACGCCACCCCGGGGCGTGTCCACTACATCGGGAGTTGCGGGGCGAGTGCCTCGTGAAATCGCGTCCATCAGGCCGCTGCCTCGCCCAAAATTTCCGCGGATGACCTGGAACACGGCTTCAGAAATGGAGAGGTCGCCGAGCGCGTCCGCATAGTCATCGAGAGTCTGCAGAATGGCGATGACCGCGTTCTGATCCGCACCCGCAGCCGGTAAACCCGCGCCCCAGTTTCCGCCGACCGCGAGTTGGCCGTTATCCCACGCAGTACGCAGGGCCAGGCCATCGACCACGTTCGAGGCAGCAACCGACTCGCTCGGTTCGCTCGAAGGCGTCAACTTGTTCGCCACAATCGGGTAAGCATCCCGAAATGGCTGAACATACTTATCCAGGTTCTGGTCGTGCATGGCGTCTTCGAACAAAAAGCCCAGCAACGCGTTCAGGCTCTGGCCCTGCTGCACGCCGCTGATCAGGGACAGCGCCTTGCGTACCCGTTCGGAAGAGAGATCGATCGAAAGCAGGCCTTCCTCGGCCGTTGCCTTGTGCGTCATGTATCCATTGCGGAGCACCGCGGCAACCGCGGCTTGCACCTGCGAGGGCGCATAGATGTAACCGCCGCTATCGGTGACGGGCTGAAGGGGTATGGGAAAATTCGCGGTCGGAATTCCTTTTTTCTGTCTGGCCTGATCGAGTTTTTGAACCAGTGCGAGTTCCGCTCCCTGGACTGGCGTCCGGCCAGACTCCGGTCGCACATCTTCGACCCAGCTATAACAACCCAGTCCGTAGACATTGTTTTCACGGCCTCGCGTCCTCTCGAGTATTGCGTTCGCAACCGCTGTCGCCCACACATCGAGACGATGACTGAAAGAATCGAGCGTTTCCGTCAGCAAGCGGTCAAGTTCTGCCGTAGGAAGCGTGGCCAGACGCCCGAGGCTCGCGCGCACGTCATTCAATTGGGCAAACGAAGAACCCGCCGGGAAGTTCGTGGCCACGAGGTAATCAGCCCACGTCATCGAGGGATTGGGCCTTGCAGGACGGTCCAGCAGTTGCCACGGGGTGAGCGTGGTGACATTTTTCTGGATTCCGACGAATTCGCTCTCCTGGATTTGCGCAATGGTGAGCGTTCCGGCGTTCACTTCATCCAACCCGGCGAGATTGGCATACAGGAGAAGCAGCGACTGGCGAAGAATCTTGTAAAGCAGCGACGTTGGTGTAGGGCCCGGATAGTTCTCTGCCTGAAGGTCGCTGACCGAAGCGGTCGCCAGCCAGGTGATGTAGTTGCCCTTCTGTCCTCCAGTAAGGTTGGCGTCCGCGTTGAGGGGGTCGGTTTCCGAGAGCGGGCCGTCCTGGACCGTCGAGAACTCGACGGGGAAGCTGTTTTCCCCGAATGCCATGGTCAGCACTCGCGGATTCCAGTTGTATCCGAGGCCTTGCAACAATATCTGACTGAACAGCTGATAGTTCTGATAGAGCTGATTCTCAAACACCAACGGCACGCCGAGGAAGTTCAGAAAGTTCCACACGAAGCCGTTGCCCAGAACCTGCCGTCCCTGAAAATTCATCGAACTCGCGTCCATCCCCAACACCGACATCAGATTCTGATCGGGGTCTCCACCGCGCTGCATGTGGGGCGCGCCGGAGGAACCCGACAGCCATATCGGCCATAATTTCTTTACCAGGCCGACGAGATTTGATTCAACACTGTTCAGCGCACCAAGGGTGGGAACATTCACAACGTTCTGGTAGTAAGTGAAGGAGGTCACCGGCAGCACACCGTAGGGCGTGCGCCCCACACGGAAAGCGGGAATCGGTCCGCGAGGCGCGGCATAGGCGAGTGAATACTGACGCCCCTGTTCGATCACATTCGCAGAAAACGTATCGGCCATCATCTGGCTCAGGAAGTAACCCATCGTCGCAGGCCAGAGCGCCCGCAACATGTCGGTGCCGTTCACGACTCCGGTATTGTCGGCGGATGCAACGTGATCCAGATAGCTCGACGCGATTCCCATTGTCGAGGCGAATACCAAGCCGTCGCAGTCTGGATTCGTGGTCAGAGGCGCGGACCGCTCCGTGGCGAAGCTGAGCGCAAAGCCAGGATCTTTCCGGCTGTAGGCCGAGGGCGCATCCGGCGTGTTGCTGGTCGATGAACCTTGCGGAACCAATGCCAGGCCATCCGTGTAGTGGTGCGCGTCGAGCAGATCTTCGAGAGTCTGGGTCGGATCCTTGTCACCCGAGCGCAAGCCATAGACGAATATCTGGTCGAATCCAGCCACCCGCTGCTGGGCGCTCAGCGGAATCCTGAGCGCCATCCCGGCTTTCACGGCCGCATCAAAGTCGACCATCCACTGGAGTCCCGCATCGACGACCGCTCCCGCCGGGAACGCTCCTGCATTCGGAGTCAGATTCACCGCAAGCGATGGCGTAATCGGGGTGCCGTGAAAAATGCTGGACTGCCCGCCCGCGATCAACACAATGGTCCATGCATCTGGCAAAGCGTCTGCGGTTGCCGCTTTTTCCCAGGAACTATTCCGAATCGTAACGTTCGGGAAAACGGGAGCGGGATTGGGAGCCGTCCCGACGGGTGTGGGATTCGGTGGCTGCTGGGCTATATTGGTCGGGGTCAACGTGCGCGCGATCCACGCGGCTCTGGGAGACCCGTAGAGTCCGGCCAAAATTCGCCATGGGGCTTTCAGATCGTCCGGGCTCGCGGGATTTGTTCCGGCTTGCCAGAGCGCATTCCAATAAGCCTCCCCATCCGAGACTTCCTGGTTGGTGAGTTCCGGTTCGTGCGAGTTGACGGCGATCTGGTCGGGATAGATCCGTATCCACAACTCCGATGACTGCTTGCGACCATCCGTCACAGGATCAACGAATCTGGTCTGGATATGTACCGGCAGCAGGAGCAGTGGACGCTTGGCGCTGATGACTCCCGGTTTGCCGATCACGGCTCCAGGTGCGACAACTGGCTTCGGATTGGGACGTGTACTCATTTTGGCAGCATCAGGTCCGCGTGAATCAGAACGCGGAACGGCAGTCGGAACAAAATGTATGCGGTCTGTGCGCTGTTCACCCCCCATTGGTTATCCGGATCCGTCGGCGTGTAGTCCGGCGCGCCCGGAACTTCGCCACCGGCGGCAATGGCTACGTCGGTTGGCATCTGGGTGGGGGTCAGAAAGTCTGGAAGTTTCACGAGCGATTGCACCAAGCCGAATACCCGTGACGCCATCCGCCATGGGCTATTGGCGATCAGGCTGCCCTGAGAAATATTGTTGGTGGGAATCGAAAGAGTTTTCTTGGCTGCCAGGGCCGGCTTCGCGCCTGCGTCCGGGATTGCAAAATTCGTCCAGGCAAGTTCGGCCCAATGTGGAACTGGGGAGGCATCCGCGTTCGGTTCCAGGCCAAAGCGGGGCTCCGAGGGTTGCTGCTGAAAAACGAAGAAGAAGCCGTAGGGCGAATTGTCGGTTCCACCCCGGGCATCGGCCGCACCCAGGTTGAATCCCAGAAAGGTCAAATCGGGCGACAAGGTACCGCCAAAGATCGGATAGCGCTCGTCGGTATCATCGAGCACACGTTGCTGCGTCTTTGCATCCAGCTTGGCTTTGCCCGCATAAACTATGGCGTTGGGATAGCGCTTGAACAACTCGCCCCGCACGAGGAGCACGAGATTGTTGGCCACGATGTCGGTGCGGTTCGGATGCGTGCCGAGAGAAGTCGTGAGCGGCAGCCAACTGGTGACGGGAGGAATATCTTTCAGCAGCTCTTCGAGCTTGGCGGGATCTGTGGGATCGCCTTTCTGGGGCACGTGAGCCCGCACATCCCAAAATTGCCGGAAGTAACTGCCGCGCTGGTCTGTGGGGTAGCCGTTCCATAGAAGCTGGCGCGCCATCTCATGATTCAGCCCGACCATGTAGGCTTCAATCAGCCGGCGATTCGCCTGCAGCAGACCGACCGAACTGGACGGAACCTGATCCACTCCGGGCAGCAGGTACGCCTGGGAAAGGTCGCGCAACGGCGCGTACATCGCCTGAGGGAACTCGGGATAAGCCATCACCGGCTCAAGTGGATCCTCGGGTGTCCAGGGCAATATCGAGGAAATCGAGACCAGCCCCTGAATTCGCCTCGGCACCGTCACGGTCGGATCAATCCGGCTGACAATCGTATTGCGAAGACCAACGATGTCGAGCGCCGGTAAAGGCGCTGGATTCGCCGGCAGCGCCTGATAGGCACCAAACAGCTGCGAGGTGGCCGTACGGAAAGCCGCGGCTTGAGCAGAATCGGTTGGGCCCGTGCCTCGTCCGCCAGCCAGAGCAACACCCGGTGCGGTGATCTGGAAGTTCGACGCGGGGGGAACTTGCGCAATCGTTTGCGGAGTGAAATTTGAAAACTGGACTTCATTGGCTGCGGCCGCGTTGGCAAGAGCATTTTTGACACTGAGCCACAGAGCCACACCAATGCCAACGATGGCTGCGACAGCTGCGAGCGCCGCGCCCAACCCTGCAAAGATGCCAATAACAACGGCAACCACGACCAGCAACAGGATGAGGCCGAGAATGATCCACTTCGACCATTTTTGCCACAACGTTAGCAAGGACTCCGCCCAGGCAGGTGCCAACTTGGTTGCAGACTGGTCGAAGGAAACCATCCCTCCCGGCGGCTTCAGGTCAGGGATGATCTTGACTGTTCCACTGCTTACCTTACCTAGCAGAGCAGGAGCGCCGGCTGCGGCCAACCCCAGATGTGCGGGCAGCCGTGCAATCTTGCGAAATGCCCCTGACAGCATGCGCTCCGGCACGCGACTGGCTCGCACCGTCGCCTTCACCGTGGTCGGACTCGCCAAGAGCCGTGCCTGCAGTGGCGACGTGAAATTCAAGAGCGTCTCCGGTTGTGCCGCCACAAAATGCTGCCGGTAGATCTGCTGGGTGACGGCGCGTGCTAGTTGCGCCTGCTTGAGTACCTGGTTCGCTTCGATCACTCCCGCGACTTGCTGCCAAGCCGACGCCATTAGTGCCGTGCGTTCGAGTTGTACGATTTGCGTGCCCATGCCTCCACCGCTGCGGTACCTCGGGTCGAGATTCAGGTCGTTGACCCAGCCTGGCGCAGTGCGGTCGACGCTCGCGACCGCGGCATGCCAGCGGCCGTAGATGGGAGGATTCACCTGCGGGTCCGGGCCCGGGTTGTTCAGATCAATGGTGCTGGCGCTCGTCTGGTTGATCCAGTTCTGGACCGCGGTTTGAAAGTTCGTCTTGTCTGGATCATTCCACGCAGTGGGTTGGGAACCCACGCTTTGGAGCGCGCCCTCAAGGCCCAGAGGTGGACCGGCCGACGGCACACCCGGGTCCGGCTGGCTCACATCCATCATCCTGGTGCCCACAGTTGGCGGCAGCACAGTCGGCGTCAAGGCTCGTACCAGAGACTCGAAATCTCCTGCATCGCTGGTGTTGAAATCGAACCGATAGTAAAACGGCAGCCGCAGAGGGGCTTGCGTCGCATTGGTCCACGCAGGATCAGAAGTCGTGATCTTCGAGACATCATTGCCAAGCCCGATCTGCACGCCGATCTGAAAGGCAGGCACGAGAAACGCAGAGTACGATGTTTCCGGGTCGAGCCTGCGCGGACACAGCAATCGCGAGGTCACGTTTCCCGGCGTTTTCGCCATGTTGTCCGAGAGCGAATCGTCGCCACTCACCTGGACGTGAGCCCAGTTCCACGACACCGTGAGATCCTGCAACGCTGAAATGTTCGATACATCAACCACCGGTAACGGGTTGGGGGCGACCTTGGGAATCTGGAACTCGGTATTCAGCTTGAGCACGATCAGCGCGACCCAGGGATGCCATCGGTCCCCATTGGGCGCTGCCGGAGTGAACAGCCAGGGGAAATCCGGGCTGTCGAAATCGATCCCGCACAGATAATTCGGTTCAAAGTTGACGGTAAACTGCCGGGGCTCGGTGCGAATAACCATCCGCGGATCAATTGCAGTAACATCGCCCGGCCCGAACAGTTCCACCGACACCGGCGGAGCAGCCTGGGGATTCGGTTGGGTTCCACCCTGCACTTGAAGGAAGAGTTGTACGTTCAGGCTCGCCCGGTCGGGCAGCGGACCGTTGTCCACATTGTTCGCGCTGGCGCCGATACCTCGCCTAGCCCAGGCCAGAAAGTGATAGTTCCCGAGTGGGGGATTTCCGCTGCTCATGGCGCCACCTCATGCTCGGGCATGATCTGGACATTGCCAGCATCCTCGGGATGATCGGAGAGGTGTGCCTGCAATGCCGCTTTGGCTTCGAAGTACGAAGTGCTTTGGCCTAAAATATCGGACCGCACACTCAGATCAGTAACACTGGTAATCACGTACTGCGGATCCTGGACGCTGACAGGCGCTGGCGCTGGTCCTGTGCTGTACTTTGCCAGCCCCGTATTCTTCACGGCTGAATTAAAACCTGCTCCCTGAGCCGTCAACGCAAGGTGAATTCCGGCAGGCATCTTATAGAAACGGGAGAATCGCGAGAACCCGGCAAAATCATCAATGTAGAACTCCTGGTAAGTCACCACGCGATCGGAATCCTGGCCTTGCGAAATCGCCGAAGAGCCGATGATGACTCCCGCGTCGAATTTCTCGAAACTGGCACGCGAGAGCTTGTCGGCATCGCTCAAGGTCAGAAACTGCCCGGCAGCGAAGTAATCCGGAATAGTCTGAGTGTTCTCTACCTGTGCGTTGATCTGCACCTGGGAGATCGAGAATTCGGTGCCATCGGCAGGAGTCGCATTTCCGTAGCGAGTGATGGGCAGATCGAGGGGCACCACCGTTTCCTTGACCTGCAGGGTTCCCATGGGATGGACGCGCAGGGTGGTGTCGCCGGTTGGCGGTTGTGCGAGGGTTACAGCGGTAACTGCACCATCCGGCAGGGCGGCGCTCCAGCTTGCGGGATTCTGCAATGCAGCGAACAGGTCGGGCAGCACGGGCCGCTGAGGCAAGACCGCCTGCGTGCTGTCACCCCACGTGAGATCTACCGAAGCGCTGACCGTGAAGAACAGGAAGGTGATCGAAGCATCGCCGTGCAGATGCCACGGAGTTGGACCGGAAATGAGCCCGTCCACGTTCAGGCCACAGAGCGTCGTGCCGTCGTAAGCGACATCGAAACCGGCGGAAAAATCGAACTCAAATGAAAACGGCGAAATGATAATGAGAACGTCGAAACCCAGGTATCCGTGGATGCTGAACCCGCCTGCCGCCGCGTAGGCATCTACGTTGGCGCCGAATTGAACTGTGTTGGAAGTAACCGCGAAATAACTGTTGGAACTGATCCGCGGATTATCGCCGTCACCAATGCTTACCGACATCCGCTGCATGTTTGCGGGAACGTTCAACCCGTTGGTGTTGAAGTGGGGATTGAATCCGCCGAGCGAAAAAACGAAATTCGGGTTGTCGCCCCAGGCGAGCCGTAATGCCAGATCGCCGGCCAGGGAATAAATAAGTACCCGTGAGTCGAAGAGCGATCCATCAATCGACAGCGTTTTGGCGCCGAAATCAATAATCCCCAAAACATCAATGTGCAACTCGATCAGTCCAAGGTCTTCGGTTGGCAACCCCGCGTCAATTAGTCCAAGAATGACCAGCCGGATGGGATCGGGAACTTCGAGAATCACACCTACCGTAAGCGAGATGAGAGTCGGAGTTCCCCACCCGATACCGACGATCGGACCAAAGATGTAGCGGCCCACTGCCACCGGAAAGAAGTTGCGAATGTCGCTGACGATCTGCGCCGCATTGGCGATCGGATCTGACGGCGCAATTACGTCGCCGAGCGTGTGTGCCAGGAATCCAGCGTGCAATGCATCGGTCGACATCGTGCGGTTCACGCCACCGAGCCCGCCAACTGTGTCGAGTGTGAATCCGAACCCTAACTGGATAGGCGGGAAGCCAAACGTAATGATCAGCAGGAACGAAAACCCGCTCGATCCATCCGGCATAACCGTGTCGAGAACGCCGATGATGTTGACCTGGACAATATCGACCAGTGTCAAGGAGAAGACACCGGAGTATTCGCCGTGTTGGGGATCAAAGCTGATGTAGGGTTTCGGAAAATGCCGCAGATTGACATCGATCTTAGATTTTGCGGCCACCGGCACTGCCCGTTCCTGGACCAGCAGGATCATGAAAACTGCGAGAAGACCGGGAACGATGGCCAGATAAAAAATCGATCGGATGTTGAGATGGAACAAAATGAGAAGAACTACGGCGAGCAAAGGCCCCAAGAAAGCGCCTAGATTATCGCCAATACCTTCCAGGCCAAAAGCTCGCCCTCTGTTCTCCTCAGCTACGGAGGATGCGATGAGCGCATCGCGCGGGGCAGAGCGGGGGTTTGAGCGTTATGGCGATTTCTTTCGCGCCCTGGGCGGGAGCGTCCTGACCTCCGTACCCGCAAGGGGACCCCACGCCGACAGCGCCAATTCCGCCGCCAGCAGGCTGATCAAGAATCACTCCTCCAATCACGATGCGAGGTACAATGATTTTGCCAGGTGAAACGGCAACGGGCTTTGCAGGGATGCAACCATGCCGTGGGATAGCTTGGTCGGGGCTCATCGAGACGATCACTGCATCTGCGCGAATATCCTTCTCGTGCTCCTGCCAACGCGCGTCGGATCGGTAAAGCCGCATGCCTTGAAAAACACCAACCGAAGGAAGGAATCTACACTACAGGAGTCTTCCCCAGTTCACGCTGAGGCGGCACATTTGCAGTCTAGCGCGGACTCGTGTGCATAGCAGCGCGGGGCGCAAGGAATGTAAAGACTGCCTCATGGAAGAAGGTTCTAAAATTCGCAAGATCGCGTTTGTCGGTGACCATTTACCGCGCAAGTGCGGCATTGCGACGTTTACGTCTGATCTGCTTGCTGCCGTGGCAGCTGCGCATCCCCAAAGCCAGTGTTTCTCAGTGTCGGTTAATGACATTAAAGGTGGCTACGAGTACCCGGAAGTAGTTCACTTCGAGATTGAGGAGCAGGATTTATCGTCTTATCTGCGTGCTGCGGACTTCCTGAACATCAGCGACGTGGACATCGTCTGCTTGCAGCACGAATTCGGCGTTTTCGGCGGGACGGCCGGCGGTCATATCCTCGCACTCCTGCGCGAATTGAGAATGCCCGTGGTCATTACACTTCATACCATTTTGCGTGAGCCGAACGCCAACCAACGGCGCGTAATGCACGAGTTAGTCGCGCTCTCGACTCGGCTCGTGGTCATGGCTGACCGGGGGCGGCAGATGTTGAAGGAGATTTACCAGGCACCGCCCGCCAAGATCGATCTCATCCCGCATGGCATTCCCGAAGTAGATTTTGTCGATCCGACCGATTTCAAGCACCAGTTCGGTGTGGAGGGCAGGGTGGTGCTGCTCACGTTCGGGCTGCTTTCGCCGAACAAGGGGATCGAATATGTGCTCAACGCACTGCCGCACATTCTAGCGGAGTTTCCCGACGTTGTTTATATTGTCCTGGGCGCCACCCATCCCAACGAGCTACGAGAGAATGGCGAGGCTTACCGGCTAAGCCTCGAAATCCTTGCCAAAAAGAACAAACTCGAGAAGAACGTCATTTTCTACAACCGGTTCGTAGAACTTGAAACTCTGAAGGAGTTCATCGGCGCCGCAGACTTTTACATCACGCCTTATCTCAACGAAGCGCAGATCACGTCGGGCACGCTAGCCTATGCGTTTGGTGCGGGCAAAGTGGTAATTTCGACACCGTACTGGCACGCTGCAGAATTGTTGGCGGAAGACCAGGGCGTGCTGGTTCCGTTCGGCGACGCCCCGGCCATAGCCCGCGAGGTGATGGGCTTGCTGCGCGACGACACCCGCCGGCATACCATTCGCAAGAATGCTTACAAGCTGGGCCGTGAGATGGTGTGGAGTAACGTGGCGCAGCTCTATATGCGCTCATTCGAGTTGTCGCGGATCGAGGGGGCGGCGCGATCTCGAAAATCTCTTGCCACGAAGACGCTCGACCAAAAGCCGCGGGAACTGCCGGGGTTGAAGTTGAGTCATCTCTCACGGATGACCGATTCGACCGGAATCTTCCAACATGCCATTTTTAGCATACCGAATTTTTCGGAAGGCTACTGTACGGATGACAACGCTCGCGCATTCATCCTCGCGGTACTGCTCAGTGAATTGGGAGAAGAGCCGGAGCGCGTGCGGACGCTGGCCACAACCTACGCAGCGTTCTTGCATCACGCGTTCGATCTTAGACTGAAACGCTTCCACAACCACCTGAGTTTCGATCGCCGCTGGCTCGACGAACAGGGGTCAGAGGATTGCCAAGGGCGAGCCCTCTGGGCGCTGGGCGTGGGCGTGGGGCGTTCGCCGTATCGGAGCTTCCAGATCATGGCTGGACAACTCTTCGCGCTGGCGTTGCCAGCTCTGACGGAGTTCACGTCGCCGCGGGCGTGGGCGTTCGGCCTTATCGGCATTCATGAATACCTGCGCCGGTTGAGCGGTGACAGCCTGGTCAACCAAACCCGGGAGACACTCACTTCCCGGCTCATGGAACTTTTCGAAAGGACCGCCCAGCCGGACTGGCGCTGGTTTCAAGAGGATCTGACTTACGACAACGCGAAGCTCCCACACGCCTTGATTCTGAGCGGACGTGCAACCGGACAACAAGCGGTGCTTGAGCGAGGCCTGCAGGCCCTGCGCTGGCTGACGGAATTGCAAATCTCCGAGAAGAGTCACTTTCGACCCATTGGCACCAACGGATTTTATCGCCGCGGCGGCATGCGCGCCAACTTTGACCAGCAGCCCATCGAGGCGCAAGCAATGATCTCAGCCTGTCTTGAAGCCTATCGCGCCACATCGGACCTTTGGTGGTACGAGCAGGCGCAACGTGCGTTCGACTGGTTCATCGGCTGGGAACGATCTCGGATTGGAACTCTGCTCTCCCAAAACAGGCGGCTGCCGCGACGGGTTGCACGTGGATCGGGTCAACCGGAACCAGGGAGCGGAATCAACCGTGGCATTCTTGCTTTCGCTGGCGGAGATGCGCTTGGCGCAAAATATGCTGACGAGTTTTAAGGAACCGATCGCCGCCTAAAAGTAAAATCACCGCTTCCGGTCCTGTTCCTGTGGAATGACCAGTCCATGAACGCCAACTCGATTCACGTCAAACGCACGGCTACGGTCCTCAGGCCCGACCAGTCCCGCGTTCTTCTGCGGCCATTCAGTCCCGAGGATCCCCAGCGGGCCGGTAGGATTATCGCCAGGGTCATGTCGCTCCCGGAAAACCGAATCGGCCCTCTCCTGGACGAGGTATCCGCCGAATTCTCCCGGCGACACCAGCAGATCCACAAATCCTTTCTGGAACGATTCGAACAGGTCCGAGACCTCCTGTTGACCGATGAGGACATTTCCGAACAAAGAAAGCTGTTGATCGGCTCCTATTTCGTGTGCGAATTCTCCTTAGAATCCGCAGCCCTGTTCAACCCGTCCATCGTCCCGCACCCTGACCAGTCTGATCTGCCTCCCGGCGCCTTGCGTTTTATCCTCAGCTTGCGCGCCACCGGGGAGGGACACATTTCCTCTATCACTTTTCGGACCGGCATCATTCACTCTGACAACCGGATCGAGGTTCAAACCCCTACCGGCTTCCTCACCGAGCCGCGTCAAATCCCGAATCCCCACTACGAGAAGGCGCTTTTCGAGCGAAAACTATTTGAGCTGGGCCTGACCAGCGGATTCACACGCCGGATTATGGATAAGTATGGAGAACGGTTTTCACTGGAAGAACTGCGCGCCAATCTCGAAGTCGAAATGAAGCAGTCGCGCTTGTCGGATCAGGAGGCGATCCGGGGAATTTTGATGCTGGCCCGGTCCAATTATGAGGTTCAGTTTCAACCCCAACAGCCGTTGTCTGAGCGGATTCTCTTCCCCGCCACGCCGTCGCAACGCAACGGCATTGAAGACGCCCGGTTCGTCCGTTTTCAGAACGATGACGGCAGCTACGTTTATTACGCCACCTTCACTGCCTTCGATGGCAAGATGATCTTTCCAGAGCTAGTGGAGACCTCAGACTTCCTCCTTTTTCGGTTCATCACCTTGAACGGTCCGGCAGCCAAAAACAAAGGTATGGCTCTCTTCCCCCGGAAAATCAATGGCCTCTATGTCATGCTCTCCCGCCAGGACAATGAGAACATCTACCTCGTGCTTTCTGACAATGTCCACTTCTGGTATGAAAGCAAGGCTCTCCTTAAACCGATGTTCCCCTGGGAGTTGGTCCAGCTGGGGAACTGTGGGTCGCCCATCGAGACCGAAGCAGGCTGGCTAGTCCTCAGCCACGGAGTCGGCCCTCTGCGAACCTACTGCATAGGCGCGTTCCTCCTCGATCACGACAATCCTGGCAAAGTGATCGGCCGCCTCCGCGAACCTTTGCTCAAACCGGACCAGAAGGAGCGTAAAGGCTATGTGCCGAACGTCGTTTATACGTGTGGCGCTCTCGTCCACAACGGCGAACTGATCATTCCCTATGGCATGGCCGACCATGCCACCGGTTTCGCTACTGTTCCCCTCGATGAAGTGCTGGCGGCCATGCAGTAAGAAGTGTCGTCGAACAGCATGAGAGAGCCCAACAAACGAGTGGCTGTCCTGTCGCCGATAGCCTGGCGAACACCGCCTCGGCAATACGGCGCCTGGGAGACAGTGGCTAGCAATATCACTGAAGGGCTCGTCGCCCGTGGCTGGGATGTGACGTTGTTCGCCACCAGGGATTCCGTGACCCGGGCTCAGCTGCATGCTGTGGTGGACAAGGGATATCAAGAGGATGCCACCGTCGATGCGAAAGTCGCCGAATACCTTCACATCTCGGAAGCGTTCGAGCACGCTGCTGAGTTTGATCTTATCCACAGCCACTACGACTTCATGGCCTTGACCTACACTCGGCTGATTAGAACACCGGTCCTAACTACCATCCACGGATTCTCGTCACCCAAAATCATGCCTATCTATCATAAGTATCGTGGTGGATATTTCGTTTCCGTCAGCCACTCCGACCGAGCCGCAGGACTGAATTACCTCGCGACCGTCTATAACGGCATTGATCTCTCGTTGTACCCCCTTCAAAACCTCGGCGGCGACGACCTGATCTTCCTCGGTCGGATCCACCCGGATAAAGGGGTTCATCTAGCCATCGAGGTTGCTCGTCTGAGCCGTATGCGTTTGATCATCGCTGGCATCGTCCAGGATGAGGCCTATTTCCGGGAGCAGATCAAACCTCACCTCGACGATCAAAACATCCTCTATATCGGACCGGTCGACGTGACGGGCAAGAATGAACTGTTTGCTCGAGCCCGAGCTCTCCTGCACCTGAATACCATCCCGGAACGATTCGGACTTGTCCTGGTCGAAGCCAATGCCGCCGGTGTGCCCGTCATCGCAATGGACCTCGGCTCTTGCCGTGAGGTGATCAAGGACGGGGAGACCGGCTTTCTGGTTGCAAATGTTGCTGAAGCGGTTCGGGTCCTTGGCCGAGTGTCTGAAATCGACCGTCGGGCCTGCCGCAGCCGTGTCCGGCAACACTTTTCGATCGATACCATGGTGGAGGGATATGAGCGGGTTTATTCAACGATTTTTGATCTGGAGGCGAGGAGACGATCATGAAGCCGGACATTGTCAGGCGCTACAGCCACAACCCTATCCTCACCAAGGCCGAGATTCCCTATCCAGTGGAAACCGTTCACAACGCGGCGGTCGTTAAGCACGGGAACGAATACATCATGCTATTCCGCTCCCATCTTCGCACCGGACGGTCAATCATTGGTTTGGCACGCAGTCCCGACGGATTCCGCTTCACTGCCGATCCACAGCCATTTCTGACTCCTGACCGGGACGGTCCTTTTGCTGCCTATGAAGAGTTTGGCGTGGAGGACCCACGCGTGACCCGGCTGGAGGGGGAATACATCATCACCTACAGCGCTTACTCACGAAATGGAGTGCGGATCGCCCTGGCCAAGACGAAGGACTTCAGTCAAGTGGAAAGAGTTTCGCTTATCACTGAGGCGGATTATCGGAATGTCGTGATCTTTCCCGAGAAGTTTGATGGGCTTTATGCCCGGCTTGACCGTCCTCATTCGGAAATCGCCCCCTGGTCAATCTGGATTTCCTATTCTCCGGATCTATGCTATTGGGGCCAATCCCAGCTCATCATGAAGCCTGAACCATATCACTGGGATGAAATGAAAATCGGTCCCGGCGCGCCGCCGATCAAAACGGACCAGGGATGGCTTTCCATCTATCACGGAGTTTTCCGAACTATGGATGGATCGGTCTATCGTTTGGGGGTTGCTCTTCATGACCTCGAGAACCCGGCAAAGGTCATCGGTGTGGGCGACTCGTGGATTTTGCAACCGGAAGATCCTTGGGAAATAACTGGATACGTCCACAACGTGGTCTTCACCTGTGGTGCCGTCCCAGAGTCCGATGGGACCGTGAAAATCTATTGGGGGGGGGCAGACACGGTCATGTGCGTGGGCGAAGCGAACGTCTCGGATCTGGTCGCACTATGCCTGCATCACGGCAGACCGGCAAAGTAAACATCGCATTTCAAGTGTCCTAATACCCCGAGGTTCGGATGGTCTGCAGCACTTCAATAACTTGGAGCAGGGGCAGACGGACACTGCGCATGGGACTTTGCGACGGCGAGCCGAGAAGGCAGAAGACGGAGCCACTTGGCCCGCCTCTGCCAATTAAACTTACAAACTCTAGTTTTCGTACAGCAGCACGCCCTCGGTTTTCTGCGAGTCCACCGGACGGTAGTACAGCTTGTTGTCCTCGAGGAAGACGTCGATGAATGCCGGCCGCGTGGTGATGGTGCCTTGGATCAGCGCCTCCGACAATGGATCTTCGACGTACTTCTCCAAGGCTCGCCGCAGCGGACGCGCGCCGTAGCTGCGATCGCCTAGTGTCTGACTGAGGACCCACTTCTTGGCCTCGTCGGTTACGCTCATGGTGATTGATTTCTGCGCCAGATTCTGGTTCAGCTGGCTGACCATGAGCTCCAGGATCTGAATGAGGTCGTTCTCAGTCAGCGCGCTGAACAGGATGATTTCGTCCAGCCGGTTCAGGAACTCGGGGTTGAAGGTGCGCTTGACCTCGTTCCTCACCAGATCCTCGACCTTGTCGGAGATCATTTCTTCCTTGGTTGACTGGAAGCCCAGGCCTTCGCGATTCTGCAAGTGGCGCGCGCCGATGTTCGAAGTCATGATGATGATGGCGTTCTTGAAGTCCACCGTGTTGCCCAAACCGTCGGTGAGCTGGCCGTCTTCGAACACTTGCAGCAGGATGTTGAAGACATCCGGGTGCGCCTTCTCAATTTCGTCAAGCAGAACCACCGAGTAGGGCGCGCGCTTCACGCGTTCTGTTAGCTGGCCGCCCTCCTCGTAGCCCACATATCCCGGAGGCGAACCGATCAGCTTTGAGACCGAGTGCTTTTCCATGAACTCGGACATGTCGAAGCGCACCAGCGACTTCTCGCCGCCGAACATGAACTGCGCCAGCGTGCGGGCCACTTCGGTCTTGCCGACGCCGGTAGGTCCGAGGAACAAGAATGAACCGATGGGCTTGTTCGGGTTTTTCAGGCCAGCGCGGCTGCGGCGGATCGCACGGGCCAAGGCGTTGATGGCCTTGTCCTGCGAGATGACCCGCTTGCGCAGTTCTTCTTCGATGCGCAGCAGCTTCTGGGATTCTTCTTCTTTAATCGAGGTGACGGGAACACCAGTCCAGCGCGATACCACGTCCTCGATGTCCTCCCGACCGACGACGCCGGTGGAGGATTCATCGAGGTGGTATTCTTCGCAAAGGGCGCGCAGGTTCTCGCGCTCTTTGCGTTCCTCGTCCGAGTAGAAGCGCGCCTTCTCGAACTCGTGGTTCGCGATGGCGTTTTCCATGCGGTGTACGATGAACTCGATCCGCTTCTGGACCTCCCTGATCTCCTCAGGCAATGAGGTCTGGCGCAGCTTCACGCGCACCCCCGCCTCGTCAATCAGGTCAATCGCCTTGTCGGGCAGAAGGCGATCCGGAATGTAGCGGTTGGAATGCGAAACCGCGAAGTTGATAGCGTCGTCAGTGTAAGTGACCCCGTGGAACTTCTCGTAGCGGTCCTTAATGCCGAACAGAATCTTGGTGGCATCGCCTTCATCCGGCGGCGGAACCTTGACGGCCTGGAAACGGCGCTCCAGCGACCGATCTTTTTCGATCGACTTGCGATACTCGCCCGGCGTAGTCGCGCCGATACACTGAATTTCACCGCGCGACAAAGCCGGCTTCATGATGTTGGCCGCGTCTAACGAACCTTCGGCAGAACCCGCGCCTACCAGCGTGTGCAGCTCATCGATGAAGATGATGGCGTTCTGCGACTCCATCAGCTCCTTCATGACGGTCTTCAGGCGCTCTTCAAACTGGCCACGATATTTGGTGCCCGCCAGGATTAATGACAGGTCAACGGCCAGGATGCGCTTATCTGCCAGGAACGACGGAACTTCGCCATCGGCGACGCGCTGCGCCAGTCCTTCGACGATGGCAGTCTTACCTACGCCCGCCTCGCCGATCAGTACTGGGTTGTTCTTGGTGCGGCGGCAGAGAATATGAATCACGCGCTCCAGCTCGCTTTCACGTCCCACCAGCGGATCGAGCTGGGTATCCATCGCGGCCTCGGTAAGGTCGCGGGAAAACTCACTCAGCAAGGAAGATTCGCGCTGACGCTGCGGCTGAGCTTTTTCCTGGCTGGTACGGGCCAGTTCCTCGCGGATGGTCGGAAGGCGTAAGCCGCGTTCGTGCAGGATCTCGGTGGCGAAACACTTCTCTTCACGCAGCAGTCCCAACAAAAGGTGCTCGGTTCCAATTTTCTTATGCGAAAGGCGCTCAGCCTCCTCGGCAGCGTACGCCAGAACCCGCTTGCACTCGTTGCTCAACGGGAGGTCGACCGAGGTCGAGACCTTCTCCCGGATCGCGGTGTGCCCCTCAATCTGCTTGCGGATGAACTCGACCGAGGCATAAGAACGCAGGAACCGGTTGGTGAGAAGAGCTTTGTCTTCGCGCAGAAGTCCCAACAGCAGGTGCTCCGTCTCTATGCAAGGAGAACCGGACTGATTAGCCGCGTAGCGCGCAAAGGAGATGACGCGCCGTGCTTTCTCCGTGTAGCGTTCGAACATATAAACCCTCTCCCCGCCAAGTTCACCGGGAAGGTGTCGGGTCGCGCAATGGTGGGCAGCGAGCAGATCGTTTTTGCAGTTCTTTCTTGCAACTGCAAAGCGCCGTCCGAAGCTCGTGTTCTAACTTGTGAAGATCGTTGAGCATTCGCCGGACCTGAGGAAGCTCGACGGCTTTGAGGGAGCGCCCCCTCATTCAATTAGATTCCTTTGGTACGGTGGTTGCAAGACCTTGCCGAGCCGCGCGCTGCCGGACACCCGATAAGCCTTCTTTGGCTGCTTGTAGTTCGTTCGTAGGCTTCTAGGACTCCAATACCAAATTCCTTATTTCTCTGAAGCCGCCGTTGCCCCGCCCAAGCTTCAGGGCTGGATTCAACGTTTCAAGAATCTTCGGCGGAGTGCCACTACATTGTGAACGTGACTGGTGACTGCAACCCCGCGAAACTAGGGACACATTTCAGGGGATTGGAAGGGTTAAAGAAGGGTGCCGGAGGAGCGGAAATCAGCAGTGTGTGCAGACAGATTGCTTTGGAAGCGGGGCGTCACGGCAAGACCATAGGTAAAGACCTGTCGCGGTTGAAATGGACCGCACCGGCCACAACCATTGCTCGCACTATTCTGAAGATGGCGCGGAAGTGATACTCGTTCCTGACATCCTTTAGGAACTTTTCTGCAAAAACTGGGCGAAGGGAAAGGCTGGAAGTTTGCTATCGCTATATACGGGAGCAGTGGCTTTTCTCACGTTACAAGACTCTCGCCCTCATATCCTCTTCGGAACTGTCATCGTCAAGCATCTGCTGGATCTCATCTCTTCGTGTCCGTAGCCAGTGCAGTTCCTCTGATTCGACTCCTGGGACGCTCATCGCGGTCGGGCTATTCGGATCCAGAGTGGCGGGAACCAGCGGGTTTGTAATTTTCAAGATGTCCTGAAGCTCTTTTTCAAGCGCCCTCGTTCGTTCTGCATTCATTGGCTATTCTCCCTAAGCCCCAGTGTGAAGCGGCGGCCGACAGCGACCGCCGGCCGTGCTGCCCGGCTCCATAGGGTAGAGCACGGCGACTATCCTCGTATGCCGGCTGCTTTTTGCTCCCGCGACACGCTTTCGCTCAAGTCTCCAAGTCTTGGACTGCAACTCCGCGATGTCTCGCTCCCACAGTCGTTGGCTGGAAACCGGATCGCGGACTTTACACTTAAGTTGATTTGGGCGCCAGAGCAGCCTACCATATGCCTCTCCAAGAAAGCGGCCGGGCTATGCAACCTTCCGTCAAATCAAAGGGCCCCGCTGACGCCTTCGGCAGGCCTCTTCTCAACCTGCGGATTTCGGTTACAGACCGTTGCAACCTGCGCTGCCGCTATTGCATGCCTGAGGAAGAGTACCGCTGGCTGCCGCGCGAAAAATTGCTGAGCTTCGAAGAGATCAGCGAGCTGGCCGGCATCTTCACCGAAGTCGGCATCGAGAAGGTGCGCTTGACCGGAGGTGAGCCGCTTCTGCGCAAAGAGCTTCCCGTGCTGGTTCGGATGCTGGCGCAGAACTCGCGAATCAGGGACTTAGCTTTGACCACCAACGGCGTCTTGTTGGCCGGGCAAGCGCAGGCGCTCTGGGACGCCGGCCTGCACCACTTAGCCGTCAGCCTGGATACGCTCCGCCCGGACCGCTTCCTTGTGTTAACTCGAAGGGAGACGCACTCGCCGGTGCTGCTCGGGATCGAGGCCGCCCGTCAGGCCGGTTTCCGGGCGCTGAAGATAGACGCCGTCGTGGTGCGCGGCGTCAACGAAGATGAACTTGCTGACCTGATCGAGTACGGAAAGCGGGCCGGTGCCGAAGTGCGCTTCATCGAATACATGGATGTTGGTGGGGCGACGCAGTGGTCCAGGAGCAAGGTGGTTTCGCGGGCGGAGATGCTGGACGCGCTGAGCCGGCGCTACGGCCGCATCGAGCCGGTGGTGGAGGATAGTTCCGCACCCGCGGAACGGTTCCTTTTAGCCGACGGGACCGTCTTCGGCATCATCGCCTCCACAACCACACCGTTCTGCCAACGCTGCGACCGAAGTCGTCTGACCGCAGACGGACTCTGGTACCTGTGCCTTTATGCTCAGAAAGGAACGGATCTGAGGAAATCTCTCCGCAGCGGCGCCACCAGGGAAGAGATCAAGTCCCTCATCGTGAGCCGGTGGACGAAGCGAACCGATCGCGGCGCAGAAGAACGCAAGGATCTGCCGTCGCGAGGGGTGTTGGTCGGAATCCAACAGCTCCAGCAGGACCCACACTTGGAAATGCACACGCGTGGAGGTTAGGCGCGACCCTGCTGGCGCGCAACGGCCCACAGTTGCCCTTCTGCGATGTTTTAGCGGCAGCCAAATCTGCTGGGCATAGAGCATTCTTTAGAAATCTGTCTAACCACGTGAACGACCTGTGCCAAATAACACCGATCCGAAACGCGAGGAGATTATGAAATTGTTCTCAAGCCGCCCGAAGTGGCCTCCTTTTCACCCGAGAATAAACACACTCGTACAGGCGCATGGCTCCCGGAAAAAGGTCTTTGTCCGCAAAGGGCAAAGGATTTGAGGACGGCAAAGGCATAAAGGGTGAGCGGCAAGTATAATAGGCATTAACGGCCGCATTTCAATCCGGGTACATACCGGCCGCATCCTGATACTATTGGGACAAACCTTTCGCCTAGCAGGGGTACCCGTGGGCTGTAATACACCTCAAATGCCGTCTGAACCGGAGAGGCCAGGGCAGCGCAAGGTCTTCTGCGTGAAGTTCCAGAGGGAAATGCCAGGACTGGAGGAGCCGCCGTTCGACTCGGAACTGGGCTGGCGGATTTATGAAAACGTCTCTGAGGAAGCCTGGAAGATGTGGGGCGAGCATTGCAAGATGATCTTGAACGAGTACCGGCTGAATCCCGCCAACCGGCAGGACCAGGAGATCCTGGTCAAGCACTTGGAAGATTTCTTCTTCGGCGAGGGCGCCGCGCTTCCACCGGGATACGTCCCCCCGCGCAACAAGGACTAATTTCAGGTTTCTATGTCCGATCTGAAGGTGCTGCTGATCTCGACCTACGAACTGGGCCGGCAACCGTTTGGGCTGGCCTCGCCCGCGGCGTGGCTACGTGCTGACGGCTTCGACACCACTTCGCTGGACCTCTCGCGACAGCCGCTGGACGAAGAGGCGGTACGCACCGCCAGCCTGATCGCCTTTTATCTGCCCATGCACACCGCCACGCGGATCGCAGTGAGCGCACTGAAGAGGGTTCGGAAACTCAACCCCGCCGCCCACCTGTGCGGATTTGGACTGTACGCCCCCGTCAATGCCGGCCTGCTGCGTCGTTTGGGCGTCGGCACGATCTTGGGGGGAGAGTTTGAGCAGGGGCTGTTGAGTCTGGTCTGCCGGCTGGAGGCTGGCGCGCCCGGTCCTGGGCTGCCGCAGGTTGAGCCCGAGATCTCGCTCGGTCGGCAGAATTTCCTGGTGCCCTATCGCGACGACCTGCCTCCCCTGGAAAAGTACGCACATCTCACCCTGCCCGACGACAGCACCCGCGTCGTAGGCTACACCGAGGCCAGCCGGGGCTGCAAGCACCTGTGCCGTCACTGTCCCATCGTGCCCGTGTACAACGGCACGTTTCGCATTGTCCAGCGCGAGGTGGTACTGGAAGATATCCGCCGCCAGATCGCAGCCGGCGCGCAACACATCACTTTCGGTGATCCCGACTTCTTCAACGGGGTCGGGCACTCGATGCAGATCGTGGAAGCGCTCCACCGCGAGCATCCCGGCCTCTCTTACGACGTGACCATTAAGGTGGAGCACCTGCTTCAGCACGCCGGGCGCCTCCCAGCGCTGCGTGAGACGGGATGCGCGTTCGTGACCACGGCGGTGGAGTCGTTGGATGACCACGTGCTGCGAATCCTAGACAAGGGCCACACACGCGCCGACTTTATCCGTCTCGCCGGGCTGATGGGCGGGCTCGGACTTTTCCTCGTGCCCACCTTCGTGCCTTTCACGCCCTGGACTACGCTGTCGGGCTACGAAGACTTGCTGGCCACCTTGATACGGCTGGGGCTGGTGGAGCACGTCCCGCCGGTGCAGCTCACCATCCGCCTGTTGATTCCCGCCGGGTCGCGCCTGCTGGAAGTTTTGCCACTGCACAGCGCGGCCATCGCTCCTTTCCAACAGGAAGCGCTACGCTATCCGTGGGCAAACCCGGACCGCAAGGTTGACCGGCTCCAGTGCGACCTCGAAGCCATGGTGCAGCGCGATGCCAAGGCTGGCGCGTCGCGCACCGTGATCGTCGGCGAAGCCTGGAAGATGCTGCATTGCGCCATGAACGAAGACGGGGACGAAGCGCCCGCGCCCCTTCCGCTCGGCCAACCCGGACCGCTGCGGGCAACCATCCCCTACCTGACCGAACCCTGGTACTGTTGATCCGAACCCACCAGCGGGCAGTTGGCCTGCTTCTAGTCCCCGGGAGAACACGCAGGATGGCCAGGACCAGGAGATCATCGTGCATCAGCTGGACCAGTTCTTCTTTGGTGAGGGCGCAGCGCTTCCGCCGAATGAAGAGCAAGAATTAACGTAAGCTCGGCCAAGTAGGTGATCAGCGGATTAAGTACCTACTTCCTCAGGATCATTGCAGGGCGGAAGCCCTGTTCCGCTCACAAAAATCAGGTTTTCGTTACGCCCTACACCACTGGAAGGCTGGACGAGATTACGAAGCGCAGCTTGCGGTGCGCTTCCCGGAGAGCACCTTCGACGTATTGTGGCGAGTCGCCACGCGCGAATATAAACCCTAGATAACTTGATCCTTCTGGCAGTGGCACAAGTTTCTGCTGCAGTTTGGCGGTCATCTCGATCGCTTCGATTCCCGGCACCTGCGCGGCTCGCTCCAACTGCTCAACTCCCTTGTAGATTCCTTCCTGCGGGATGGGAATCATCATTACGCCGGAGCTAGCCTCCTCGCGTCGTAAGTGCGTGACCGGCTCATTGAGCGCGTGCCGAATAATCAGTTCCTCCAGCGAGATTCCGTTCCCGAAGCGCAGACTTCGTGCACAGAGCCCACCTATCGGACGCGCCGCGATCTCCAGGATCCAGTTGCAATTGACTTTCACCCGCAACTCGGCGTGGAGCGGGCCATGAAACAGGCCAAGCGCGTCGACCGCCCGTTGCAGCGTCCGAGCGACTTCCGCCTGTATGAAAGGGTCCAGTCGCGACGGAGTGACGTAGATTGTCTCTTCGAAAAATGGCCCGACCAGCGGGTCCGGCTTATCGAAAATCGCCAGCACTTTCAATTTGCCCCGGTCGGCCAGGCCTTCGGCCGCGATCTCCAGCCCGTCGATGTAGTTCTCCACTTGAATGAACTCGCTAGTCTCCTCACGCAAAACACCGACTCCCGGGCTGCGCAAAAGCTTCCGAATACGTTCGAACGCCTGCACAAATTCCTCGGGGGTATCGACGCGAATCACACCACGGCTGCCGGAGAGTGCCAGTGGTTTGAGCACGCAGGGAAAGGTGATTTCCCCAGACGCAACAACCGGGCGCGGATTCGAGTGCAAGGGAAATCTCTTGAAGGTCGGAACATTCAGCCCGGCATCCCGCAACCGCTCGCGCGAGCGGTATTTATCGCGGCAGATGTCGGTCGCTTCGGGAGGATGTCCCCGCAAGCCGAGTTTATGGCAGGCGCGAGCGCCGGTTGACGTGGGTCGATCCCCGATGGAGACGATCGCGTCAAGAGGATGGGACGCGGCGAAATCGCAGATCCTCTGCGCTGAGGCTTCGGGGTCTTCAAAGCGCAGGGGAAGAGCGCCATCCCGCCATGGGTCATCGAGCACGTGGCAGCGGTCCGTTCCAAAGGTGATGGACAGCCCCAACTTCTGGGCGGCCTCGCTAAAGGCGCACGTCTGGTATCCCGTAGTCGTGCACAACACGAGAAGTCTTTTTTGTTGGGAACCGCCGATCATAGCTGGGCCCGATCGCCGTAATCACTTTAGCAGCCGGGCCCAACGACTTGCCAGGTGCACATAGCAATGCGTCTCAGCCCAGCACGCCCACGGTGGCGCGAGCAGACTGTTTGCCTAGCGCGGTTGTGACTTCGCGGCTGACGCGCTCCCTCGGAGAAGCCCCAGCCCCAGCGTTGTGCTGCACGACTGCAAGATGGCTGGGGTCATCTCTCCCGAGAACACTTGTACTGGAAGAAAGTGCCAGAGCGATTGATAAAACGGATGGCAGAACTTGCAGAGTCTAGCCCGTGTCTTCCAGAGGTAGAGTAGCGTGGCTAACAAGATCAGCGTAGCGAAGAACACTATTGGCAACGCAGTATTCTCTGTAGTCTCCGGCTTGGCGATTCTGTTCGCCAACCAGTCAGCGCCTTTTTCAAGAAGCCCTGACGTTCCCTTGAGAGATTGATTCATACATTTTCCCTATCGTTTGGAATTGTTGAGGGTGCGCTTACTCGACGCGGCAGCCAGGCGATCGGCGATCGCACGCCGGGCAAGCAGGAACGCGGACTTGTCATTGAACAGCTTGAAGGCCCAGTTGGCCTCTTGCACGTAGGCGTGAAGCTCGAAAGCCAACTGCGCGGGTTGTATCGACGACGGTATTTCCTTTTTTGATTGTGCGAACGCTATCTCCTCTTGCAGAGCTATCACCCAGTCCCTGGTCAGGTCGGCAATTTCATCGCGGACCGCTCCTGGCCGGCTGTCAAACTCGGCAGCTGCGGCCGCGAAGAAACAGCCCCCGCGAAATACGATTCTTTCCACGTACCCGAGCCAATGCTCCAGCATGGCTTTGAGGCGTGGCAGACCCTGTGCACTCTTCAAGGCAGGGTGCACCACCTTCTCCAGGAAGATTTGCTTGGCGGTTTCGACGGTCGCAAGCTGAAGTTGTCCTTTGGAACCAAAGTGGGAGAAGATCCCGGTCTTGCTCATCTTTAGTTCAGCGGCGAGGCGGCCGATGGAAAGGCCCTCCAGCCCTTCTGCAGATGCGATGTCAACTGCGACCCGCAAGATCTCGCGACGGGTCTCAGTGGCTTGATCGGTGTGGTAGCGGATGGTCGGCTTCATAGAACGATCGTACTATGATAGTACGGTCGTTCTATTTGTCAAATACTCTGGTGAGGCCGCTGTCCGCGAAGGCGTGCGAGCATTTATGCAGCGCGTAGCCGTTGACGTTACTCGGGACGGCCCATTAGGCTGGTGCAAATACCTTGATACGAGTCCCGTGTTTTTTATGGCCGTCAACGGGGTGCGGGGCGTATTCAGACAGCCGGTGTTCGTCCAAGTGCCAGACTGGGCGAGGAGTGTAGGAAGGAAATGTATGTGCAAAAACTCTCTAAGGTGTGCGCGATGCTTGCTCTTACGCTTACGGCTGTCTTTTTCGGCTTCAGCGGATTCATGCGGAGAATGGTTAGCCATGCCTTATTTGCGAAAAGTGAGCAATTTTGAGCAGTCGTAGGTCATCTAAAGGACTAACGTTTCTTGGGCGCTCAATCTCGAGTCGGCACCATCCGAACGCGAATGCAAAACACGTCCTCTTCGACAACTTAACGCAACGTCGCACATTTCAACCCTTTACCACAACCGACTGTCCTTACCGGAGGAGAAAAAATGCTTTCTCGACCCGTGTTTATTTTCGCCATAGGGTGGGCGATGCTGTTGCCGCTGACATCTGCCCAAGCTCAGTTTGTGCGGCAAGTTCCTCGCGAAGGAGTTACTTCCTTCCCAGCAAATTCTCCTATCGCCCCGGATACCGGGCAGGGACCGGAGCTCGATTCGGCCCTGATCGGTAATGACCCCGATGCCAGTTCTCTTAACGATGCAAGCGGTGCGGGTATCGCAGTAAACCGCACAATCTCGACGGCGCCAGGAAGCCCAATGTCACACAACGGTAATGGGAAAGCCAAGTCCAATCCCGAATTGTTGTTGTCCATTGACGGGCTAAACCATTTCAACCAGCGCTTTGGCGCCAACAATGGCAACCAATTCTCGCTTGAGCCACCCGATCAGGGTCTGTGTGTCGGCAATGGCTTTGTGCTGGAGACTTTGAATGATGTTCTACGCATCTATGACACTGTCGGCAATCCGCTAACTGGGCCTATCGACCTCAACAGCTTCTATGGGTACCCTGCCGCGATTGACAGGACCAAGAATCCCCTGCAATTCGGCCCCTCGATCACCGATCCGAGCTGCACCTTCGACACCCAAACACAGCGCTGGTTTCACGTAGTGCTGACGCTGGATCGTGCCAACGTTTTTACCCAGGGTCTATCCGGCGCTAATCACCTGGATATAGCGGTTAGCGCGACCGCGAGTCCGCTTGGTCCATGGAACATTTATAGCCTTCCGGTGCAAGACGATGGTACCCAGGGCACTCCCGACCACCACTGCACGCTGGGCAGAAACCCCGCCCACGGACCTTGCCTTGGCGACTATCCGCACCTCGGTGCCGATGCCAACGGTTTCTATCTCACCACCAACGAGTTCAACTTGGTTTCGCCCGGCTTCCGAGGTGCGCAGATCTACGCATTCTCCAAGGCCCAGTTGGCTGCCGGGGCATCCTCGGTGACGGTAACACAGTTCGACACCGCGGACTCGAGCCTGGGTGTTCAGCTGGACGGGAACCCGGGATTTACCGTTTGGCCAGTGTTGTCAACGGGGAACCAGTTCGAAGGGAGTCAAGGCGGGACAGAGTACTTCTTGAGTTCAGAGGCCGTATTCCAGAATACGGGCGTCGATAGCCGGTTGCGGCTCTGGACCTTGAGCAACACAAAGTCGCTCAGTGGAACCCCAGGACTCAGCTTGAGCACGAGCGTGGTGAACACCATCCCGTATGCTGTGCCGTCCCGTTCCACACAAAAAGCTGGTGACGTCCCGTTAGCTCAATGCTTGTCTGATTCCGCTCTGCAAGTTGCGCCAACACTTTTTGGCTGTTGGCGCCTGGTCGTTGGAGGAGCCGGCCCATTCCCGAATGCCGAAAAAGTGGTCGATAGTAACGATTCGCGAATGCAGCAAGTCGTTCTCGCCAATGGCAAGCTTTGGGCTGCGCTAGATACGGGTCTGTCGATCAGTGGGGATACGACGCCCAGAGCCGGAATCGCCTTCTTCGTCATCAACCCGCACTCAGGTAAAATCCACCAACAGGGCTATGCAGGTTTGGCGGGAAACAACCTGACTTATCCTGCAATCGCCGTAACCCAGAGCGGGCGAGGAGTGATGGCCTTCACTCTTCTAGGGGACGATTTCTACCCCAGCGCTGGTTATGCCGGCATCGACGACAAGGTTGGGGTCGACGCCCTGCACATTGCCGCTTCAGGCAAAGGACCGGACGATGGCTTCACTGGCTACAATCCAATCAGCCAGTTCGGAAACCGGCCACGTTGGGGTGACTATGGTGCCGCTGCCACCGACGGCAATTCCATCTGGATCGCGTCGGAATACATCAACCAGACCTGCACGTATACCACGTGGTTAGGTACCAACTTCAGGTGCGGCAACACTCGTACCCAACTGGCGAATTGGGGCACTAGAATTTCACTGATCGTTCCCTAGGTATGCGATAACTGTCCTTAGTCAAGAGCCGCCCCTCCGGGCGGCTTTTCTCATTGGTGTGCCGAGCATGTCCGACAGCTTAGAGGTGCAAGTCCTCTTCACAACGTGATGGACGTGAAGTGATAGCGAAGCGCAACGGTGAAATCACACTCGCCGCGAGGCGGGGCCGGAAAGAAGCGTGGAGCAAAGACGCGAGCCGATGAACAAGAACCGGATAAGAGGCCTACAGTGGCGGGCGAGCGAGCCAATGATTGCGAAGCCCATATCCATCAAGCGCACTGATGGTAAATCCGGCGGTTGTGCGTCGAAGGCGGTCGAACTTACCTCGGGAGATCTGCGGCATGTCACATAAACGTGACTGAGGAAGAAGCGATTCTTCCTGACCGTGCTGCAGAAGTCAGCAGAGGGCAAAGTAGGTCACGCAGTCGGCGGGGATATTGAGGCACTCCACAAGCCGAAAGGCGGAGCAACCGATAGGCCAAGCCGGGAACGGTGAGCAAAGGTCCGAACGGAAGGGAGTTGCGAGTGAATCGCGCGATCTCAGCAACGACCCGCGGCCGAAAAGCCAATAGCTTGGCCTTCCGGATTCCAGGCGGAGTGAAGCTCCAAGGGGGTCTACGAAGGGACCGACTCGTTCGCTGGCGACGCGTGTCATCGAAAGCCCGGCTACTCACATCTAGCTCAACCCGCCGAACCGCCGTATGCGGACCCGAATGTACGGTGGTGTGGGAGGGGAGGACGAGCGATCGCCCCCCGTATCCCGATTGAGATTTACCTTTGTTTTCCACCCGACCTGGTGAAGCCGAGGGATGGGCCTCCGGAGTGATCCGTGAGCCTGCGCAGAAAGCTCGGGAAGGTCTTCGAGATCTTCGAGACGCGTGCCTGGACTAACTGCTGGACTTCGTGAATCATGGTGTGTTGGGGACCGTTTCAGAACTCGCCATCAACTCGCCATCAAGACCAGGTGATTTTCGCGCTATTTTCAGGTCTGTCGAGTGCGGAAAAAGCTAGATAGGGAAAGGGCTTTTGGTTGGTGAGCTCAAAATTGACACGGTGCAGTTCCCGCGGGACCTGAAAATCTGGTCTGATCCGGCGGGACGAATTCAACCGTGCAGAGCAAGTCCGTTTTGAGTCGGCAAACCGAGTCTCATTCTTCATGTAACGATGATGTAACGATAAGATGTCCCTGCGGCTCCCGCCGGGGTCTTAGAGGTCTTTACAGCACCACCTGCGCCCTCTAAGTTCCTGCAAAGCCGTCAGGGGGTCGCCCTTTCACGGCGTAAACGCGGGTTCAAATCCCGCCGGGGACGCGATTTTTTCAATGCATGACTTACAAATTCTTGGATCTCCTACATCGTTCACTGGCGTTACATCCTGACTGAGCTGGGATCGGCGGTCTCGTTCAAAGACCCAGTATTTACGCGGGTTTAAGAGATGGTTGCACATTTAGGACATCGCCTCGCAATGCCGGAACTGATCGCGACGAGCGCCGCCCCCTGCTTCTTTAGCTGGCCACGGCACACAATCTTTGCGGAACCAGCGTGTGCTAAGGATTCGAAACAGTCCGATGACGAACAGCGGCGTCGCCTCGCGGTAAGGGCCAAGCTGTTGGGACGGAGAGTACTCGCCGAAGTTGCCACCATCGTGACACCCGATACTCTGCTGCGATGGCATCGTACGCTAATCGCGGAGAAGTACGA
>Ga0307475_10000102_pt1 | contig 48508 bp, 35 predicted proteins | sample atmos_gasesECM1C_FD_203317 | JGI IMG/M metagenome (GOLD analysis project Ga0307475, IMG submission 203317) | Hardwood forest soil microbial communities from Morgan-Monroe State Forest, Indiana, United States - atmos_gasesECM1C_515 | ecosystem: Environmental > Terrestrial > Soil > Temperate... | reverse complement strand
TTGACGCGCAGCCCGTAGGCGACGTTTTCGCGGACGTTCAGGTGCGGGAAGAGCGCGTAATTCTGGAAAACCGTATTGACGCGGCGTTTGTAGGGCGGGAGCGTGTCGAGGCGCTCGTCGCTCATCCAGATTTCGCCGGAAGTGGGCTGTTCGAAACCGGCGATCAAGCGGAGAAGCGTGGTCTTGCCGGATCCGCTCTCACCAAGAAGAGTAAGGAATTCGCCGGAGGCGATTTCCAGCGAAATATTCTTGAGAACTTGGGCAGCGCCGAAACTTTTTGCCACGTTGCGCGCTTCCAGGAGCGTACTGCCGGAAGTTGCGCGCTTCGGCGAGATGGCGCCGGCACTCACTGCGCGCTCTTGACCTCGTTCCAAATTTCGTTGTATTTCGCGCGCCGGGGAACATCCTGCCAGAAGTAAATGCGCTTCATGTATTCGTCAGGATCGTCCAGGTGCAGGCTCTTGCGCTCTTCGGGAGCGAGCAGCTGTGACGTGGCGGGATTCGCCGGAGTGTAGTGAGTGACGTCGGTGACCAATTTTTGCGTTTTCGCTTCCACCATGTATTCCAGGAATTGCTGCGCGAGTTCCTTGCGCGGACTGGCCGCGGTGACCATCAGGTGATCAATCCAGCCGGTGGTGTTTTCCCTGGGAATAGTCTCGCCGATGGGGAAATTAAGTTTGCGAAGCTCGTTGGTCGTGAGCGGCCACCCCATGGCGGCGATAACTTCATGATTCTGGAATAGATTGGTGAGCTCGCCACCGGTGGACCAGTATTTCCGAATGTTGGGCTTGAGTTCGATCAGTTTTTTCTTGACGGCCTCGAGCTGCGCGTCGCTCAGGTGGTAGAGCTGGCTGGGATCCGGCTTGTCGTAGCCGAGGACTTGCGCGGCCAAGTACACGCTGGAAAGTTCGTCCCAGAGAGAGATTTTGCCCTTCAACTTGGGATCCCAGAGGATGCTCCAGGAGTCTGGTGGTTGCTGAAAGGCGGTAGTGTCGTAGAGCAGCGGATTTGGACCCCAGACAAAGGGCACTCCGTAGGTCTTGCCATCAGCTTTGACCAGCGGAGAATCGCGAAGCCTCGCGGAGAGTTGCGTGTAGGTGGGGATCTTGGAAAGATCAAGTGGCGCGGCGAGGCCGGCGCGGACGATGGAGGTGGCGACGTCGCTGGAGGGCGAGATGACGTCGTAGTTGGAGGCGCTGCCGCCGCGAAGTTTGGCGACGAGCTCGTCGCTCGAGCCCATGTAGGCCGCCGCGACCTTGCAATGGTGCGATTGCTCAAACGGCTGCAGGAAGGATGGGTCGGCGTAGCCTTCCCAGACGAGCAGGCTCAGCGTTTCAGTTTTCGCCTTGCAGGCGCCCAGCAGCGAAGCTAGCAAAATGGTCCCAAAGATCAGCCTGCGCCGCGACATTGTTATCCACTCCTCGCTTTCCCTTGCCAAACAGACTATACGCACTCTGACACTAAAACGTGGGCGGAGTATTGACCCAAAGCAACCAAGTCTCCGCGCGGCCTGGATTGCGCCAGCGATGTGGCGTGGAGCTTTCGAAATAAAGACTGTCGCCCGCGTTCAGGCGATAGTGTTCCGTACTGCCCAGCCAGATTTCAAATGTTCCGCGCAGGACGTGCAGGAATTCCTCGCCTTCATGTGTGTAGGATTCACCGCTGCCGCCGCCCGCTTTCACGCGAAAAAGATGCGGCTCCATCGCGGTGTTCCCCCAGGCCAGAAGTTCCATGCGCACGCCGGCATTGGTCTCCAGGATTTTTCGCTGCGCCGGGCGCACGAGGTGGGGATTATCTCCGGCAGTTTCGAAAAGCGAAAGGATATTGGTGCGATAGAAGCGCGCGATGCGCCGCAGAGTGGCCACGGAAGAGCGCATCTGGCCGCGTTCCAGCGAGCTGAGAAAGCCTACCGAGACACCCGTGGCGCGAGCCACTTGCGCGAGGGAGAGTCTGCGGCGCGTACGCAAACGTCGGAAGCGCTGTCCGGGAAGAGAGGTGGCTTCGGCAGGAAGGGCGACTGCACCCTGGCGCTTCAGGACATGCACGATCGCGGCGGGATTCAGACCGCGAGCGCGGCGCAGAAACAGCGCGCGCTGCAGCAGGCGCACGTCCGCTTCGGAATACAGGCGATAGCGGCTCTTGGTGCGCTGCGGAGCGACCAGGCCAAGTTGCTCCCAGGCACGGAGCGCAGAGGATGAGATTTTCACGCGACGCGCGACCTCACTGATGCGCAGCAGGGATTGCGGCCCGCGCTTTGGCGATGCTTTGGATAAATTCTTTCTGCTTGACACGAGTCCAGGCTTTCTCTAAGTTTGCTGGATTATAGTAAGGTTCGCACAGCAGGGCAACCTCGAAGAATGGATTGGCGAAACAGAATTCTTCAGGTAAGGGGTGAGTTCATGAAGGCAGATGTCTCCTTTCGGCAGTCCGGGTTTTGTCGTCTGGGCGTGATGTTGCTTTCCTTCCTCGCAATAGTCTTGTTCCCGGGAGTGATTTCGACCAGCGCGCAGAGCACCGGCGGGCGCATTCGCGGCACGGTCACGGATCCCAGCGGCGGCGCGGTGACCGGCGCGAAAGTCACGCTGACCAACGAAGCGACCAATGCATCGCGCCAAGCCGAATCCGGCGCCAATGGGGAATACCTCTTTCTGGAGGCGCCGGTCGGCAGTTATGAGATCGATGTCACCGCGCCGGGCTTCAAGAGACACGTTCGCAAGGGAATCGCGCTGGATCTCAACCAGGTACTTGGCATAGACATCGCTTTGCAGCTTGGCGGCGCAACGGAAACGGTGGAAGTGACCGGCGTCCCGCCCGTTGTGGACACCACCTCCACGCAGCTCGGTGCGGTGATGAACAGGACCGCGATTACCGGGTTGCCGCTCAACACCCGCGACACTTACCAGCTTTTGCAGTTGCAACCCGGCGTGCAGTCCCAGCTAGGTTCGAATCTGTTCGCTGGGAGCGGCGATCCCGGCGTGGTGTCCGTTAACGGAGGCCGCGGGCGGGCCAATAATTATCAAGTGAACGGAGGCGATGCCAACGACGTCTTCGTCAATCTTCCCGCGATTCAACCTTCCCCCGACGCGATTGAGGAATTCCGCATCATCACAAACACGTTTGACGCCGAGTTCGGGCGCAATTCTGGAGCGGTTGTCAATGTGGTGACCAAGAGCGGGACGAACGAGGTCCACGGCGATGTTTATGAATTTTTCCGAAACAAAGTGCTGAACGCGAAAAACTTCTTCGACAGCGAAAAGGCCGATTTCAAACAGAATCAGTTCGGGGCTACTCTGGGGGGGCCGATCAAGAAAGACAAGACCTTCATTTTCGGTTCGTATGAAGGGCGGCGGATCATAAGCGGTGTCTCTTCCGGAACGGTCCTTTTGCCGACCGCAGGAGAGCTAAATGGCGATTTTTCCGGCGGCCCGACTTTCTCCGGCACGTTGGTCAACTCCGGTCTGCTGGCGAACCGGACCGGCTGCGCAACGGCGATTAGCACCGCCGGTGGCACGCTGACGGACAACACACCTTATTCCTTGGTTTTTCCAAACAATCAGATTCCAAAGTCCTGCTTTGATGCCACGGCTGCGGACCTGACGAGCCTTTTCCCGACGGTTGCTGGCGGCGGCAACGTTTTTACTTCCAACCCGTCCGATCATTCGAGGGGAGATCAGGGTACGGCACGCTTCGATCACAAAATCGGGCCGAATCAGCAATTCAGCGTTTATTACTACATCGATGATTCAACCGATACGCAGCCATTTTCGTTTTTCCAAGCAGCGGGCGCCAACATTCCTGGATTCGGAGCGAACTTCACCACCCGATTCCAGCAATGGAACATCAGCCATACATGGACAATTGGCGCGACGTCGGTTAACGAGGCTCGCTTCACCTATTTTCGCGAAGGCCAGGCAAACACCGATCATCCCGTGAACATCAGCAAAGATGGCACCGTGCACAGCACCTGCCCCACGGTGGACGCCGCGCATTGTTTCTCCGACCCGGCCACACCCGGTGCGGGAATCACAACAACCCTGCCCGGACACGCTGGGCTCCCCTTTATCTCCGTATCCGGGGGCATCGTCTTCGGGGACAACTTTGAAGGGGAACTACCCCAGGTGGGTAACGTTTTCCAGTGGACCGACAATTACAGCAAGATCGTGGGCAACCACAGTTTGAAATTTGGAGCGGATGTCAGCCGTGCGCGGTTCGATCAAACGCTGTTCTTCGAAATCAACGGAAGCTATAGCTTTACCAGCAACGCGGCCTCTCCTTCAGGCAATGATCTCGGTTTTACCGACGCCTACGGAAACTACCTTTTGGGCCTTCCCACGTCCTACGGTCAAGGCGCCGCGCAGGGAGAAAACGCGCGAACCACTTCGGTGTTTCTGTATGCACAGGACAGTTGGAAACTTAAACCGACCTTGACGCTCAACTACGGGCTGCGATGGGAATTGAATACACCGTATAACGAAATCAAGCACCGCGTACAAACATTTCGTCCGGGCCAAGCCGACACCATTTTCCCGTGCGTATTGAGTCCCACGTATCCCTCGGGCCAGCCAAATCCCACGTTTCCCATCGTGGCGAGTGCAGGCACCGACTGCAGCCCCTCAGGGCCGTCGAACGCTGTCTACCCGCTGGGCCTCGTCATCCCTGGCGACAAAGGAGTACCCAACGGATTAACGCAGACCTACTATAAATCCTTTGCGCCGCGCCTCGGTCTGGCGTGGAGTCCTGGAGCGACTTCTGGTTGGTTGGCCAAGCTGACCGGTGGTCCGGGCAAAACCAGTATTCGATTGGGCGCTGGGATGTTCTACAACCCAATTGAACAACTAGTGCTCGAGCAGTTCAGCGCCGAACCGCCATTCGGTGGGAGCGTGTTGCTGTCGGGCACGCAGTTCAATTTGCCCTTTGCGTTTCAGTCCGGCGGATTCGCCCCGAATCCATTTGGCGGCATTCTCAATCCCGTTCGCGGTCAGTCCGTCGATTGGTCGATTTTCCGGCCGATTCTTTTGTTCGGCGAATTTCAGCCGAACATGCGCTCGCAGTATTCCGAGCAATACAATTTCACCATCCAGCGCCAGATTGCGAAAGATTTGCTCTTTCAAATTGGCTATGTTGGAACGCAAGCGCATCGATTGCTCCAATCGGTGGATCTGAATCCTGGGGCAGCTCAGCCATGTCTGGATCTGCAAAGCATCTCCGTTGCAACGAATAACACAAGCCTGTCGTGTGGTCCGTTTTTTGCCGACACGCCCTTCTTCATCCCGCCTGGCACAGTTTTGCCCGTAGATTTGCATTTGCCTTACGGATCGACGCCAGTCGTTCCTGCGGGAACGACCGTCGGGCCTAATGGCATCACTTTAGTTGGCCTGCGGAAGTTTTCGTCGCCTCAATGCGAACCGTTGACCGGCGCGGGGTGTCCGGCGGACGGCGTACCGGTGTTCGGCAGCATTTTTGCCCAGAATACCGTGGGAAACTCCGCTTACAACTCTTTGCAAGTGATGTTGCAGAAGCAGTTCTCGCACGGGCTGCAGTTTCAGGCGGCCTATACTTTCAGCAAGTCGATTGACAGCTCGTCCAGCTTTGAAAGCATCGTCAATTACGAGAATCCCAGACGGAGCCGAGCGCTCTCCGCGTTTGATGCGCGCCATCGTTTTGTTTTCAGCCCCTATTGGGAGCTACCAATTCCCAAGCACGACGGCATCACGGGAAAAGTGATCAACGGCTGGGCAACTTCGGCGATCATCACATTTCAGACGGGGTTTCCCATTCGGCTGGTGAGCGCAAACGATACCGAACTGGGGAACAGCTTCGACTTCGAACCCGTCGGAGAGCCCGACCTCATCGCGCCGGTCCGTTTTATCGATCCACGCAAAGACCCAAACCATCAATTCTTCGACCCCAACTCCTTTGCGGACGCAGCTCTTGGAACATTTGGCAACGGGCCACGAACCTTCTGCTGCGGGCCGCACATCAGCCAAACGGATCTCTCGATCATCAAGAAAACGCATCTCACGGAGCGCATCAATACGGAGTTCCGTGCGGAGTTCTTCAATGCGTGGAATCACACTCAATTCCTGACGCCTGACGGGAATTTTACAAATCTCGGCTCTACGTTCGGGACCGTGCAAAAGGCGCGAGACCCCAGGCTCGTTCAATTTGCGCTCAAAGTTCTCTTCTGAAGTGAAAGGCCGTAACGGACAATTCTCAAAGGCGCGACTGATGATCGGCCGCGCCTTTGCCACGCACCCAAGAATCGTTATTGTTACATACTGACTACAGGGAACAGACCTGCCGAAAGCATGGGAGTAAATCATGCACGACGCATTGCAGAAGGAAATCGCGATTTATGAAAAGCGGACACGAAAATCCGCGGACGCGCACGCGCGGGCGTTGAAGCGCATTCCGCTGGGCGTGGCAAGCAATTACCGTGCGTACGACCCTTATCCGATTTTCGTAAAGGAAGGGAAGGGCAGCAAGATCCGCGATATTGACGGGAACGAGTACATAGACCACAACCTTTGCTTCGGCGCGCTGATGGCCGGGCACTGCCACCCGGCAATCGTGAAGGCCATTGAGAAGGCGCTCCACATTGGGACCACTTTCGGAATGCCTCACGACATGGAATGGGAGCTTGCCGAGGAAATCTGCGCGCGGTACCCGGTCGAGATGGTGCGCTTCGGGTCGAGTGGGACGGAAGTGACCATGCACGCGTGCCGCATGGCGCGCGCGGCCACGAAGCGCGACAAAATCCTCAAATTTGAGGGCTCATACCACGGGTTGCATGACACCGCGCTGGTCAGCGTGAAGCCCAAGGCCGAAGATTACGGCGACATCAACGCGCCGACCTCCGTGCCGGGCGGGCTTGGCGTGCCGAAGGCCAGCGTCGAAAACGTGCCGGTGGCGACGTTTAACGACCTCGCCAGCGTCGAGCGGCGCTTCCGGCAATTTCCTGGAGAGATTGCCGCGATCATTCTCGAGCCCATTTTGATGAATGTTGGGCTGTGTATGCCGCAGCCGGGGTTTCTGCAGGGACTTCGCGACATCGCCACGAAAAACGGCGCGTTGCTTATCTTCGATGAAGTGAAGACGGGAGCGAAGCTAGCCTGGGGCGGCGCCAGCGGCTTCTTCGGCGTGAAGCCGGACATGATTTGCCTGGCCAAGTCGATCGGCGGAGGCACGCCGCTCGGAGCCTTTGGCGCGAGTCGCGCGGTAATGGACCTGATCTCGCAGCACAAAGTCTTTCATGGCGGGACTTACAACACCAACCGAATTTCGATGGCCGCGGGCCTCGCAACGTTTCGCGAGGTGCTCACGCGCGAGACTTACGCGCACGTCGATAAGCTCAGCAAGAAACTTACCGAAGGCTACCGCAACATCGTGGCCAAGTCGCGATTGCAAGCGTACATCGCCAGCGCCGGAGTGAATGGAGCGCTAATGCTGTATCCGAAAGAGATTCGGAATTACCGTGATTGGACGACGATCGATGTCGACCTGTGGAGGCAGTACTGGTTCGGCATGGTCAATCGCGGAGTGCTGGCGCAGCCCTATTGGTGGGACGAGCAGTGGACGATTTCGGTCCAACATACCGAGGCCGACATCGACAAGCACCTCGCGGCGTTTGAAGATGTTGCCCCAGGGCTGGCCAAAGCGCAGTCTGAACGCGGCGCTGCTGCGGTAAGTTCGGCCGGGCACTGAGGAAATTTTTGCCCGCGCGCTCGGGTGCACGCGACCTGACGGAGAACAAGGTTGTCCAACGAAGTCACTGCACCCGGTGCGCCAGCGGAAAAGGAAGCGCCTCACCTGCGGCGTGTTTTGGGACGCTGGGACCTGGTCCTGTTGTTTGTCGTCGCGGTCTTTAACCTGAACGTGGTGCCGTCCATCGCCGCGAACGGCGGCGTAACGGTTTGGCTGTGGATCATTTCGTTGCTCCTGTTTTTCTGGCCACAGGGCATTGCCGTGATTGAATTGGCGCAGCGGCATCCCGGTGAGGGCGGCGTGTATTTGTGGGCCAAGAAGGAATTTGGTGATTTTCACGGATTTCTGTCGGGCTGGTGCTACTGGACCAACAACATGATGTATGTGCCCACGATCATGCTGTACTTCGTCGGTGTGTCCGTCTTCGTTTTGGGGCCAGGGCACCAATTGTTGGCGGATAACAAAGTGTTCGCGCTCAGCGCCTCGATCGCATTGTTGGGCGTCCTGGTGGTGCTGAACGTCATCGGATTAGGCGTGGGCAAGTGGATCAACAATGTCGGTGCGGTGGGGACCTTCGTGGCCGCCGCGGTGCTGATCGGACTGGGCGCCATTGTGTGGTTTCGTTTCGGGACAACCGTCACTGCGGCGGATTTTCAGATTCCCGCAAATCCGAGATTTGTTTTGAACTCTTTCGGTGTGATTTGTTTTGGCTTGGTGGGTCTTGAGCTGGCGTCCGTGATGGGCGATGAAATCGAGAATCCACGGCGCATTTTGCCGGGCGCGGTGGCCTGGGGCGGAGTCTTGTCCGGGTTGTTGTACGTTGGAGCGACGCTCACCTTGCTGATTGCGGTCAGCAGGCAAGACATCAGCGTATTACAAGGTATCGTGCAAGCCGTCAGCCACATGGCAAGCAGAGTGGGAGCGAGCTGGATTGTCGCTCCGTTTGCGTTTCTACTCAGCGTATCGATCGCAGGCATAGGCTCAGCATGGCTGGCCGGGTCGGCGCGGATTCCATTCGTGGCGGGACTCGACTCGTACATGCCTTCGTGGCTCGGCAAAGTACATCCATCGTATTCGACGCCGTACGCCGCCCTAATCGTGCATGCCAGCGTTTCCATGATTCTCGTCATCGTGAATTTCACGGCCGCGGGAGTGCAGGAAACGTTTCAAAAGCTGTTGTCACTAGCGGTAGTGCTGCAGTTGGTTCCGTTTTTGTACATGTTCGGAGCGCTGCTGAAAATTACCGGTCAGCCTTCCTTCACCAAGGTGCACTACGGCAAGCCGATGTTGCTATTTGCAGGCGGCAGCGGCCTGGTGACCACAACGCTTGGTATTACGCTGGCGTTTTTCCCCGCGGCGCAAATCACTTCCATTTTGTCTTACGAGCTGTGGATGTTTGGCGGGACGCTGTTTTTTGTGGGCTTGGCGGCGTTTTTCTTTTTTGTGTATGGCCGGCGCAAGGCGGCGCGCAAGTTAGCCGAAGTTGCCGCCGCAGGATGAATCGGTTCGCCAGTGCCTGATCGGGGCGCTTGACTGGAATTTCGGAGGTTGTTATGTCGGGCAGTGTAAAGACGGAAGTTCGCACGTACCGGAATTATGTGAACGGGCAATGGGTGGCGAGCGCATCAGGTCAAACGTTTCCGGTTTACGACCCCTCGACCGAAGAAATGATCGCTCGCGTCAGTGCCGCCGATAAGACGGATGTGGATGTAGCGGTGAAGGCCGCGCGGGAAGCATTTGATTCCGGGCCGTGGTCGAAGACAACGGCGCAGGATCGCGGGCGTATTCTGTTCAAGTTGGCGTACATAATTCGCCAGAACGCGGCGAGTCTGGCCGATCTCGAATCGCGCAATACCGGCAAGCCAATCGTCGAAGCGGAGTACGACATCGCCGACGTGGCCACCTGCTTTGAATACTACGGGGGCCTGGCAACGAAGATTCTGGGGCACGTAAATCCGGTGCCGGCCAATGCGCTGAGCTTCACGCTGCGCGAGCCCATGGGTGTGGCTGCGCAAATCATTCCCTGGAACTATCCCTTGCTCATGGCCGCATGGAAGCTGGCGCCGGCGCTGGCCGCTGGTTGCACTTGCATTCTGAAGCCAGCGGAGCAAACGCCTCTGACTGCTCTGGAATTCGCGAACTGGTTTGAAGAAGCCGGCCTACCTCCCGGTGTCGTGAACATTGTCAATGGTTTCGGTGAAACCACCGGAGCGGCCCTGGTGGCGCATCCGGGGGTCGATAAGGTCGCGTTCACCGGGAGCGCGGCCGTCGGCAAGATTATCGTAAAGAGCGCGGCGGACACGCTGAAGCGCGTGACGCTGGAGCTGGGCGGCAAGTCGCCGAATATTTTCTTCGCGGAAGCGGACTGGGAAGCTGCTGTGGACGGCGCGCTGTTCGGCGTATTCATCAATCAGGGCGAAGTCTGCTCGGCCGGCAGCCGCATTCTCGTGGAGAAGAAAATCTACACGAAGTTCGTGGAATCGATGACCGAGAAGGCCAAGCGCATCAAGCTTGGGCCGCCGCTGGACCGCGAAACGAAGATGGGCCCGCTGGTCAGCAAGGAACAGTACGATCGCGTGCAGTCTTATCTCGAGGTGGGAAAGAAGGAAGCCAAGGTCGCGATTGGGGGTGGCCGGCCGAAGCAGTTCGGCAAAGGCTATTACCTGGAGCCGACAATTTTCTACGACGTCGCAAACAGCGCACGCATCGCCCGGGAAGAGATATTCGGTCCGGTAGCGTCCGTGATTCCGTTCGACGGAGAAGCGGACGCGATCCGTATTGCCAACGATACGCCTTACGGTTTGGCCGCCGCCGTCTGGACACGCGATATCTACAAGGCTTTCCGCGTCGTGAAGTCTCTGCGCGCCGGCATCGTTTGGGTGAATCACATGCAACCGACATACGTCGAAGCGCCGTGGGGCGGCTATAAGCAATCCGGCTTCGGTCGCGAGCTCGGCCCCTGGGGCCTGGAAGAATATCTCGAAACCAAACAGGTTTTTGTGAACCTCGACGAAACTCCAATCGGGTGGTACTGAAATGCCTACGATTCAGATTCGCACGGAAATTCCCGGACCGCGCTCGCGGGCGTTGATGGCTCGGCGGGAGGCCGCGGTTCCTCGCGGGCCTAATAACAGCACGCCGATTTTCATGGCGTCCGCGGAAGGCGCGACGCTTGAGGACGTGGACGGCAATCGCTATCTCGATTTTGCCGGCGGGATTGGCTGCCTCAACGTCGGCCACCGTTCGCCGCGCGTGATAGCGGCATTGCGCGAGCAACTCGAGAAGCATCTGCACCTCTGCTTTGCAGTGACTCCGTACGAAAGCTACATCGCGCTCGCGGAAAAATTGAACGCGCTGGCACCCGGCAAGACTCCTAAGAAGACCATCATCGTGAACACCGGCGCGGAAGCGGTGGAGAACGCGGTCAAAATCGCGCGGGCTTTCACGAAGCGGCCCGCGGTGATTTGCTTTGAGGATGCATTTCATGGCCGAACGTTGCTGACCATGACGCTCACCAGCAAGACGCATCCCTACAAGGCGGGCTTTCAGCCCTTCGCCAGCGATGTGTATCGCATACCCTTCGCTTATCCGTATCGCGCCGAAAAAGGCGCCACGGCAGAGACGTTCGCGCATCATCTTGAGGACGCATTCAAACGCATTGTTGCGCCGGAATCGGTGGCTGCGGTCATCGCTGAGCCTGTCCTGGGCGAAGGCGGGTTCATCGTTCCGCCGAAGGATTACTTCGCGCTTTTGCATAAGGTTTGCCGCCAACATGGCATTCTCTTCATCGCTGACGAAGTGCAGTCTGGTTTCGCGCGCACCGGGAAATGGTTTGCCAGCGAACACTTCGGCATTGAACCGGACCTGATCACCATGGCCAAGTCTCTTGGCGGGGGCATGCCCATTGCGGCCGTCACAGGTCGCGCCGAGATTATGGAAGCTCCCGGCGTGGGATCTCTTGGCGGGACCTTCTGCGGACATCCGCTGTCTTGTGCCGCGGCTCTAGCCGCAATTGAGACTATCGAGAAAGAAAATCTGCTCAGCCGTTCAGTTGCGATTGGCCGCCGCTTTGAAGAGCGTGCACGCGCCTGGCAGAAGAAATGGCCGCTCGTCGGCGAGGTGCGCGGCCTGGGCGGGATGTGCGCGATGGAACTGGTGCGCGACGCGGCTACGCGCGAGCCTGCTGACGCAGAAACCAAGCAGGTGGCGCGCCTCTGCTACGAACGCGGGCTGATTACCATCACGGCCGGAACGTTCAACAACGTCATCCGCATTCTGGTTCCCTTGGTGGTCACGGACGAACAATTTGACGAGGGCCTGGGCGTAATCGAGTCGGCCCTTGCGGCGGTTGCCGAGCGCAAGCACGCCGTGCTTTCGCACGCTTAGAGAATCTATGCCAGCAGCAATCGAATCGATCAATCTGGGCTTTCTTCTCGATGGTCAATGGCGAGCTGATGGCGAAAGTATTGAGATCTTTTCGCCTGGCACGCGCCAGCGCGTCGGAGTTACCCACCTCGCTACGTCCGCTGACGCGGAGGCGGCGATCCGCGCCGCCACCCGCGCCTTTGAAGTAACGCGGCGGATGGGCGGTTACGAACGCCAGCGAATCCTGCGCGCCATCTCGTCCGGCATTGAAAAGCACAGCGAAGAGCTAGCTCGCATGGTGGCGCTGGAGGCGGGCAAGCCGATCAAGACCGCGCGCACAGAGGTGGATCGCGCGGTCTTCACCTTTAGCGTGGCCGCGGAAGAGGCCGTGCGCGTGGGCGGCGAGTATTTGCCCCTGGATTGGCAGGCATCGACCGCGGGCCGGTGGGGAATTGTCCGGCGTTTCCCACTCGGACCCATCGCGGCGATAACGCCTTTCAATTTTCCAATCAACCTTGTTGCGCACAAAGTCGCTCCGGCCATTGCCGCCGGATGCACGATCGTGTTGAAACCTGCTCCACAGACTCCTCTGACGGCGCTGCGCCTGGCGCAGATCATCGAACAAGCAGGATGGCCGGCGGGCGCGCTCAATGTTCTGCCGCTCTCGAACGACGACGCAGGGATCCTCGTTTCCGACGACCGTTTGAAGCTGCTCAGCTTCACGGGCAGCACTGCAGTTGGCTGGGCGCTCAAGCAGAAGGCCGGCAAGAAAAGAGTGGTGCTCGAGTTGGGAGGCAATGCCGGCGTCGTGATTTGCGCGGACGCGAATCCGGAGTATGCCGCGGACCGCTGCGTAATCGGAGCCTTTGGCTATGCCGGGCAGTCTTGCATCTCCGTGCAGCGGATTCTGGTGGAGGAGAGCGCCTACGAAAAGTTTGTTTCGGCTCTCGTTTCGCGCGTCCAGAAGCTCAAAGTCGGCAGTGTCCTAGACGATGGTACCGACGTCGGTCCGCTGATCAACGAAGAGGCGGCGCGCCGCGTTATCGCGTGGATTGAGGAAGCTGTGCGCGACGGAGCCAAGATTGTTTGCGGAGGCCATCGCAACGGATCGATGGTTACGCCGACGGTTCTGACCCACACAAAACCGGATATGCGCGTGAACTGCATGGAGATTTTCGGCCCAGTAGTCACCGTGGAAAAATTTTCGGACTACGAAGCGTCGCTCAGCATGCTGAATCGCTCAGAATTTGGTTTGCAAGCGGGCGTATTCACGCGTGATTTCAAGCGCATCACGCGGGCCTTCGAGACACTGGAAGTGGGCGGCTTGATGATCGGTGAAGTTCCTACTTTCCGGATTGATCACATGCCGTACGGCGGCACAAAAGACTCCGGCCTGGGCCGCGAAGGTCTGCGCTACGCGATTGAAGAAATGACCGAGCCGCGCTTACTGGCCGTCAATCCTGCGGGCTTGTAAGGCTACGTACCGCCCGCCGCGATCTGCTTGCCTATTCATAGCGCAGGGCCACCATCGGGTCCACTCGTGCCGCTCTTCTCGCCGGAATCCAGCACGCCAACGCAGCGGTTCCCATCAACAGCAGGGTCGTGCCCCCCAGGGTCGCCGGGTCATAGTGTTTCACGCCACGCGACAACTGTGCCTCGATTGCTCGCCCGAGCAACAGGCTCACGAACAATCCAATGGCAATTCCCGCCGTCACTAGCCGCAGACCCGCCCTGATCACCAATCGAAGCACGTCCGAACGTTCCGCACCCAGTGCCATGCGGATTCCGATCTCATGCGTCTTCCGCGCTGTCGCGTAGGCCAGCACGCTGTAAACGCCCACAGTGACAAGAATCAGCCCCAGGCACCCGAAAATCGCCATCAGCAGGAAGGCAAAGCGAGGGCCCGCATACAACCGTTGGCTGATGCGATCCTCCAGTGCGCTCGGAAAAGCCAGCGCCACACCGGCGTCGGTCGCCCACACCGCTCGACGCACGTCATTCATCAGCGCCATTGGCGTTTGCTGCGAGCGCACCATCAGAACCTGCGGTCCCGAACCCGTGACCGTGTACGGCACCCACACTTCCGATTCGATCGGAGCCTGCAGACCTTGGTTGGTCACATCGGCTACCACTCCCACGATTTCAAACCACGGGTCGCGCACCGGATCCGCAAGGGTCTCTAGCCCTGCCAGCTTGACTCGACGCCCCATCGGATCTTCGCCGCGAAGGTATGTGGACACAAACGTCTCGTTCACCACGGCTAGTTTTCTTGCGTCGTTGATTTCCGCTTCGCTGAACGCGCGTCCTACTTTGAAGGGAATGCGCAGCACCCGGAAATATCCTTCGCTCACTTGCTGCACGAGCGTGTGCCATTCGTCCTGGTGCGCCTTGCCGGAGATTTCGATCTTGCTGTTCTGAAAGCCATACGGTGGCAGGGAGGTCGATTCTGTCGCATCCACTACTCCGGGAAGGGCCTTCACGCGCGCCAGCAGCGGCTGGAAAAACCCGCGGACTTGCGCGGCGGTTTTGTAGCGATCTTCGGGCAACGGCAACTGCGTCTGCAAGACGTGGTCCGCCTGCAGTCCCAAATGCACTTCGCGCAGCGCCACAAAACTCCGCATCAAGAGTCCTGTGCCGATCAGCAGCGTCAGCGACACGGCCACTTCCATCACCACGACCGTGTCGCGCATCCGCCCCGTGCGAAATCCGCCGATCACCCCCTTGCAGCTGTCGCGTACCGGATCGTTCAGATCGCGTCGCGTCGCCTGCAGCGCTGGCGCCAGTCCGAAAATCAGCGCGGTCAATACCGCCACAACGAGTGTGAAAAACATCACCGGTGCGTTCAGCTCGATCACGGATTCCGCGGGAATCAAATCTTGCGGCATCGCCGCCGCGATCAATTTCAACCCACCCCACGCAATCAGCACGCCCAGCGCCGCTCCACCGACCGCCAGCACGAGACTTTCGACCAGCAGCAAGCGCACCAGTCTCGCGCGCCCGGCTCCCAGCACCGCGCGCAACGCGAACTCCTTCTCTCGTGACGTCGCTCGTGCCAGCATCAGGTTTGCAACGTTGCCGCAGCCGATCAGCAGCAACAAACCGACCGCCGCTAGAATCGTGTACAGCGTGGACTCGAATCGTCCGATGACCGTATCGCCCAACTTCTTAACCAACACCTGGAAGTGGGCGGGGTAATCCTGCGGATTGATTTTCGCCAGATGGTTGGCAATGACGGTCGCATCCGCCGCGGCCTGCTCCTTCGAGACGCTTGCCTTCAGGCGCCCCAGCAGGAACCAGGTCGCCGGTAATCCCGCAAAGCCCGTCGACACTCCACGAACTGGCGTTTCGGGAATCAACACATCCGCTTCAAACCATCCAAAGCGTGGCGGCATGATACCGATGAGCGTTCGCGCTGTTCCATTTAGCACAAAACTCTTGTTCAGCACTTCCGGATCACCGTTGAAACGCTCCATCCAGGTCCTATGCCGCATCACGAATACCGGGGGTGCTCCTGGCTGGTAATCGGCCGGTTGCATCACGCGGCCGTATAGCGCCGGCATACCAAAAAATTCAAATGTGCCCGGCGTGACGTGCACTCCGTAAAGTTGCTCGACGCCTTCTCCGCGTTTGTAGAGCACGAGATCCTCAGAAGCCCCAATGACGTCATCAAACACATGGTTCTGCTCTGCAAATTCCAGAAGTTCATTCGACGTGTATCCTTGACGCCCCCCTTCTTCGCCCCGAGAGGTATCCTGAATCCTCAGAAATACCAGGCGTCCCGCATCCTTGTAAGGAAACGGTTCGAGCAGCACGTTGTCGATAACGCTGAAAATCGCGGTCGAGGCGCCGATCGCTAATCCCAAAGTAGCAATGGCCACCGCGGCAAATGCCAGACTGCGCCTGAGGCTGCGCAGCGCATAGTGTAAGTCGCGCCCGAGATCCTCGACCGACACCAGCGTACGCAATTCCCTCCGATCTTCCTGCAGCAGCGTGGTATTTCCGAACTGACGTCGCGCCGCCGCCGCTGCCTCCTCCTGCAACATTCCTTGTGCCACAAAGCGATCCACCAGCAATTGCAGATGAGCTTGCACCTCTTCGTCGAAGTCGCTGTCCCGTTTTCGCAGGCCAAAAAGTCCGAGCGCCCTTGCCGCAAACGCGCGTAGCCAGAAAATCCGCCCGTTGCCCATGGCTACTTCTCCCCTTCCAACTGCAGCACACGCCCCACCACGCCCGAAATCCGCTCCCAATTCTCTTTCTCCACCGCAAGCTGCTTCTCGCCCCGCGCGGTGATCGAGTAAAACTTGGCCCTGCGGTTGTTGTCGGACGTCCCCCACTCCGCAGCGATCCACTTTTGCTGCAGCAGCCGCAACAGCGACGTATAGACGGTGCCTTCGTTCAATTGCAGCACATCGCGGCTGACCTGCTCGATCCGCCGAGCAATCCCAAATCCATGCTGCCGCCCCAACGCCTGCAGCGTCTTCAGAATCATGAGGTCCAACGTCCCTTGCAGCACTTCGGACTTTTTTGCGTCGGTCATAGCGTCCTTCCCTTGCACGCTCCAAAGGAAGCTACCATTTCTCCTTTGCAATGTCCATAGGTACGCGGTGGCCGGGCATGCGCGGTGTCCAACGTTTCGTTTCCACGGGCGCTCCCCTTATAATCCTGCGTTTCGATTCCGATCCGCACGACTTTAGTGAGGGGAAATCATGCCTGCTGCCCGGGAATATCCGCGGACGACCATGTTCAACGCCAACAAGCTTAAGCTGGGCATCTTCTCGCCCAATTGCTCCGGCGGCATGGCGGTCACAAGAGTCCCAGAGCGTTGGGATGCTTCCTGGGAAAACAATCTGAAGCTGGCGCGAATGGCCGACGAGGCCGGCATCGAGTTCCTGCTGCCCATTGCGCGGTGGAAAGGGTATGGCGGAGAAACAGATTTTGAGGGCAGCACTCTGGAAACGATTACGTGGGCCTGCGGGCTGCTGGCCAAGACCAAACGAATTACCGTCTTCGGAACGGTGCATGCTCCGTTGGTGCATCCGATCTTTGCCGCGAAGCAAATGGTCACCGTTTCCCACGTGAGCGAGGGGCGCTTCGGAGTGAACATCGTTTGCGGCTGGAACCAGGATGAATTTGAGATGTTCGGAATCGTGCAGCGCGAGCACGACACCCGATACGAGTACGGGCAAGAATGGTGGGAAGTGGTCCAGAAGATTTGGCAGGAGAATGCTCCGTTTGACTACGATGGCCGCTTCATCAAGCTGAAGGGTGTCATGGGAAAACCGAAACCGTACAAATGGAGGCCGGTGGTGATGAACGCCGGCTCCAGCGGAGCAGGCCGCAGCTTCGCCGCAAAGAACTGCGATTTTCTGTTCACCGTGCTGATTGACCTCGAAAAAGGCAAGCAGGACGTGCAGAGCATAAAGGGAATCGCGGCAAGTTTCGGGCGGAGCATCGAGGTGTTCACCACGTCCTACGTGGTAGTGCGGCCAACGCGGAAGGAAGCGCAGGAATATCACGAGTACTACACAATGAAGATCGGTGACTTCGCCGCCGTCGATCACCTTATGGAGCTGCAAGGGCTGCACGCGCAGTCCTTCCCGCCGGAGGCTTTCAAGCTGTTCCGGCAGCGATTCCTGGGCGGTCACGGAGTGTATCCCTTGATCGGCGATGCGGATCACGTGGCTGGGGAGCTGGCGAAAATCAGCACCGCGGGATTCATAGGGACTACGATCACCTTCGTCAACTACGTAGATGAGTTTCCCTATTTCCGCGATGAAGTGCTGCCGCGCCTGGAGAGAATGGGCCTCAGGCAATCCGTAAAACCAGATAAGTTGTAGCGCCTTCCGCTGGCGCGCTCTGATATACTCCACGCCATTCTGCTGCTTCCGCACGTTTTGGGGGGTGAGTGTCATGAACCGAATCAAGCGGTCTTTCGTGTGTCTTGCCGTTTGTCTTGCGTGTTTGTATGCGCTTATTGGTGTTTCTGCGCCGATGGCGAACGGGCAAGCCATTACCGCGACGCTATCGGGAAGGATTTTGGATACATCCAGCGGCAGCGTCTCCAAAGCGAAAGTAACAATAGCCAGCGCTGCCACTGGATTCGCTAGAGTGGCGCAAACCTCGGAGAACGGGGAATACTTCATTCCTGCTTTGCCTGCGGGTGAATATGCCGTCTCTGTGGAATTCGCCGGATTCCGGAAACAGAGCAAGAATGTGATTCTGCAAGTGGGACAGTCCGCCGAATTGGACTTCACATTGACGCCGGGCGGAGTGGAAGAGAAAGTCGAGGTTGCCGTGACCTCCGAGCTGATGGAAACCACGCGTACGGAAGTGAGCACGGTGATCACCGAGCGCCAGATCGTGAACCTGCCCGTGAATGGCCGCGAGTTCATCAACTTTGCGCTGCTCTCGCCGGCGGTAACCATCGGCGACACCACCTCCGGCAATACGGATGTGATCGTGGAGCCGGTGACCAAGCTCTCCTTCGCCGGCCAAAATATTCACTACAACTTTATCGCCGTAGACGGCGCCGACGATATCTCCACCGCATCCGGCATTCAACGCGGCACACCGCCGCAGGAATCCGTGCAGGAGTTTCGCGTCATCAACACCGATTATTCCGCGGAATTCGGCCGCGCCACAGCGGGAATCGTGAACATCATTACGCGCAGCGGCACCAATGACTGGCACGGCACACTGTATGAATACTTCCGCAACGACAAGATGGACGCCGTCAATCTCCTGCAGGCAACCGGAGCGCATGCCCTGCGGCAGAATCAATTTGGCGGGGCAATCGGCGGCCCGCTGCAGAAAGACAAAACGTTTATCTATGGAAATTACGAAGTGCAGCGCCGCGGCGAATCGCCGTTTTATAACTCAGCAGTGCTTGCAAACATTCATGCGATCAATGAGGTAAAAGCGATTTACGGGCTGGCGCCGGAGCCGAATCTCGGCAGCGTCCTGCGCACCAACGATACGGACAATGGATTTGCGCGCATCGACCATCGCTTTAGCGACAACGAGAATCTCTTCGTTCGCTATTTTGTCAATGACGGCCGTTTGCTGAACCAATCCCCACTGAACGATGGCTTCGACCTGCCGTCCGCGTTCAAGGACAATTTTTACCGCGACCAGTCCCTTGCGGGCACCGTCGCGTCGGTGATCAATCCAAAACTGGTGAACGAGCTGCGCATGCAGTATGCGCGCCGCTCGTTCGATTTCCCGACGGTTTCCACGCAGCCGCACCTGGAACTGTCCAATACGTTCACGGCGGGAGTAAACCGCGGAAACCCGGACTTTTATCGCGAGTCGCGCTTCGAGATCGTGGACAATGTAACCCGCAGTTTCGACCGCCACACCGTCAGCTTCGGCGGAAACTTCAACTTTGTCGACACTACGGAATCCTTCCCCCTGTTCTACCCCTTTGAAGCGGACTTCCCGAATCTCGGCGCGTACCTCGGTAATGACGGCGTCAATGGCGCGCAATGCGTGTCGTCCGCGGGAGACCCGGGCGGGCCCGGACCGGCCGGGTGCCAGCATCCCAACGTGATCTTTTTCGAGCGCTTCCAGGCTCCTAATTTCAATGAGCAGAGCCTGAATACGTCGGTCTACTCGGGGACGAGTTTTTCACCTGCCATCCGCAATGCCGCGGAAGGTACGATGAACCACACGTACAACGGTCTGTACATCCAGGATAAATGGCGGGCGACCAACAGGCTTACCCTCAATGCCGGCGTTCGTTGGGAATGGGAGACCTGGCCCACGAACGTGCTCAACACGCAATGGAAGAACGTCGATCCGCGCCTGGGCGTTGCTTACAATATCGGAACAAAGCGCAACGTAGTCGTCCGTGCGGGATTTGGATTGTTCCACGGAATCATCCCGGCACCACTGCTCGCTTGCCAGCAACCCTCTTGCGGCGGAACCATCGGCAAGTATCCCGGACGCCCGTTTGAAAATGGGCTAAATGCAAGAACGGAACTCTTTGCCTTTGCCAGCAAGCCAGCGATTACGTCGCTGGCCTTGCAAGGCCTGGTGAAAGATGGAGCGTATCCGGATAACACTACGGACCCGTTCACCAATCCGTTTCCCGGGTGCACTCCGATCTCAAACTGCGGATTCTTTGGGCCTTCCGTCGTTGTCCGATTCGACCAGAATCACCTGAACCCGTACGGCATACAGGCCAGCCTGGCCCTCGAATTTGAGCCGCTGCCGGACACGATTGTGAGCATCAGCGGCTTGCACGTTCGCGGCGTTCACCTCGGCAGCTTCTTCAACGTGAATCAGCCCGATGTGCAGCAGACGGTCACCGTGCACGACTCGCAGGGGCGCACGGGGATCAAGAACGAATACTGCCCACCCACGAATCCTCCAAGCCCCTGTGTTTTCGGTCCCGGCGTGCGGACGTTCCCCATCGCGATCTATTTCGAGGCGACCTCGCGGTGGGATTCGCAGTACGACGGGTTGCTGATCAATGTGAACAAGCGGCTGTCGCACAATTTCTCCTACGGCATCAGCTACACCTGGGCAAAGTCCATCGACGACGGACCGAATCCCAGCTTCGTGCTGATTCCACAGGACAGCCAGAATTTCCGCGCTGAGCGCGCCCTTTCCTCCGACGATGTGCGCAACCGCGTGGTCGTGAATGGAACGGTTACAACTCCGAAGACCTGGAACCCGTTTGCGCGCGACTTCCTTTTCAGCCTGATCGCCACGATTCAGTCGCCCATGCGCTTTACCAAATTCGCCGGCTTCGATGCCAACGGCGACATCTTCGGCAACAACGACCGGGTGGGCATCGAGCCGCGCAACACATTTGCCGGCGACAATTTCCGTTCCGTCGATTTCCGCATCGCGCGCACCTTTCCCTTCCGCGAAACGAAAAACCTGGAAGTGATCGCGGAGGCGTTCAACCTTTTTAACACCACGAATATCCGGTTCTTCAACACCGTATATGGCGCTTCGGATTTCTGTCCCGTGGATCCCACGGCGTTTGGCTGCGCCGGCGCGACCGGAAATCGGGAAGGTTCACCGAACCCGCTGTATGCCACGCCTCGGGCCGTGTTCAACCCGCGGCAGATCCAGTTGGCGCTGAAGTTTAACTTCTAGGGAGCGGTGGGGGGTACCCCGCTGTCTTTTGCAAGTGCGGATTCGAAAGGCACTTACGGATCGGTGTTCTTGCAAGTGTTGCAAGAAAAGGCGTTACGGTCCGACGACTTCGGCCAAAAACGGGCAAAACGCGGTTATCTGCTCACAAGTGCGGATTCTAAAGGAGTTAGGGGTCGGCACCCGCAAGTGCAAAGAAATCAAGGGGATATATCGACGGATCTTGTCTATATGGGAATACCAGCCACTGGTATAGCACATGGTAATAAGATGTCAAGAAGAAAAAGAGCCACGAAAGGCCATTTCCGCGTCCGGACCTCAAGCATTGACTAACCCCTTTCCAGCCAGGGAATCCGAACTATCCGGGTTTGCAGCCATGAGCGCGCGCCGCCTCTTTCTCCTCGGCGGTATCGCGCTGATCCTAACCGGGATGTTCTTCGGCGACATATTCGCCGTATTCACGCTGCACCAGAACGCGGCGCAGGTGGGAGCCAATCTGGCCGCGGCGGCGCAAGCAGCTCTCGCCGGGAATCGCCAGGCGGTGCTTGCGAATTTTCAAAACGTAGGCGCTTTCCTGGAAAATCGCGGGACCAAGGTCGACACGCATGTTCACATGATCGACTTTGGTTATCTGGCCCTTATGTTGGCGATTCTCCAGCCCTGGATGGCTTTCACGGAAAGCGTAAAAAAGAAACTGGCTTGGGTCTTTCTGACGGGTGCATGGTTGCTACCCGTTGGCGTCTATCTCATCCATTACGTAGGGCTGGCGCATAGTCCGTTGAAAACCATCGGCTGGGCGAGCATCGCCGCTGACTTTGGCGGTCTGATCGTTCTCATCGTCACGTTTGTCTGCCTGCTTGGTTTGTGGAGGCATTTTCGCGGTAAGCTCGCCGGCCCGCCAGACACGCTGCTAGCTGATCGCAGCACGGAAGGGCGCATGTTATTCGCTGGAGGGATTGCCCTTGTCCTTCTCGGTTTCTTTCATGGCGCCTACTATGCCGCAACGGACCTGTACATGCATGAGGCGCAGGATTACTCCCTTTTGGCGCAAATGAGCACGGGCGCTGCGGCAGGCGCAGGAGCGGTGCTCGATGAGGCGCTCAGCGGCTATGGCCAACTGCAGGGCGCCAAAGCCGTGAATATCGCCGCGCATGCACACAGCATTGAATTCGGTCTGCTCGCTATCATGCTGGCTTTTTTTCAGTCTTATGTGAGGTTGTGCACAAGCTGGAAGTGCCGCTGGGCTGCGGTGCTGCTGATTGGTTCGCTATTGCTTCCCGTATGTGTGCTGCTGGAGATGAGGTTTGGTTTGGTCGCGGGCGGTTTGGCGGACGTCGCGGGCCTGCTGATTATTTTCGCGCTGCTCGCTATGTGGATTGGCATCTTGCGGTACACGGGTGAGTCGGATGCCTCGGTGAGGCGCACGTCAGGGCCGGGAGCGCCGCAATGAGCGGTTCGCGCCGGCTTCTGATTATCGGAGGCATCGCCCTTGCGATTTGGGGCATGGGCTACGGACTATGGTACGCGGTCTTCGCCGAGCATCAGGCTCTCGACAATATTGGAGGGTCCCTCGCGGGAAGTTTTGCGGCTGCTGCAGACCGAAATCCGGCAGGCATGGAGGCTTCTCTCGAGCAATTCAGGGAAGCAAAATATGTCTACGATCGCCAGGTCGACGTGCATGGGCATTGGATTGGATTGGCGATGTTGCTAATTGTTCTGGGTATTGGATTTGATCGCGTGAACTTTTCCGAGCGGCTTAAGGTGGTCCTTGCGCTGGGACTACTCGTGGGCGCTGTCGTTTTCCCGCTCGGTGTCCTCCTGCAGACGATAAGTCACGGACCGCTGCCGCAAGCCGTCGCCATCGCCGGATCAACATTTGTGATCGCTGCTCTCCTGGGATCCGCCGCTGGTGTCGTGGCCCGCGATTCCTCGCCTGGAGCGGGCTAAGCCTGCGATCATTTCCGCGCTGTAAATTTGCGCAGGCATTCCTCATACGATTCCGGCGTATGGAAGTCCTCGAAAATCGAGCTAGTCCTCACCTTCAATACGCGGATGCGTTCCGGCACTCGATAAATCACTTCGCGAGCCGTGCAAGCCTCGAAAAACTCCGAACGTACGGCGGCGGAGACGATCACGGGGTGCCCGTAAGTTCCTTTATGCCGCGGCATCACAATCTCGTGGGAGGGAGCCCGAGTGCGAAATGCGCGCACTAACTGCTCAACTGTTCTTCGTTTTATCAAAGCGTGGTCCACTGGATAAATCAGAAATGCCGCGGCACCGCTGATCTTCCGTAGAGCCGCCTGAAGGGAGCTGAGCTGGCCGTCGCGCCACCTTCGATTAAGTACGACTTGCGCCGATTTGGGCACGCCGGGCAAGATGCGCTTCGCGTCCGAGCCCAAGACCACCAAACTGCGGCCCAAGAAAGAGCAATTCTCAACCGCAATCTGCAGCGCAGTTTGCTGCCCAAAGGGAGCCAGCGCTTTTGGAAACGGTAGGGCGTGCGACCTTCCGGCGGCCAGAATAATAGGGATGATTTTTTCGAGTTTGCGCATCCAGGGCCGCGGCAGAATAAACGAACGCGGCGGCAAACTCCAGCGCCTTCCGTCATGCTCTGTACGCGTTGTTAGCGCCCGGCGACATGCGTTTCACCTTGCTACCCCGCGGCAATCGCAATAAAATGCGCGCGACGACCAACACCTTCGTTTGCACCGCGGACCAGCCATTCTAAGAGGCGAGCCGACCAACTGTGTACGCACATCCCTTCTCGTACCATCGCGCGAAATCGCTTGCGGAGGCATCCAAACTTTTGCAGCAGTTGGGCGATGAGTCTCGCGTGCTGGCCGGCGGACAAAGCCTCATTCCGCTGATGAAGATGCGCCTGGCGCGGCCCACTGCGCTCATCGACATCAATTACGTTCCTGGGCTAAGCGACATTCAGAGCCACAATGGCGAGTTGCGCTTCGGAGCCCTGGCTCGTCACGCCGATATAGAGATGTCCGAAGCAGCCGCGGCGATCCCGATTATGAACGATTGCGCCGCGGGCATTGCGGACGTGCAGGTGCGCAATCAGGGGACGATTGGCGGCTCGCTGGCGGAAGCTGATCCCAGCGGGGACTGGGGCGCCACCCTTCTCACTCTGGAAACTTCCGTCCAGTGCACAGGACCGCGAGGCGAGCGGTCCATTAAGTTGCAAGAGTTCATCAAAGATGCTTACACCACGGTTCTTGCGCACGACGAGTTGGTGCGCGAGATCATCGTGAAGAAGCCGCCGAGGAACAGTGGCGGGGCGTACCTGGCGTTCAAGCGCAGCGCGCCCGTCTATGCGACCGTCAGTGCGGCGGTGCAGCTCACGCTTGAGGGCAAGGACATTTGCAAGGATGTCCGCATCGTTTTGGGATGCGTGGGCTTGACGGCGATTCGCGCACAGCGAGCGGAGAACGAACTGCGAGGCAAGAGGATCGACGGGAAGATGATTCAGCGCGCGGCCGAGGCGGCGCGGGAAGCGGCGGAGCCGCAGAGCGACATGCGTGGTTCCGCGGACTATAAGCGGACACTGGTGGCGGCACTCGTGAAGCGGGCGCTTGGCATCGCGGTGCGCCGGGCCCGAGGCGAGCGCGTGGAGGCGGGACACGAATATGTCGGGCGTTAAGATCTCCGTGCGCGTTCGCGTGAATGGCGAGCCGCGAGAGGCGTTGGTCGAGCCGCGAACGCTGCTGGTGGAATTTTTGCGAGAAAACCTGAATTTAACCGGCACGCACATCGGTTGCGATACGACGTATTGCGGGGCGTGCACGGTGCTGTTGAACGGCCGCACGGTCAAGTCATGCACGCTGTTCGCGCCTATGGCCGACGCCGGCGAGATCATCACGGTGGAAGGTCTTTCCAGTGACGGCGCGCTGCATCCTGTGCAGCAGGCGTTTGCGGAATGCCACGGGCTGCAGTGCGGGTTCTGCACGCCGGGGCTTCTTCTCTCTACCGTTCATCTGCTGAACAAGAACGCAAAGCCGACGGACAAGCAGATCCGCAAGGCCATCGCGGGAAATACTTGCCGCTGCACCGGTTACCAAAACATTTTGAAAGCCATAGGTATGGCTTCCGATGAAATGGGGAAGCACTAGGCGATGGAGATTAAATTCAACGGCGACTTCACGGTCAAGAAAACGCCGCAGGAGGTTTACGATTTTCTCGTGGACCCCAATCGTTTCTGCCCGTTGCTGCCAGATTATCAGAGCATGGAAATTCTGGACGCTAGGAATTTCCTGGTGAAACTCAGCGTGGGGATTTCGCACATTCGCGGAACGGCGGCGGTAAAGATGTCGCTGGTGGAGACGCAAAGCCCGAGTCGCGCCGTTTATGAGGGCAGGGGAGAAGTGCCCGGCGGCTCGGCGAGCTTGCGCGCGGGATTTGACCTGCAACCCTCGCCGGGCGGAGAGACCAAGGTTGTTTGGCTCGGCCAATCGAATGTCGTCGGCCGGATTGCTTCGCTGGCCGGCGGGATGCTCGAGCCGCTTGCCAAGAAGAACGTGCAGAAATTGATTGACGGCTTGCAGAAAGCTCTGGGGTAGCGCTACCGATCATGGCAACGACGCTGCGCACGAAAACGAAAAAAGCGAAGGCTCCGGCCGCAAGCAGCCCGGCAAAATGGGTCGGCCAGCCAATTCGCCGCAAGGAAGAAGACCGCCTGGTGCGCGGCAAGGGAATTTTTGTCGACGACCAGAAGCTGACCGGCATGCTGCATATCCGCTTTGTGCGCTCGTCTTACGGTCACGCAAAAATTGTGAAGGTTGACGTTTCCAAGGCCGCGGCATTGCCGGGCGTGGTGTGCACGCTTACGGGCGCCGAGGTCAAGGGAATGGTCAAGCCGTTCATCGAAATCGGCCCCGATGTGGGACAGAAGATTGCCGACTATCCGATGGCGGTCGACAAAGTGACCTTTCAGGGCGAGCCGGTCGCGGCGGTTGTCGCGGAAACGCGCATGATTGCGGAAGACGCGGCGGAATTGGTTGAGGTTGAGTACGAGCCGCTGCCGCCGATTCTTTCTGCTGAAGAAGCGTTGAAGGATGAAACTCTGGTGCATCCCGAAATGGGCACGAATCGCAACTGGCATGGCGTGTTCGAATACGGCAACGTCGAGAAAGCGTTTAAGCAGGCGGCTCACGTCGTCCACATAGGCAGGCTACATTTTCATCGCTTCTCCAGCACGCCGCTGGAAAACAACGCGATGATCGCCGTCTGGGATTCGCGGTCGGAGCGCATCGAATACTGGTCGAACAATTCTTTCCCTTCGTTCGCGGCGCAGTTTCTCTCGCCTGCCTTGGGCGTGGGCATCGATCAAATCCTGATGAAGAGTTTTGATATTGGGGGCGGCTTTGGGATCAAGATCACTAACTATCCGTACATGGCGGTGTGCGCTTTGGCGTCACGCAAGACCGGAGGCCGCCCAGTGAAGTGGGCGGAGACGCGCACCGAGCACATGCAAGCCAGCGCGCACGGCAACGAGCGGACTTTTTTTGACACCCGCGTGGCGCTCGACAAGAAGGGCGTGATCACGGCCATCGATTCGCGTCACGTCGATGATTGCGGCGCTTATCCGCGCTACGAGCCGCTGGGCTGCGTCATTTGGGCGCAGGTGCTGCCCGCGGCGTATCGCGTCAAAAATGTTCGCATCGACATGAACCAGGTGGTGACCAACAAGTGCCCGGTGGGTCCGAACCGCGGCTACTCGCGCATGCAGCAGCTCTGGTTCATGGAGCGAGTGCTCGATATCTGCGGCCACACGCTCGGCATTTCCGCTGACGAAATGCGCCTGCGCAATTACATCCGCAAAGACGAAATGCCGTACACCACGCCGAACGGCTGCGTCTACGACTCCGGCGATTATGCCGGGATGCTTGCGCTCGGGAAGAAACTGATCGGTTGGGACGATTGGAAGAAAAAACAAGCCGCCGCGCGCAAGGACGGACGCTGGATTGGCATTGGCATCGGCTCGACCCTCGATTCCGGTACGAACAATTTTGGCCAGGCACGGATTATCAACAACTTCGCTCCGTTTTCCGGGCAGTCCAAGGCGGCCATCGCAAAGCTTGATATTTACGGCGAAGTTGTCGTGAGCATGGGCTCCGTTCCGCAGGGACAAGGGCATGAAACGACCTCGGCGCAAGTTGTCGCCGACGTTCTCGGTATTTCACCTGACCTTGTCAGAGTGAAACCGGGTTTCGATACTGAGCAGAACGCGTATACCGGCCACACGGGAACTTACGCGAGCCAGTTTGCAGTTACCGGGCTCTCCGCGATTCACGGAGCAGCCGTCAAGCTGCGCAAGGAGATGGCGCGCCTCGCCGCCTGGGCAATCAAGGGCAAGGAAAAAGATTTGGAGTTTGGAACCGGCGCGCAGGGGCCGGAAGTCCGCGACAATCGCTCAAAAAAATCCATCAATTACTGGGGTCTCGCCAATCTTGTGAACGTCAACAACGCCGGGATGCCCGAGAATCTTTGGGACGTTACGTTGAACTGCCGTCATGTGTATCACGCGCCGTTCCAAATCCCGGATACCAAGCGCAAATACGGCAACCTGACGCTCACTTATGCGGCCCAGATTCATATCGCGGTCGTCGAAGTGGATCGCGAAACGTTTCAGCCCAAAATCCTCGCCTACGCTTGCGTGGATGATTGCGGCCGCACCATCAATCCGCGCATCGTCGAGGGCCAAGTGCACGGCTGCACCGCGCACGGCATCGGCGCTGCGCTGATGGAGAATTGCGCGTACGATTCGGACGGCAATATGCTCGCTTCCACCTTCAGCGACTACACACCGATCACCGCGCTCAATATGCCGGACCTGCTCTACGGACACATGGAGTCGCCATCGCCGTTCTCGTACAACGGCGCAAAAGGTATGGGGGAAGGCGGCGCAGCACCAGTGCACACTGTGTGCGCCGGTTTGCAGGACGCGCTGTATTCGAGCGGAGTGATTATCGACGATTCGCACAACACCGGCGATTCCGTCTTTCGCGCGCTGCAGCGAGCCGGCTCTGGTGGTTTTGCCTCGATGGTTCGCGTCGAACATCCGCGGGCTTCGCGGTAAGGAATCCGGCCTGATGCTGGTCCAATTCCGAGAGCCTCGCGTCCGAGAGTCACTAAGTTGATCAAACGCGTTTGCATCATCGGGTGCGGCTCGATCGGAAGCCTTTACGCCGCGCACTTGGCCAAGGTCACGGAGGTATGGGCCTTTGTTCGCCGCCCTGAACACGCCGAGGCATTGAAACGCGACGGGTTGAAAGTATCCGGGACGCATCAGTTTCACACCAAGCTGCGCGCTTCGCATGACCCGGCGTGCCTGCCGGAATTCGATTTGGGCATCGTTTCCAGCAAAGCCACGCAAACCGCGGACGCTGTCCGCCCGCTCGCGCATCGTTTCAAAAAAGGCGCTATCCTCTCCGCGCAGAACGGCCTCGGTGGCGAGGAAATTATCGCGGACCTCGCAAAAACCTTCGTGATTCGCGGCACCACATTTATGAGCGGCACGCGCCACAGCGACACGCACGTGCAGTACGAGCTCGACACAGCGACATGGATGGGTCCGTTCGAGCCGACGAACACGCCATTCGCTATCGTTCAGGAAGCGGCCGAGTTGCTCGTCTCTTCCGGCCTCAAGGCCGTCGCTTTGCAAGACGCGCGCCCCGCGCAGTGGTCCAAGCTTATTTTCAATGCTTCGGTCAACGCCGTTTCCGCGCTGACGGAACTGCCGCACAGTTACCATTTCGCGGCTGAAACGGGCTTCGCCGATTTGGGCCATCTGCTGCACGCGCTCATTGATGAAGGCAAGCAAGTCGCGTCCGGTTTGGGCATCCAGCTCCACGAAGATCCATGGGAGATGAATAAAATCGGCGCGCAGACGGACCATCCGCCGTCCATGTTGTATGACGTGCGTCACAAGTTGAAAACGGAAGTGGACTTCCTGGGTGGCGCGATCGCTCGCGAAGCGCAGCGCGCAGGCATCGCTGCGCCGCTCCACACCGCCCTCTATCGCTTGATTAAAGGTAAGGAAGCTTCCTGGACTTACGAAGGCAACAAACACGCAGCGGTGCAGCGATAGACTTGATGGCCTACCCACTCGACCTAGAAAAATGGCGCCGCGTCCGCGAAATGATGGAGCGGAACGATTTCGACGCTGTCGTGGTTCGCGCACCCGACAATGTTCTATACCTGACGAATTACTGGACGATGAAAGGCTACGACCTCGCGATCTTCCCCCGCGAAGGTGAGCCGACGCTACTGGTCATCGAGCCGCAGTTTCGTGAGGCGCAGCGCACCGCATGGAACAAAGACGTTCGCTGCTTTCCCTTCTACCATCCCACAGATCCTCGGCCGCCGATGATTCGGGCGGTGGAAATGGCCGTAGAGGTTTTGAAGGAACGTAACCTCACGCGCCGAGTGGGCATCGAGCTGTCGCAAAATTCGCAAATCTGCGACCGCATGGTCGGCGAACCTACCGTGTACTGGCAAGGCTTTTACGATTCGTTTCGCGCTGCCAGCAAGGAAACGGTCGATGCGGCCCCTCTTCTCGCGCAGTTGCGCATGATCAAGACGCCGCAAGAAATCGAACGCATGCGCCTGGCCAACGAGCTCGCCGCGCTCGGCATGGAGCACGCCCGCGACAACATCAAGCCCGGCATGAAAGAAAGCGAAGTCGCGGCTATGATCGAAGGCCATATCCATCACGTCGGAGTCGGTTACAAAGGGAAAGTCGAAATGGCGCGCGCTTTCACGCTGGTCTGGTCCGGTCCGGGTATTGCAACTTTTACTGCCACCAGCCACCGGCCAGTGGTCGAAAATGAGCCCACGCTTGTCGAAATCTGGGTCTGCGCCGATGGCTACTGGACCGACCTCACGAAAAATCTCTGTCCCGGCTTGCTGACCGCGAAATACAACGCACTCCTCGATCAATTGCTGAAAATCTTCAACGATGCCATCGCTTCCGTGCGCGACGGCGCTCCTATGGGCGATATCGATCGCATCATCCGCAATGGAATTGCCGCAGCGGGCTATCCCGGGCAACCCTCGCATCCGGTCGGACACGGTGTCGGCGCGCGTGCGCACGAGCCGCCCTACTCGCATCAGGCCGCGCCCGGAACGATGCAGTCCGGCATGGTCTGGGCCATCGAACCCGGCATTTACTGGAAAGGCGGCGGTGGGCTGCGTCTGGAAGACAATTTCTTGGTGACCGCCACCGGGTGTGAGAAGCTTTGCTCCTATCCCGACGACTTTCGTCGCTGAACAACACGAGCTATGACGCCACACGCAGCGGAGGCCCACGATTCGATGAAAGATGACTTGGCTGCGGCTATCCTCTCGCAAATTCGCGAGGACGAAATCGTCGCCATGTGCTGCGACGTCGTGAACATTCCCAGCCCGACGGGCGAAGAGCTGGAGATGGGCCGCTACATGCGCAAAGCGCTCGAAGAGATGGGCCTCGCGGTTTCCTGGCAAGAAGTTGAGGAGGGTCGCGCAAACGTCGTCGGCCTCTGGGAAGGGACCGGCAACGGCAAGAGCCTGATGTTCAACGGCCACATGGACACTTCCAACACCGGCCGCGAGGCTTTTCTCACCGGGCTCGGCTACAAAGCGAAAGCCGTCGTTCGCGACAAGATGATTTACGGCCTAGGCATCTACAACATGAAGGGTGCGCTGGTTTGCTACACGCAGGCGGTGAAAGCCCTCATGCGCGCCGGGGTAAAGCTGGAGGGCGACGTCACCATCGCGGCCGTTGTCGGCGAAATCGAGAAGACGCAATGGAGCGATGAGTTCGTCGGCAAGGAATTTCGCGGCTACGGGGTAGGCACGCATCACCTTGTCAATCACGGCGTTTTGCCGGACATGTGCATCCTCGGCGAGCCCACGGACATGCAGTTGGTGCTCGGCCATTACGGTACGGTATGGGTGCGCCTTTCCACGCGCGGCCACTATGTGCACACCGGCTTCACCCGGGGAAAGCGAGACCACAGCTCGATCTTCCGCATGAAGCAAATTCTCGACCCGATTTACGATTGGATTTCCACGTGGGAGCGCAAAGCTACATACGACGGCCAGCCCGGCGTCGTGAATGTCGGTTGCATCCGTGGTGGCTTTCCCTGGCGCGTTAGCCGCACGCCGGATCGCACGGACATTTTTCTCGATGTGCGGGTTCCCCCGACGATGGCGCTGAAAGAAGTGCGTACCTCCATCAAACAGCTTGTTCGCGATCTGCGCAAGAAACATCCAGACTACGGAATCGAGTACGAGATTTTCGTTTCTGTTCCCGGCGCGGAAATTTCCAAGGACCACCAGCTGGTCAAGACCGTCGAGGCCTGCCACCAACGGGTGCTCGGCGCCCCAGCCAAACATACAACCGTTCTCTGGGATTCTGACGCTTCCGTAATGACTCGCTTCGGGATCGAAACATTGAATTACGGCCCTTCCAGCGGTCCGCGCGATGCCGAAGGGGAAAAGGTCGCCATCGAAACGCTTGTGAACACCACGAAAGTGTACGCTCTCGCCGCCGCCGAAATCTGCGGGGCGCAGTAAGCCGAGGTCAGCCGCGAAATGCCCAGCCAAAACGAAATCAACCGGCGTTACAAAAATATCCGCGCGGCCATGGAAGTCGAAAAGGTCGACGCCTTAATCGTGTGCGGCAATCAATATGCCGGATTCGAAGGCGCCGTTCGCTATGTATCCGACTTCGAGATTGTTCATCGTTACGTTTATGTGCTGATCCCTCTCTCAGGTGATCCTGTTCTCATTTTCCCGCGCGAAGCGCGTTGGATCGGCGACAAAAAGGCTCCTTTCGTTCGCGAGAAAGTCTGGGCGGAGATCCCGGGCAAATGGTTGCGCGACGAAATCGAAAAGTGCCATTGGAAACGCGTCGCCGTCTATGGCTTGGATTTCATCATGGCCGTTCGCGATTATCGTGAACTACAAGGCCACTCGTTCGAGTTGCTGCCCTTCGATTTTCACTTCGATATGGCGCGCGCCGTTAAAAGCGAAGAAGAGCTCGAAGGCTTCCGCGACAGCATGGACATTATTCTCGACGGCTTCCACGCTCTACTCGCCGCTTACGAGCCGGGAAAAACCGAAGCCGAAATCATGGCCCCCGCCGTCGAGCGCTTTTTCGCCCGCGGCGCCGGCCCGCGTATGATGAACATCGTTTTAAGCGGGGTAAACGGGGAAGCCGAAGCATTTTTCAAGGTTCCTTCGCTCCGCAAGGTCGGCCCCGACGACTTGTTGCTGTATTCGCTGGAGGTCACGGGAGCCGCGGGCTACTGGATTGAATTCTCGCGCGCGCTCATCCGCGGCAAAATCAGCCCGCGCACGCAAGCGATGAGCGAAGTCTATCCGCACGCGATGGAAGCCGCGCGCGTCAAGATGCGCGACGGCATGTTCGCCAGCGAAGTTCACAAAGCCGCCGCCGAAGTCTTCAGCAAAGCCGGCTTTTCGCTCGGACACCTCACCGGACACTCCATCGGCATGACCATGCTCGAGCATCCCGCCATCGGCGCGAACACGCAGATCGAGTTGAAAGAAAACATGGTCCTCAGCTTTCATCCGCAGGTCGTTGATCAGGAGGGCCAGGTCTGCCTCTATACGCAAGACACCTACCGCGTGGGCAAGAACGAAGGCGAGTGTCTCGCGAATGTGCCGTGGCGCTTCTACACCGGGTTGGAGGCGCGGAAGACCGCATGAGCGTCAAAATCTGCATCGTCGGCTGCGGCGCCATCGGGAGCATTTTCGGCGCGCACCTCGCGCGCCTCTCCGATGTGGAAGTCCACGCTTATGACGTCTCGCAGGAACATACCGGCGCCATCAACGAGCGCGGCCTGCGAATCAGTGGCGCAGCCGATTTCACTTCGCGTCTCCACGCAACGACAAATCCGAAAGAGATTCCTCCTTGCGAATTCGGAATCGTGGCAACCAAGAGCACACACACGCGTCCGGCCATCGAGCAAACCGCTCACCTGTTCAGCGAATCCAGCGCCGTCTGCTCGGTGCAAAACGGCGTGGGCAATGAAGAGATCCTCGCGAAATGCGTGCGCTACGTCATTCGTGGCACTACCTTCCCCGCCGGTCACGTGATCGAACCCGGCCACGTCGGCTTTGACATCAACGGCGACACCTGGATCGGCCCTTTCGAACCCACGAACACCCCCTATTCGCGGGTCGAAAAGTTGGCGGAGCTTCTAAATCGCGCAGGCCTAAAAGTCATTCCTCTGCAAGACGCTCGCGGCGCGCAGTGGACCAAACTCATCTTCAACGCCTCTACCAATCCCGTCGGCGCGCTCACGCTTCTTCACCACGGCGCCGCCACTCGATTCCCGTCCACCGGTGCGCTTTTTAACGCGTTGATCTCCGAAGGAGAAGCGGTTGCCAAGGCGCTCGGCATTCAGCTCCATGGCGATCCGCGCGCCCTCGTCCAAAAAGGCGCAAACGCTCCCGGCAAGCACAAGGCCAGCATGCTGCAAGACATTCTCGCCAAGCGCCAAACCGAGGTTGATTTCATGAATGGCGCCATCGCCGAGAGTGGCGAAAAACTCGGCGTGCCCACGCCGCTTAATCGTGCGCTCTGGCAACTGGTAAAAGGTTTGGAGCATTCCTGGAGCGATCCGGCCTAGGAAACGGCGCGCAGCGGCGGCCGCCAATCACGAGCGGAGAAAAATCGAAGCGATGAGTATGCCCTTCAAAATCGGTGTGTTGCAGCTCAGCATGGAGCCGCTCGAAGAAACCATTCGCATGGCGCAAGCCTGTGACGCCGCGGGCTTCGACACCTTCTGGCTCGCCGAAGCCTATCCGTGGTGGCGCAAACATTCCATGGAAGCGCGCTCCTCCACTGCCATCACCGCCATCGTCGCGCGCGAAACAAAACGCATTACCATCGGCTGGGGCATCATCTCTCCATACACTCGGCATCCCGTGCAAATCGCCATGGAGGCGCGTGTCCTGCAGGAAGCCGCCGGCAAAGATCGCTTTCTCCTCGGCCTCGGCGCGTCAAAAATTTTCATGAAAGAAATTGGCGAGGGTGAAAAGGGCAAAGAAGTCGGCCCGGCCACCGTGATGCGTGAAAGCATCGAGATCATCGAGGCGATGCTCGCCGGAAACGAAGTGAAATACGAAGGCAAAGCCTTTCAGGCCTTCGCGCCCGCGCTGAAACCCGATGCGCACGTGCCCCGCTGGCGTGTCCCGATCTACGTCGGCGCCACCGGCCCGGTTCTGCAGCGCCTTGCCGGCTCGCACTCCGACGGCTTGCTCACTGCCAGCATCACCACGCCCAAATTCGTTCAGTACTCCCGCAAGATGATGGAAGAGGGCGCGCGCAAAGCAGGCAAAGATCCCGCCAAGCTCGATCTCGGCTCCGTAATCGTCGGCAGTGTCGGCGAGGATCCGAAAACCGCTCGCGAAGGCGCCCGCGAAATGGCGGCCATGTATCTCGCCAACAAAGTGCAGAACATTCGCGGCTCGGCGGACACGCTGCTCGAATGCGCCGGTCTCACCTTCGACGAGATTCGCCCCATTGCCGAAGCCATGGAGCAAGGCGGAAGAAAGGCTGCGGCCCGCCAGGTCACCGACGCGGTTCTGCAAAAAGTCTGCGCCATCGCCGGCACACCGTCGCAATGCATCGAACGACTAGAGGAATATCGCGCTTCCGGCTGTACGCACGTCATGCTGGAATCGTGGGGAGACGACCGTCTGGAGCAGGCGCGCCTCTTCGGCCAAAAAGTCTTGCCCCACTTTAAAGGAAGATGATCGCCGCGAAGGTCTAAGCCGATGCCGCCCGCTTTACGCGCTCGGTGATTGCGCGGAACTCACCGTCCGTAACCAGGCCGCGCTTTTCCGTTCCTGCTCGTTTCACCGCCGCCAGCGCCGCCTGCTGTTCCTCCGCGCTCAGCGAGATGCCCAGCTCCTTCGCTTTGATCGCAACGCTGTCGATTCCGCTCTTTTTCCCCAGCACAATCGCGCGCGTCGCTCCCACCAGCTCCGCCGAAAACGGCTCAATCGCTTCCGGAATATGAAACTGGCTGGCGACCGCACCGCTTTCCCGCATGAATAAATTTTCGCCGACCACCGGCTTCCACGGTTCCAGCTCATGCCCCGCCGCGCGGCGCACCAATCCCGAAACTTCCCGAATCTTCGTCAGGTTTAGCTTCACCGGCACGCCGTAAAGTCCCGACAGCGCCATCGCCACTTCGCCAATGTCTGCGTTGCCCGCGCGCTCTCCCATCCCGTTGATCGTGCCTTGAATCCATTCCGCACCACCGCGAACCGCCGCCACTGCGCAAGCTGTCGCCATCCCAAAATCATTGTGCCCGTGAAAATGCAGTGGAACCTTCGCCCCAACCCACTCCCGCACGCTGCGCACCAAAAACTCCACCGCTTCAGGCCCGCACGCGCCGATTGTGTCCACGACCACCAACTCTTCGGCACCCGCATCCAGCGCGCAACGATAAAAATCGCGCAGCACTTCCAAATCCGTGCGCGTGCCATCCACCGTGAAAAACGCCACGGTCACTCCGTTCTTTCGCGCGTAACCGATGGCCTCCGCCGCGCGCCGCTTCGCCTCCTCCACGTTCAAGCCATAAGCCTTCAGCTTGATCGCGCTCGTCGGCGTCTCGATCACGGTCGCACGCGCGCCCAACCGCAGCAACTCATCGATGTCCGCCTTCAGCGCGCGCCCAAATCCCCAAATCTCTGCCTTCAATCCCGCTTTCGCGATCAGCCCAAACGCCTCCGCATCCTCAGCGGAAACCCGAGGAAAGCCGGCTTCGATGCGTCCCACGCCTAACTCATCGAGCCCGCGAGCGATTTCCAATTTCTGCCGCGGCGTCAGCACCACGCCAACGCTCTGCTCTCCATCGCGCAGCGTCGTGTCGTAGAACTGAACGGCGCGCCCCGGAACGAAATCCTTCCGCACCTCGGGCCTGCTGTTTAGTTCGCTGACCCACACTCCGTTTTGTCCTGTGGCCATCGTCAATTCCGGCGTTTCACCTTTCACGCGGCAGCAACGGATTTCCCGCCGTGCCTCTCTTTGTACGAAACCACCGGGTTCCGCAGCACGCCAATCTTCTCAATCTCGCATTCCACCACGTCGCCCGGCTTCAAATACAACGATTTCGGGTCGCCGCTGAATGCCGCAACGCCAGAAACCGTTCCGGTCGACAGCACATCGCCCGCCGAATATCCCATCGGCGAATAATGCGCGATGATCTCCGGCACCGTGACCGACATCTTGCTCGAATGCGACTGTTGCCGCGTCTTTCCATTCACGCGCAGCTCCATCGCCAAATTATTTGCGTTGGGTATTTCATCGGCTGTGACAATGTGCGGGCCCAGCGGGCAAAATGTATCAATCCCCTTGCAAAAGCTGAAGACGCCTGACTTCATCTCCGTCCGCTGAATGTCGCGCGCCGTGATGTCGTTGAAAATCACATACCCGCCGATGTATTCGCTGGCCCGCTCCGCCGAAAAATGTTTTCCGCCCTTCTTCAGCACCACCGCGAGCTCCAGTTCATAATCCAGCTCTTCGGTAAGATGCTCGGGGTAGACGATCTCCTCATCCGGTCCGATAATCGCATCCACATTCTGGAAAAACACGATCCATGGCAGTACTGGGTGCGAAAATCCCGCCTTCTGCGCTTCCGTATGATGCTCGCGAAAATTTCCCGCCGTATGGAAGAATTTCTTCGGGATAATCGGAGCCTTGATGCGAACCGCTTCTCCGCTGAAGAAAACGGGCTCTCCGTTCGGTCCCTTCACTTCCGGTCCTTCCTTCAACCCATATTCGAGCGCGGCGCGCGCTGCGTCGAGACCGCGATCCCCATTCTCAAAAAGCCGCCGCATATCCGCTGGCAGCCGTGCGTCCGCCAACGCGTAAAATGCGCCCTCCTGCTCCACATTTCGCAAATACAGCGCGTACGCGGTATTGAGATCGACGATGCTCCCGTTCGCCGCGACGGCGCCAATCCGCGGTTCACGCGCTCCCCAACTGAATGTAACCAGTTTCATGCAAGTCCCCGCAATTCGTCAGCCTCTTCGGATCAAACGCACCGAGAGGGAACGTCGCAGTTTCTGTTTGAGTCTCGATTTGTTGTTTCTCGAAAACCCCGGTGGTCCTCATCAACAGAAAGCTTGAGATCTTTTGAAAGACAGTCTCGGCAGAGACAACCACCGATCTTAGTCGGCATCGGACCGTGGGGCAGTTCGGCGCACCAACAATGTCCTTTTGGGTTGCAGGCCATTGGCGCATTGCAGCGAGCGCAGCGCGAATCCATGCGCACGATTATAGCGCAAAGCCTGAGGCGTCCCGTCGTTGGAAATTGCAGCCTCGCAATTGTTCCAAATCATTATAAAATCAAGCGTTGCTTCCCGTAGGGCCCGTAGCTCAGCGGTTAGAGCAGCGGACTCATAATCCGTTGGTCCTAGGTTCAAATCCTAGCGGGCCCACCACGTTGTTTGCAGTCGTTAACACCTTTGCTCGCCCTGCTTTATGCGTGACCCGTGGAAGGCCTACACCTCCCTTGCACTGATCCTACTCGTGGCGTTCGGTGCGCGCCTGGCTTTTGCTTGGGATCAGGAACGAAAAATCCCGGCCAGCGCGCTTGCCACGGCGCCGTTCGCCCAAGAGACCGGCAACATCGCCTATTCGCTGGCTTCCGGCAAAGGATTTAGCAATCCATTTCGCCGGGAAACCGGGCCGACGGCCTGGCTCACTCCGGTCTATCCGCTTCTGGTGGCTGCGACGTTCAAAATGTTCGGGATCTTCACGGTCCCGTCGTTTTTCTTCCTGGTTTTCCTGAACATTCTTTTCTCCACGGCGGTGTGCATTCCGATTTTCCACGTTGGCAATCGCGTCGCGAGCCTCGGTGTCGGCGCAGCCGCTGCGTGGCTTTGGGCGCTGTTTCCCGGCGCGATCATGGTTCCGTTCGAATGGATCTGGGACACGTCTCTTTCCGCGCTGCTGGCCGCCACGATCTTGTGGGCCACGCTGGAATTGCCCGATTCCAATCGTGTGCGTGACTGGTGCGGCTACGGCTTGTTGTGGGGCTTTACGCTGATGACCAATCCCTCGCTCGGCTCGCTTCTGCCCTTTCTCCTCGGTTGGGTGGCATACCGGGCGCGAAGGCGAGGAGCTGCCGCTCCTTCAACGGGATCATTCTCGTGGTTCAAAAAATCGGTGCTCGCGCTCGGCCTCGCCATCCTATGCTGCGTTCCGTGGACCCTGCGCAACTTCGTGGTGTTCAATAGGCTCGTTCCGCTGCGTTCGAATTTCCCGCTCGAGCTTTACATCGGCAATAACGAAAACTATGACGACAAGCACCCGCGCTTTCCCGGCCCCATAACCAAGGACCGCGAAACCGTGCGCTATTTCCGCATTGGCGAAACCGCGTTCATGGACGAAGAGCGGCGCAAGGCGATGACCTTCATCGCCTCCCATCCGCGCGTGGAAGTGATCCTCTTCGCCGACCGCTTCGCCGCGTTTTGGACTGGCCTCCCCAATGCCCTGCAGAACTTTCTGGCAACGGACTCCTGGTTGGTGCGAGCCTTGATGCTTTGCGCCATTCTTTCCGGCATGGGCGCGCTTGCCGGCATCGCCGTGCTGGTTCGGCGGCGCAGCGACTACACGTTTCCGCTTGCCGCCTACCCCGTCGTTTTTCCTTTTTTGTACTACATCACGCACACTTCACTTCGCTACCGGCATCCCATCGAACCCGTCGTTCTTCTGCTCACTGCAATCGCAGCTCAAGCGGTTTGGTGTATAGTCCGTCCACGACAGACAAATCCATAGACGCCTCGGAGGCCAGCACATGAGACCCGCCGCTCTCGCTCTATCTTTATTTTTGGCCACTCCGCTCTTTGCCCAGCAATCCCCCGTACCCGCAATCCGCTACCATACCGTTCCCGATTTTCTCAAGCTCCCCGCCGACCTCTACCTCGGAGAAGCCGTCGGCGTCGCCGTCAACTCCAAGGGCCACATCTTCGTCTTCTCGCGCGGCAACACAACTGGCCCGGCTTACGGTGCCGCCGCCGCGCAGCTCCTCGAATTCGCCCCCGACGGAAAATTTCTTCGCGAGATCGGTCACAACCTGTACGCCTGGTCCTTCGCGCATTCCGTCCGCATCGACAAGGAAGACAACATCTGGGTCGCCGATAAAGGCTCCGACATGGTTATCAAGTTCAATCCGCAAGGCCGCGTCGTCCTGGTCTTCGGCCGCAAGCAGGAAGCCTCCGACGAAGGCACCGAGCCACTCAGGCATCCCAAGCCGCCGCTGCCTCCGGTCGACGGCATGTTCCGACAGGTCACCGACATGGCCTGGGACTCCGCCGGCAACACCTACATCAGCGACGGCTACGTCAATTCCCGCGTCGCCAAGGCCGACAAGAACGGCATATGGCTCAAGTCCTGGGGCGAGCCCGGCGATCAACCCGGCCAATTCAACACCCCCCATAACATCGGTGTCGACGCGCACGACAACATTTACGTCGCCGATCGCGGCAATCGCCGCATTCAAGTTTTCGACACCGAAGGAAAATTCCTCCGCCAAATCACGATCGACGTGCCCATCTCCGCAGACGCTCGCCCTGCCATCGGCAATCGCCCCACGCAAGGCACGGGCACGATGTCACCCGGCGCTCCCTGGACCATCTGCATCACGCCACCGCCAAACCAAGTCCTCTTCACCTCCGACGCCTTCCCTGGCCGCATCTACAAACTCAGCCTCGATGGCAAGGTTCTCGGCGTCTTGGGGCAGGCCGGCAAGCAACCTGGCGAGTTCGGTTGGGTCCACGAAATTGCCTGCCCCTCCGAGAACGAACTCTACGTCGCCGAAATCCTGAACTGGCGCGTCCAAAAACTAATCCTCGAGCCCTCCCACTGAGAAATTTTGGAGTGCGGCGGTCTGGCCGCCGCTTTTACGGTTTCTACACAAGAAGACTTTTCCCGCAAGCCAAAAAAGTGTAGTCTCTCGCCCTATCTAACTTGCACGGGAACAGTACGCGTGGAGACCACCATGACCGATCGTCGAAAGTTCCTACAAACGACAGCCGCGACCGCCGCCGCGCTCTCCTTACCTCGCTGGACGCGCGCAACAGCAGCAGCCTCCGACCTCGGCCTAATCTTCGCCGAAATCGATAAGCGCCACGACGAATCCCTAAAGCGCCTGCAAACCTGGATTCACCAGCCCTCCATCGCGGCCGAAAATCGCGGCATGAACGAAGGCTGCGATCTCACCATGCAAATGCTCCGCGAAGCCGGCTTCGCGCAAGTGGCCAAGGTTCCCACCGACGGCCAGCCCGGTATCTTCGCCACCCTCGACGCCGGCGCTCCCAAAACGCTCGGCCTCTATTTCATGTACGACGTAAAGCAGGTCGATCCCGCCGAATGGTCCTCGCCGCCCTGGGACGCTGCGTTGGTCGACAAGCCCGGCCTCGGTAAAGTGATCATCGGCCGCGGCGCCGTAAACCAGAAAGGCCCCGAAGCCACCTTCCTCGCCGCGCTCCACGCCATTCGCGGTGCAGGCCGCAAGCTCCCCGTCAATCTCGTCTTTGTAGCCGAAGGCGAAGAAGAAATCGGCTCCCCGCATTTCCCGCAAGTAGTCCAACGCCCCGAGGTCCTCGCCGCCGTCAAAAAGTGCCGCGGCATCTTCATGCCCTCTTCCTCCCAAGGACTCGATGGCGAAGTCACCATCACTCTCGGCGCCAAAGGTGTCGTCGAACTCGAGCTCATCTCCAGCGGAGAGAAGTGGGGCCGCGGCCCGCGCAAGGACGTCCACTCCAGCAACAAAGCGCGCCTCGACAGCCCTGCCTGGCATCTCGTTGAAGCCCTCGCCACGCTCGTCTCGCCCGATGGCAACGATCCCGCCATCGAAGGCTTCGCGGCAAAGGCGCGCCCCGTCTCTGACGCCGAAAAGAAAATGATAGCCGAAGCTGCGAACCGCCTAAGCGAAGCCAACGCGAAAAAACTCCTGGGCACCGATCATTGGGTTCACGACGTAAGCTGGCGCGAAGCTCTGGAACTCCTCGTCTCGCGCCCCACGGTAAATATCGAAGGATTGGTCGGCGGCTACACCGGTCCCGGCGGCAAAACCATTCTCCCCGGCCGCGCCGTCGCCAAGATCGACATGCGCCTCGTTCCGGACATGACCGCCGCCGAAGCTCTCGCTGCTCTGAAAGCCCATCTCGCAAGAAAAGGTTTCGCGGATATCGAAGTTCGCATGAGCGGCGGCTACGATCCCACCAGCACGCCCGCCGACGCCGAACTGATTCGCGTCTCCAACGCCGTGTATCGCCGCCACGGCATCGATCCTGTGCTCCTGCCGCGCAACGCCGGCTCCTGGCCCGGCTACGTCTTCACCGGCGACCCGCTGCGCCTCCCCGCCGGCCACTTCGGCCTCGGCCACGGCAGCGGCGCCCACGCTCCCGACGAATACTACGTAATCGAATCCGCCAACCCGAAAGTTCAGGGTCTCGACGGCGCCACTCGCTCCTACGTCGAGTACCTCTACGAGCTCGCCTCCTCGACCTGAAACCGAGTCAAAGGAAGGTTCCGATGCTCCGATCCGTCTTTGCGATCAGCACGCTCCTGATTAGCGCCGCACTGGCGCAAGGTGCCCCGCCCCCTGCCCAGCAGGCAACTCAGGCGGACGAAGACATCGCGCGAATCGTCGGCTATTCCTTGACGCGAGGCGGCGCGCTGAGCTTTCTCGAGACTCTCACCGATACCATCGGCGGCCGCATCACCGGAAGTCCCGAAGATCGCGCTGCTGCCGAGTTGATTCTGAAAACGTTGAAGGACGCCGGAATCGACTCTGCGCATTCGGAGGAATACGACCTCACCTCCACTTGGCGCCATGGCCCCGCAACCGGCGAAGTGATTAGCCCGGTCAAGCGCACCCTGATCATCGGCTCTTACGGTTGGGTGCCCGGCACTCCTGGTCCCATCGAAGTGCCTGTAACCGACTTCGGTCCGATCGGCGGCGACCGCGACCCGATTCCCGCTCGCGTGCGCGGCGCTGCTATAATCGTCGACCTCCGCAGCAACGGCAGCTCGACAACGTACGTAGGCGCGCGCGCCATCATCGCCCGCCGCTTGGCAGAAGCCGGCGCTTCGGCCATGTTCATCGTCTCCGACAAGCCCGACCGCATGGTATACACCTCCGCGTTCGGCTTTTACCCGCGAGCTCCGCTGCCAGTCATCTCCATCGCCAGCGAAGACGCCGCGTTCCTCCGCCGCCTGCTCGCCCATGGCGACGTCAAAGTGCGCCTCGACGTCCAGAATTCTTTCCCTGGCCCCGGCAAAGAACGCAACGTCGTCGCGGACATCCAAGGCTCCGATCCCAGCGAAATGGTCCTCCTCTGCGCCCACTTCGACTCATGGGATGCTGCACAAGGTGCGAATGACAATGGCGCAGGCGTCGCCGCAGTGCTCGAGGCAGCCCGCATTTTCAAGCTTCTCGGAATCCAGCCCAGGCACACTATTCGCTTCGTATTTTTTTCAGGGGAAGAACAGCTCTCGAACGGTTCGCGAGCCTTCGTCGAACAACATAAGAACGAGCTCGACAAAATTCGCGCCGTATTCAATGTCGATTCCGGCGCACATCCTCCGCTCGGCTTCGCCATTCACGGCCGGCAGGATCTCGAAGCCATCTCGAAGACTCTGCTCAAGCCGCTTGCCCCGCTCGGCGCAGATCGCGTTTTCTTGGAAGCCGACTTTGACTCCGACCAGGAAACCTTTATTGTCGCCGGCATGCCAATTTATTCCCTAAGGGTGGACCCCGGCGACTACGACACGCGACACCACACGATCATCGATACTTTTGAGAGAGTCGATCCGCGAATGCTTGCCATTCACACCGCGGTGATGGCTGTAGCAGGATATTCCTTTGCCAACGCCGATCAGCGCCCCGGCCGCAGACTTTCCCCGGCCGAAGTGCAAGACCTCCTAAAACGTACCGGCCTCGAACAGCTTTACCAATTGGAGTATTCGGGGGAGAAGCCGAACTAGAGCCCCTTGCATTAGCAAAGTCGCTGGGACGTAACCTGCAGCTCAGGTCCGCCATTTGGACCTGAGGTTTTTTCCTAGATGCCCTGCGAAATCTACTTCAGGCTAGCCCAGCCTTCGTCAGCGGCAATTCGCGGATGCGCTTTCCCGTCGCCGCGAAAATCGCGTTGCAAATCGCCGGCGCGATTGCGGGCAATCCCGGCTCGCCAATTCCGCCTGGAGGCGCGTCGCTTTCCACGATATGCACATGCGCCTCGCGCGGCGCCGAATTCATGCGCGCCACCGGGAACGTATCGAAGTTCGATTGCTCAATCGCTCCGTTCGCCGCGGTAATCTCTCCCCAGCACGTAATGCTCGTCCCCATCACCGCTGCGCCCTCGAATTGATTTCGCGCCATTTCCGGATTCACCACTGTTCCCGCGTCCAGCGCCGAATCCACGCGCGTGATTTGCACTTTCCCGGCGTCATTAACTTGCACCTGCACCACGGAAGCCGCGTACGTCAAAAAGCTGCGGTGCGTTGCGATCCCCATTCCAAATCCGTTTCCATTTTTCTTTTTGCCCCAGCCTGCTTTCTCTGCCGCAAGCTGGACCACACGCTTGAATCTTCCGGTGTCGATCGGGTACTCCTCATAATCGCCGCCGTAATTCGTGTAATCCTTCGGCAGCTCCGTCTTCGGAACAATGCGGTCTGGCCCGAGCAACGCCAGCGTGTATTCCAGCGGATCCTTGCCCGCCGCATGCGCCAGCTCGTCCGTAAACGACTGGATCGCGAAGGCGTGATAAATATTCGCCACCGACCTCAGCCAGCCAATGCGCACGTGCGCCGTCGCCGGTCCATTCTCCGAGCGATGATTCGGAATCGCGTAAGGCAGATCCGTGAATCCCAATCCTAATTCATCTGCCGCCGAATACACCGCGCTCGCGTCAAATGTCGACCCGATCGGCGGAAACACCGTGCGTTGCAGCCAGGCCGTCGGTTTTCCATCCGCGCCCAGCGCCGCCTTCATGTACATCGCCGAAACCGAATGATACGTGTCGAACCGGATGTCGTCCTCGCGCGTCCATACTACTTTCACCGGCTTCCCGGTCTTCTTCGACAGCACCGCCGCTTCCACCGCAAAATCTGGAAACGATTTCCGCCCAAACGCTCCGCCCAGCAGCGTTACATTCACCGTCACATCTTCCTTCTTCGCGCCCACCGCCTCCGCGATCGCGTCCCGCGCGCCTTGCGGATTTTGCGTCGCTGCCCATGCCTCCACTTTTCCGTCGCGGTACACGGCCAGTGCCGCCGGTGGCTCCATCGAAGCGTGCGCCAGCAGCGGTGCGTAGTATTCGGCCTCAACGATTTTCCCGCCCTTCGCAAATGCGTCGTCCACATTCCCAACTTCACGCACTACTTTCCCCGGCTTCCGCGCCGTCTCTTCCAACTCCTTGCGGTATGGCCCGGAATTGAAAACTTTGTTCGTGCTCTCGTCCCATTCCACCTTCAGCTTCTTGCGCCCTTGCATCGCGGACCACGTGCTGTCCGCCAGCACCGCCACGCCTCCCAGCGCCTGCATATTCACCGGCGGCTTGAACGTCGGAATCGTCTCCGTCCCCTTCACACCGCTGACCGCCAGCGCCTCTTTGTTATCCACCGACTTCACCGTGCTGCCCATCACCGGCGGATGCATCACCGTCGCGTATAGCATCCCGTCCATGCGCGTGTCCTGCCCGTAAGTCGCTCTGCCCGTGCAGAAATCCTTCAAGTCATAACCCGACGCGTCTTTTCCGATGTAGCGCCATTCGCTGCGCGGCTTGAGCCTCAATTCTTCTTTTTTCGGCACTTCCAGCTTCGACGCCGCTTCGGCTAAAGAGCCGTAGCCCAGCTTCTTCCCCGATTTCTTGTGCACCACGGTGTGCAATTCCGTCGAGCATTCCGCCGCCGCCACGTTCCATTGCTGCGCTGCCGCCCGCACAAGCATCAACCGCGCCGTCGCGCCCGCTTCGCGCAGCGGCACAAAAAAGCTCACTACCGAGTGCGAGCCATCCGTATCCTGGTCGCCATATTTTTCATCGCCGGTCGCTTGCACCACTTTCACGCGCGCCCAGTCCGCATCCAATTCATCCGCCACGATCCGCGGCAGCGCCGTGCGCACGCCGTTCCCCATCTCCGAGCGATGCGCCACGATATACGCCGTTCCGTCCGTATCGATCGCCACGTAGACGCTCGGATGCAGCGCCGCCTTATTCATCGGCCCCGCCGGGTCCACCGCCACGTCCCCGCTCGCTAGCAAATCCACCGGCATCAGCCGCACGCCGAGCACAAACGCGCTCGTGCCCACCACGCCCTTCAGGAATCCACGCCGGCTAACATTTTCAATGGAGATCATGCGCTCCCCCAGATTCTGGCAGTTTCCGTCAAATCATGCATATCCTAACGCCAAACCGTCGCGCGTGAACGATTTCTCAGTCGTGCGGCCACGCGCCCAGCGCTCGTCGCAAATCGACAAGCTGGCCGAGGTGATACGAATTGTGATCCGCGAGCACCAGCGCCTGGCGCAAAATGGTTTGCCCATCGCCATGCGGAATTTTCGCGAAGAGATCCGTGCGCAGATTTTTCACCAGTTCGATCATCTCGGCCAAGTCGCGCTGGAATTGCTGAACGCTCTTGTCCCATTCGGCCTCGGTCGGTGGACCTGGAGTTTTTGGCCAGTAACCCTCCGGAAATCCGGGCGAGACATGTTTTGGGTTGCGGCTGAATTCCAGGATATCCCACTGCGCGATGCGCGAATGCTCCAGCAGTTGCCAGCCGGTGTGCGGCAGGCCGGGAGCAAAAGTGCCGCGTTTGTTCGGCGGAAATTCCTCCAGCGCATCCATAAAGTGCACATGCACCGCGCCGCCCTTCAGCACATCAATTAAATGTATGCGGAGCGATGCATCGCTGCTCGCGCTGGAACTTTTTCTGCTCGAGCTCTTCTTCGCCTTGCCGCGCGCTTTTTTAATTGTCTTCTTCTTCAAGCTGATTTCTCCGAGACCAGCACCTGCTGGGGCATGTCCGGCACGGGATGCAGAGTTGTCTTCGCAAATCCCGCGTTGCGGAACATCTTCTCATACTCCGCGAACGTGTAAGCGTCACCGGAGTCCGTATTGGCCAGCATTATCAGGCTGAATGCTGCCGCGGTCGGCGGCGTCACGCGGTCTTCGTTGGGCACAAACTCCAGGGTGATGGCTTTGCCGCCCGGCTTCAGGGCCGCGTGCACGCGCCGCATGAGCTTCTCGCAGGTGGGCATATCGAAGTGATGAAAAATGTTGGTCAGCAGCGCGAAATCGTAGCCGTTGCCCAAATCCGTCTCGAACGCGCTTCCCTCGCGCACGCTATAGCGATCCGCCACGCCAAATTTCTGGGCATTCTCCCGCGCCACCTGCAGCACCGCCGGCCAATCCAGAGCGACGATTTCGGCCTTGGGATTTTTCCGCGCCACGGTGATTCCATACATGCCGTGTCCCGCCGCAATGTCCAGCACCTTGGCGGGCTTGCCTTCTGCGGCGCCCAGCAGACCAGAAATAAATTCGGAGGAGGGCACGGTCAGAGGAGCCATGGAGCGCGCAAACGCTACCCAGAATTCATCATTGGGTTTTGTGTTGTCGCCTTCGGACCAAACTGAACCGCCGTTGCGCACTGCCAGCGTCAACGAATCAAAGACGTTCCGCGCGCGCTCAGTGCCCAAGAATCCGGCCATCGACGCCAGGCACGCGGGCGATTTGCGGTCCAGGAAAATCGCCGATTCTTGCGTCAGCGCATACTTCCCTTGGTCCTTGGCCAGGAATCCTTGAATGGTCATGTAGTCGCAAAGAACGCGCGCGCCTTTTTCTGACGTCCCGGTTTTTGCGGCGACGGCTGCGGCAGAATTCGCCCCAGCTCCAATCGCAGTGAACAAGTCCAGCTCAATTGCCGTCCGCAACGCTGCGGTTTGCTGGAAAGCATTCAGCGTGTTAAAAATTCGTTCCGGCGTGGGCCGTCCTGCTGTCGATGGTGTGGCCATAGAATCCCTCCACTTTCCGAGTGCGTCCATTCTACACATGGCCGGCCAAAAAGGATTGCTCCCATCGCGCTACTGCTGGCATACTGCCTCACCCCGCAACCAGCAGCACAGGCTTAAGCGTGTGCTGCTAAGAGGCTTACAAGCATGAAGCGCGAGTATCATCGCTGGCATTCGCCGCGCCTGGGCATTGAACTGGGCGTTGTGGTCTACGGGCACTGGGGACCGCCGCTGCTCGGCTTTCCCACCAGCGCCGGCGACGAGTGGGAACTCGAAAGCCAGGGCATGATCGGCGCGCTCGGCGACTTCATCGACGCCGGCAAAGTAAAATTTTTCAGCGTCAATTCCATCAATGGGCTTTCGTTCTACGACAAGTCCGCGCATCCCTTTCACCGCAGCTACGTGCAGTCAGTGTTCGATTCTTATCTGCGCGAAGAGGTCGTGCCGTTCATCTGGAGCAATTGCCAGTCACAACCGGCTATCTCCACCATGGGCATGTCTTTCGGCGCGTACCACGCGGCCAACTCGCTCTTCAAGCATCCCGACGTCATCAAGCGCTGCTTCGCGATGTCCGGCGTCTACGACCTGAAGAATTTCATGGACGGGATGTACGACGACAACTTTTACTTCAACAATCCCGTCGACTACCTGGCCAACCTCAGCGATCCGTGGGTGTACGGGCAGCTCGCCTCCTGCGACATTCATATCGCCACCGGCACCGGCCAGTGGGAAAACTCCGGCCCGTCCTATCGGCTCTCCGAAGTCCTGGCTGCGAAAGGCATTCGCCATTCCCTCGACAACTGGGGCCCGGAAGGCGGCCACGACTGGCCGTATTGGAAGCACCAAATGCGCGAATACATCTCCCGCCTGTCCTGAGCCTCGAAGCCCGGAGGCTTCGTGTCCCGAGTAACGATACCGTAGGGGTTGCCTTACTGCATTTTTACAAAGGCATGGAGCAGTCGAGTTGGCAACCTATCGAGTCCAACGGTTACTTCCGGGTGGCCGACAATCCAGACGTTATCGCACATGGCTATTTTGGCACAGTGGATGGGGACTCGAGGGATGGAATATTGAGGCCAGCGAGTGTGTACTCCCCCAAGAAGCGGATCGTCGCGATAGCGTCGAAGGAGACGGGTACCCACATACCGTTCAGTTGCGCAAATTGCATTGTGAGATGAAGGGTCGTGATCCAAAAGGAGGGGCTCTTGGCGGGTACTCCTTGAATTCGTCGGATACGGAAAGTGCTCGCATCCACCCAGATTTGCCCGCGCAAGAGGTATTTATCCTTC
>Ga0307475_10000101_pt1 | contig 48678 bp, 44 predicted proteins | sample atmos_gasesECM1C_FD_203317 | JGI IMG/M metagenome (GOLD analysis project Ga0307475, IMG submission 203317) | Hardwood forest soil microbial communities from Morgan-Monroe State Forest, Indiana, United States - atmos_gasesECM1C_515 | ecosystem: Environmental > Terrestrial > Soil > Temperate... | reverse complement strand
ACACTGTACGAACGTTTGAAGGGGTCACCAGCGTGGCCATAGATGACAGCCGCAAACTTGTCTTTCTTGCGAACAACGGAGGATTGTGGATCGTCAGCCATCGCGAACATACGTTGCCAGTGTGCAGCATTCCGGAGCCGGAATTGGAAATCTACTACTGCCAATGATTTTTTCTCGTCGGCGAAGTCCAACCGAGCCCGTTTAGGAAAAACTGCTTGTCAGTAATGAACTGCAAATCTCTTCGCGACGGCTCAAACGCGATGCACCGGTTCCCTAGACCGCTGTAGATAGCGTACCGGTTTGGCAGCCAGGGGCGCTGCCCATCCTTGCCATTTCGCGAGAGACCCTATGTCACATACTCTAGGCACTTATTTACATCTGCCGAGGATTTGGTACACTGTTCCCGAGGGCATCATGCAAAAGTCAAAAGCCGAAAAGCTCCGCACGCTCCTGTCGAAACGCCAGATCGTAAGGGCCAAAGATGCCAGGGAACTCGGCATTCCCCGAGCGTATCTCCCGCGGCTGGCTCGCCGGGGGGACCTGGAAAAGGTAGGACGGGGTCTCTATTCCTCCCCGGATTTCTCCGGAACCGAGAACACCTCCCTCATCGAGGCGGCTTACCAAATCCCTAAGGGAATCGTCTGCCTGCTCTCCGCGCTCCGGTTTCATAACTTCACAACGCAGTCTCCCCACGAGGTCTGGATGGCGATCGGTCACAAAGCCTGGGCTCCCAAAGTTTCCTCTCTCCCTATTCGCATCGTGCGCATGTCCGGGCCTGCCCTTCACTTTGGAATGAAGGAATATTCTATTTCCGGCGCAACTCTTCGAGTGTTTTCCCCGGCAAAGACGGTGGCTGACTGCTTCAAGTTTCGCAGCAAGGTTGGCCTCGATGTCGCCTTCGAAGCCCTCAAGGAATGCTGGCGGCGGAAGAAAGCCTCGATGGACGAACTCGCTGCCGCCGCCAAAGTCTGCCGCGTCGCCAACGTCATGCGCCCTTATCTGGAGTCACTCTAGTTGACCAAACCGAGCCCAAAGAACCTCCCCGCTTCCGTCCGCCAGAAGCTCGCGAACCGAACGCGTGAGCGCAACGTGGATTTCGGATTGATCGGAGTTGGGAGACTCGGTTGGCATGCATTTCGGCACACGTACTCGACTCTGCTCAACGAGCACGGCACAGACGTTAAGGTACAGCAGGAACTGCTTCGTCATGCGGACATCCGCACGACGATGAACATCTATACCAGGGCTGTACCGGAGCGTCTGCGAAAAGCGAACAGCAAGCTTGTTCGGCTTTTGCTGCCAACAGGAACATGAAAGGGTCGAAGTGTTCCCTCATGTTCCCTCGGGTAGAGGTCAAGTGTCCAAGAGTGAATAAGATATGGCGGAGGCGTGTGGGAGTCGAACCCACCATTCGATCCGCGAAGGGCCGAATCGGCGGCTTTGAAGGCCGCGACAGTCACCGGACCATTTTCGCCTCCTCATGGAGTATAGACCACCACGATTGCGCGTCCGGTCTACTCGCCGACCTACTCACTCGCCTTGATCCGTCAGCTGGGCTCTACATTTTTGCGGGCGCCGACGTAGGTTAGGCGTCGCCCGCGGCGCACGCCGTATTTTATCTATGGAGTCTTCTTGCACGAGTGAGTCACACTTCCAACCCTACGCGTGCACCCGTTTCTTTTTTCTCGCCGACAGCACTACAAATGTAATCACCCCGGCAATCACGGCTACCCCGAAAGCCGCATACAAAGACGGATGCGCTGGATGCGCGATGAAAGCTATGATTTGCCGGCCATAGCGCGCGGCCAGCAATGCCAGCAAGGTATACCGAATCACCCGGCCCAGCGTCAGCGCCACCAGAAATTTCTGAGTGGAATACTGTGTCGCCCCGGCGGCAATCACGAAGGGCACCATCGGGACCGGCGGTGGCAGCAACGCCGCTATAAAAATCGACCAGAATCCCCATCGCGAGAAAATCTCTATAATTCTCTCCGCTCGGGCCGCCGAAACTTTCCTCTTTAATGTTTCTTTGCCCCCTTTGCGCGCCAACCGAAAGGTCACCAGCGCTCCGATCACCGACCCCAGCGTCGCCATCCCCGCATAATAAAACCATAGCTTGGAGTCCCGCGCCGCCAGCACGATGGTCAGCACATCCATGCTGCCCGGAATCGGCACCAGGGAGGCATCCAGCAATCCAAGCGGTATTAGCCCCACCGCGCCCAGCTGCGCGATCCAATGCCGAACATCGTGCGCAACCGTTCGGGGCTCGACTATCATTAGTATTCGACAAATATCGGCCAATGCCATGGCACATTCTGCCACGCCCTTAACAGCTTTCTAAAATGTTTTGCTGGTATTCGCTACCTAAGAAAGCTACTCACTTCAATCGCGATCACCGGCCATCCGATTCTCATGTATCAAACCGTCGCGACCTGCTGGCTGCGTAGCAGCGCGGCAACCAATTCATATAGATCCGCGCCGGTGCACACCTCGTAATAGGGATGCGACGATACCTCACCCACTTTTCCATCCGCCAATAGCTGCCGCGCGAATCCCTTGCGCAATACTAGCAATTCCACCGACTCACCCATCGGCACTTCCCCAAAGAACAGCGTCACATTCTCTTTTCCCCACGGCATATCCAGCTTGGTCTCGATCGAATCCAACGATATTTCTTCGCTCAGTTTCTGGAAACCTTCCTCGTTCAGCTCGATGCCATTCATGTTGTAGCGCACCAGAAATTCATCCAGCTCTTCAGAGGACGCCCCTTCCACTGCGGTTAAAAATTGAAACAGCGAAAAATCCGAAGGTTGATTCGTAAGCAGCCGCTTGGCCAATTTTGCGCATCCCGACAACCGGTCGGACAGATTCAACGCTTTCGAAATCATTATTTTCGAGTCCCCATCCGTCCAGTACGTTGGGGCCGAGCCCTGAAACGCCACTCCCACCCCAAGCTCGATAGCCGGCAAATCATTCGCGGCCGCGCGCTCGTTGTACGTGCCGCACACCGATAAAATCTGCCGCGACAGAATGCACGCTTTGGCCACCGCCCGCGCGTAAGTCAGCGTCGCTTCCGTCTCGAATATCGCCAGCACAATCGCGTCGCCTTCAATGAATACTTTCGTCGCCGCATAGCGATCCAACAGTTTCTTCACCGGCTCGTGCAGGTTCAAGCTGAAGTGAGAAGCCGGGCTCAATCCCCGCGCCAACAAATCCTGCGTCATCTTCGTCGACCCGCGCACATCCGCTTTAATGATTACGTGCGACACCACGTGGTCTTGCTTGGGTTTCTCTTCCTCCTGTAGCACGCATTCGTACAGCTTGTTATTCAAACGCGATAATTCTCGTATTTGCTCGGTAGTTACCTGGTGAATGCGCTCCATGCAGGTCGTCAAATGTTCCGCATTGCGCAAATCGCGCCGCAGGCGCATAAAATCCCCTGCAAACTTCAGCACCAGTCCGTGCACTTCTTCCCGCGAGTAGCGGTGTATTTTCCTGGACAGATCCTCGATCGGCTTCAGTGCCAGCTTCCGCGCCGGAACATGTTTCAGCACCTGCTCCACGCGCTTTAATTCTTCCTTCGAGACCACCGCCTTGCGCAATTGCTGCAAGTGCACCGGCGGGCTGTAGTCCGATGCCAGCGAACGAATCTCGTACCCCGCCAATATCTGATAAAGAATGTCCTGCTCTTCCAGCCGGGCTACCAGCTTCGAGAGCAGCCCCGCACGTTCCCCGGCGTCCGCTTCCCGTGCGACAGACGCATCAAACAGCAACTTGGCGTTGTCCGGATTATTCAAATAATCGCCGAGGTCGCCCTGAAATTCCTTATTCCAAAAATCAACCTTCTGCTTGGCCGCATCGATCTTAGGAGCCATTTGCTCCAGCTTCGTTTCCTGATATTTCGATCGCGACGCAATATCGGTCAGAGACGCTCGTAAGTCCGAGGGACCGGCGGAGCCAAGCAACTTGGTCATGAAGCCATCGCCACGTTCCAGTTTTTTTCGCAGGACTCCAGCTTGCAATTCCAGACCACTCAAATCATTCCGTGTCACCTGCTCTTGCTCTAGCAGTTGCTCGAGTTCCTGCTTCGCTTCTGCGTGGGCCGGATTCTGTTCAATGGAGAGCCCAGCATTCCGCACTAGTTCCAGAAATAACGTATCGATACTCTCGAAGCGATCGGGGTCGCGAGTGTAGTTCCCTAAAAGAACGTAGTGATCCAAAAAATAAGTATCGTCTTTGCCGCCGTCCAAGAAAATCAGCCGGTTCTTCAACATCTCGTACAGCGGCGCGAAATCATCTCCAAACAACGCACGTCGCGCCTTCGAAATCACATTCTCTTCCACATCGATGTGAATCTGCGCCACCTGCTGACCCACCGTCCGAATCACCGCTCGGCGCGCTGATTGCAATTCCGACAGCCGCGCCTTAATAACGTGCGCCTGTTGGCTCCGTTCATAGTGTTCGCCACGCTGCCGGATCCACCCCTTCACTTCCAGAATCACGTTGGCGAATTGATTGCCTAGTTCCGCCATCAGGAATTTCAGCACTGTCAGCCGGAACAGCAGGTCCATCTCGATATTTTTGTGGTATTTCGCCTGCGTCAGCGCACTTTGCAGCAGCTCCACCAGCAGCTTGCGGTAGCTTGTGCTATCCGGGCCGCGCGTGGCTCGCAGTTCAATCCCCGGAAAATACGCCGCCTTAGTATTCTGGCGAATCAGCTCAAACAAATAATCACGCGCCGCCTGCGCGAATTTCGGACTCAAGAAAACGTCATGGTGAATGTTATCCACTCCAATGGATAACGACCCCATCGGTATGGTGACGTTGTATCTTTTGAGTTCCGCCCGCGCCACGTCCGTCGCAACGGGCATTAGGGATACGTTGGCCATGCAGCTCCACCTGAAGGGGCTGTTTCCAGTCTAGCCCGACGGCCCGGCACCGCAAGAATGTGGGATTTACGCGTAGCGAGAGAGTTAGCTACAAATAAGCGTCAGCCTCGGGGATTACCGTCAACCGCCGCCTGTCGCCATTCAGGTGCTCCAGTCGCACTCGTATTTGCGGCCACGGCGACTTCAGCGGAAACCGCTCCGCCCACTCCACGATCAACACCCCCGGTTGCTCGAAAACATCCTCCATCCCCAGCGTCTCGAAGTCATGAAAGTTTTCAATGCGGTAAAGGTCCACGTGATACACCTTGCTGACAGCCCGCTGCGACTGCTCGTAAACGTGCACCAACGTAAACGTCGGACTGGTGACCTCCTCCTCACTCGCCGCCCCCAGTCCGGAAACAATGCCCTTCGTCAGCGTCGTTTTCCCGCTGCCCAGCTCCCCGGAAAGTAACACCACAATCGGAGCCTTCAATCGCGCGGCAAATTGCCGCCCCCAACTCGTCGTCTCTTCCGCCGAACGCGTAATCACTTCTTCAGCCAATCTTTTGCAGCTCCCGCAGAAGTTTCATGCGCGCCTCAGGAATCAAGGAAATCACATTATCGGCAACCAACCCTGACGCATCCATTCTTGTCACGCCGATGTCCGCCGCCAATCCGTGCAGATACACACCTAGTGTCAGCACTCTTAGCCAGTCTCCGGTTTTGAATTGCGCGGTAAGCGCCGCCAACAGTCCCGTAAGCACATCTCCGGTCCCGCCTTTAGCCAGCCCCGCATTCCCAGTAGTATTTACAAAAACGGCCCCGTCCGGTGCAGCAATCAATGTGTGAAAGCCTTTCAAAATCACATGGGCGTTCCATCGTTTGGCCGCTTCCCGCGTAGCCCTCAAACGGTCACGCTGAACGTCGCGTATCGATCTGCCTAGCAGCCGCGCCATCTCCCCGGGATGCGGCGTAATCGCCAAAAATTTACTCTTCCGCTGCCGCAACTCGTCAGCGCGTCCATCAAACGCATTCAAACCGTCTGCGTCCAGAATCACCGGGAGTTCGGTGGAGCGCACTATCGCTCGAATGCATTGCTGCGTTTGCGCTTCAGTTCCCAACCCTGGGCCAATCGGCAGTACACTCTTCCCTTTCTCAATTTCTTTCCAGCGACCACCCTGCACATTTTTCAACGCCACAGTTCCCGCGCGCGTTGCCTGTAGCGGCACCGTCATATATTCCGCTTGCGCCCCCGCCACCACCGGCAGCACCACCGCGGGCGTGGCAATCGTCACCAGCCCCGCGCCTGCTCGCACCGCCATGCGCCCCGCTAGTACTGCCGCGCCGCTCTTTCCAAGCGCACCCGCGACTAGCAGGACATGACCAAACGTGCCCTTGTTTGAATCCGCCGCGCGCACCAATGGCAAACTCGCGAATTCTTCCACCGAGGCCCATCTCAGCTCGCCTCGTCCCAACTCTTCCACCAACTCCCCTGGCGAACCTATTTGCCGCACCTCCAACGCGCCAGTGCAAGCCGCATCGGCGCTGACGAGTTGTCCTACTTTTGGAGCAGTGAACGTCACCGTCTGGTGCGCACGCAAAACCGGACCTTCCGCCGCTTCCCCGTCGGAGGGCAACCCCGAAGGCATATCCACCGAAATAATCAGGCTGGGTCGCGCCGCCGTTGCATTTTGCGAAAATTCATTCACCGCCGTAATCGCTTTGGCCGTCATTCCCGCGACCGCCCCGCGCAGTCCCGTCCCCAGCAAGGCATCGACAATCACATCGGAAATTCCTATAGCCCCGCTAAATTTTTCCCAGTCACGTTCGCTGTCCAGCACATTCACTGTGCCGCCGGTAGTACGCCACCGTTGAAAGTTCTCGCTCGCATCACCTTTTAGTTTCGTGGGATCGCCGAAAAAATAAACTTGCGGCTCGATGCCCGTCAGCTTCAAATGACGCGCCACCACCAAGCCGTCCCCGCCATTGTTCCCTTTACCGCACAAGATCGAAAGCTTCACTTCACGACGCGCGTCTGCCGGGCGCCCGCCGCCCAGCCATCGCAGGATCACTTCACATACCTGCTGCCCTGCTGACTCCATCAGTTGTAGTCCAGGAATGCCAAAGCGCGCGGTGGTCTGTCGGTCGACCTCGCGCATTTCCGCTGCGGTAAGTGCTTTCATGATTGATTTATTTCGTTACGCGACTAAAGCATCCACCCGCCGCTGACATTCATCACCTGTCCAGTGACGTATTCAGCTGCTTCAGATGCAAAGAACGCCACCGTCGCGGCCACGTCTTCCACCGTAGGCGGGCGGCCAATGGGAAACCGCGCATCTCGCATGCTGCGCGCCTCGCTGAGCGTCAACTCATTCTCATCAATACTCGAAGGGTTCACCACGTTAACGGTAATTCCGTTTTTGGCTTCTTCCAGCGCCAGCGAACGCGACAATGCCACCACCGCAGCCTTGGCCGCCGCATAGGCGGAAATCTTCGCCTGGCCAAACGCCCGTTCCGCTCCCACCGCGCCCAAATTGATAATTCGCCCCCAGCGGCCTTTGCGCATGTGCGGCAGCACTGCCCGGCACACATAAAGCGCCGTCAACACATTGGAAACAAAAATTCCCTGCCAGTCTTCCAGAGAACTCTCCGACACCGTGCCCCAGCGAAAATCCCCCACGTTATTCACCACGATGTCCAATCGGCCAAACCGCTCCACCACCGTCTTCACCAACTGCCCCGCGCGCGCCGGATCGGAAATATCCGACTCCACCGCCACGCATTCCACGCCCACCGCTTGCATTTGGCGCAACGTCTGCTGCGCCGCCACCTTGTTCGAACGATACGCGATAGCAATCCGCGCGCCATCCTGTCCCAGACGCGTCGCGATTCCGCGCCCGATCCCGCGGCTTCCCCCAGTTACCAGCGCCACTCGATTGCGAAGCGACATTCGTCTCCCAAGCCCAAGTATTTTCGAAAGCTAGTCAGTATAGCCCACGTCCCGCATATTTCCGCGCCATACCTGCATCCATCAGTCGGCATAGGTCTTCGCGGCGGTGAGGTGCCCTTGTTCACTCTTCGGTATTCTCTTTAATTCCTTGCGCAGCCCACACCGTAAAAGTCAGCATGGAATTTTCCCGCACCCGTTGGCACCACACGTATGTCTCAGTGCACACATTTCCATGCTATGTTTCACCAGATTCACGCAGCGAGGCTAAGTGTCCGTCTTCAATCGAGTAATCTGGATCGTTCTGGATAGTGTAGGCATCGGCGGGCTCCCCGACGCCGCCGACTACGGTGACGTCGGTCGCAACACGCTCGGCCACATCGCCGAGTCCCGCCCGTTAAATTTACCAACGCTCGTGAGCCTGGGCCTTGGCAACATCGCGCCGCTAAAAAATCTCTCTCCCGTCGCGGCGCCTCGCGCCGCCCACGGCAAAGGCGCCACGCACTCCCCAGGCAAAGACACCACGACCGGGCACTGGGAAATGGCTGGCATCTGGCTTCCGCAAGCCTTCCCCGTCTATCCGCACGGATTTCCTCCGGAAATTATCGCCGCCTTTGAAAAACAAATTGGCCGCCAAACACTCGGGAACAAGCCTGCCTCCGGGACGGAAATAATCAAGGAGCTAGGCGAAGAACACGTCCGCACTGGTAAGCCTATCGTCTATACCTCCGGTGACAGCGTGTTCCAGATCGCGGCCCACGAGGACGTCATCCCTATCGCAGAGCTCTACCGCATGTGCGAAATCGCCCGCAAAATACTGGACGGTCCAAATCGAGTAGGTCGCGTGATCGCCCGCCCTTTCACAGGAACACCAGGCCACTTTGTAAGAACGCCGCGCCGCCACGACTACGCCGTCGATCCACCCAAGCCAATGCTGCTCGACGTGCTTGCCGAAAAACGCATCCCGGTTTTTGGCCTCGGGAAAATTCACGACATTTACAACGGACGGGGCGTCAGCGACTACAGCACCACCAAAAGCAATGCCTACGGCATGGAAAAATTAGGTGCTTCGATTCGCGAACGAGCGGATGGCTTGATCTTTTGCAATCTTGTGGATTTCGACATGCTGTATGGGCACCGCAAAGATGTGGAAGGGTTCGCACAATCCCTCGAGGAGTTTGACGCCTGGCTGGCTAAATTTCTGAGCGCTCTGAACAAATCTGATTTGCTGATGATCACCGCCGACCACGGCTGCGACCCGGACGCTCGCTGGCCAACGACTGATCACTCTCGCGAATATGTGCCGATCATTGCGTACACCCCGGCGAAACAAAAAGGCGCGGTCTTGGGCACTCGCGATACGCTTTCGGACATGGGTCAAACCGTCGCTGAAAATTATGGGGTTAGCATTCCGCACGGGAAGAGTTTTTTGAGCGATTTGAAAAACTAAACTAGTCGTCAAGTGAATCTCGGATTCAAGGAAATGGGCGCACACACCGTAGAGGGTTAAACCCAAGACCCGGGTTCATAACTCAACAGCGAACCCGGGGCACCCGGCGTTCGAACGAGTGGATGTCGGCGCGTCGACAAATGAACGAAATGTCGGCGTGTCGACAATTGCACGAAATGTCGGCGTGTCGACAAGGCATGAAATGTCGGCGCGTCGACAAATGCACTTGTTGGCTCTGGGCAAAGTGCCATGAGGAACGAAAAACTTCCTATTGGTCTAATGAAAATGTTGTTCCACGTGAAACAGAATTCGTTCGAAAGGATTGCGATTCGAATAGAGATTCGTTCGAACGGTAATGTCGTTCGAATGGATGTACCGCGTTCAATGAATAGATTTTCAACTTAGCGCGCGGGAGTGTAAAGGATGTCTGGGGACACTTTGTAAAGGAGGTGTTGGGACTGGACATTGGAGTTATGGACTTGGGCCTTGGGGCTGCCTTCTGATCGCACTTCGTCACGATCCTATGTTTCAGATTTGCGCAGCAATGGATTTTTATAGGGGTTTTTGACTTGCACGCTTCAGCAAATCAAACCAGGGTTACTTCCCCGCAGCCGTCCCACCACCCGCCGGTGCGTAATACCCATTCCGCGTGCGCGCCACGAGCTTCCCACGTCCGCGCGGCGGAATAACTTCCACCTGCACGGTCCGGTAAGTCCCATCCCGCTTGCTGTTCGACGGATAGTAAGCCAGGGTGTACTGGTTGCGGATATCGCGGGCCACCTGCTCGCAAATATTGTGCACGTCACCGACATTTTCCGGGAAAAATGCCAAACCGCCGGAAGCCTGCGCAATTTGCTCCAGAGCTTTCTTGGCGCGCTTGGAATTTTTCTTACTCTCTTCGCTCAACAATCCGATGGTATAAATCACCGTATCGGTTTTCTGTATTTCTCGAATCGTTTTATCCAGTGAATTGTGGCTGGTGTTGTCTTCTCCGTCGGTCACAATCAGAAGCACTCGCTTATCTTTTGAAGCCTTCTTCAAATGATCCAGCGATCCGATGATGGCATCGTAAAGCGCGGTACTTCCGCGCGAATCGATGCGCTCCAGGGCCTCTTTTAATTCCGGAATGCTGTTGGTGAAATCCTTATCAAGATCCAGATAAAAATCGTCGTTGAAATTCACCACGAACGCTTCATCCTGCGGATTGCTGGTCTGCACCAAAGTCAGCGCCGCTTCATTCACTCGCGGCCGCTTATCACGCATGCTCCCGCTATTATCGATCACCAACCCCATGCTCACCGGAACATCCTCGCGCTTGAACACCGCCAGCTTCTGTTCAACTTTGTCTTCCGATACGCGAAAATTATCCTGCTTCAATCCCTCCGCAAACCGGCCGCGGTCGTCCAGCACCGTGGTGTGCAGCACCACCAGGTTGACGTCCACCTTGATGCTCTGGCCTTGCCCATCATTGGAAGTCTGTCCCGGAGGCAGAGGCTGCGCATTGGGAATTGGGATTTGCGCGAACGACGCCAGCCCTAAGGCACACACCAGCATCGCAGCGAAAAACGCATAGCGAAATTGTCCGGGGAAAAGCTTCGTAAAAGAATGCTGCGCAAAAAAGCTAGTGGCTCGGCGCGTAGTATCCCGTTTTGGCATACACACTGAGCGGAGGCAGTCCCTTAGGCGCGCGTAATTTAACTTTAACTTTGCGCCAGCGCGCATCGTGGGTTTTGTTGCTTGGCCGGTATCCGATGACATATTGGTTTCGCAGCTCCATGCCGATTTTGGTGGCGATATCCGGAAGCTCTTCGAGTCTCTCGACGGCGAAGACTCGCCCACCAGTCATCTCCGTAACTTCCCCCAGGAGCGATGGGCCGTTTAATTCTTCCGGAGTGCGGTTGCGATATCCGAGCGGGTCAAAAATGCCGACGGCATAGAGCTGGGTGTCCGCTTCTTTTACCAGCCGCTTGATATCGTTCTCACTATACCTACTATGATTATCGCCTCCGTCCGACAAAATGAGCAAGGCGCGCTTGGCGTTACGTGCACCCCTCATCTGACTGAGTCCCAGATAAATCGCGTCCAGCAGCGCGGTGCGTCCCTTTGGCACCGTCAACATCATGCGGCTTTGCAGATCTTCTATGCTGTTGGTGAAGGAACTGGTCAACTCCGCGCGCTCGTTAAAACTCACCAGGAAGAACTCATCCTGAGGATTGGCGGTCTTGAAAAACTGGATGGCCGCTTCGCGGGCCTTGGAAACTTTGTTGGCCATGCTCCCGCTGAAATCAAAGATCACGCCGATCGATATGGGCACGTCTTCCGCAGAGAAGGTCACTAGCTCCTGCTCCACGTTATCTTCAAACACCCGGAAATTATCGGTGTCCAACCCGGTCACCAGCCGGTTATAGGGATCCGTTACCGTGACATTGACGAGCGCCAAGTCCACATCCATGTGCATGGTCTGGCCAGGCTTAAACGCCAAACCGGGCGTGTCGCGCTTCACATCTTTTGTGGCGTTTGATTCCTTCGCGGCGCTGGCGTCGTCCTTCGTTGCACCACTGCCCTCTTTGGCAGCAGTACCCGCAGCAGCATTAGTGTTATTGGCCGAATTTCCGTCCTTTGGGGTGGCAGTGCTGCTGCCGTCTTTGGCGGCGCTGTCATCTTTGGCTTTGTTTTCGTCTTTTCCATCGAACCAAGGTTGCGCAGCTAGGCGGGAGGCGTGCGTAACGAAGAAGCAAGCAAATAGCAGCAGAATAAATGTTCGGTTAACAACGCGCATTTCGCGTTTCACGGCGCACCCCCTGTCATCCCGGCCTGTCGGGACGGCCGCGCGGTGGGACGAAAAGTCGAGTCTACCACTCGCGGTAATGATTACAAGCACGAAGGAGTCCTCCAAAGTCTTAGGCTTGTAAAATATTTGCTGTAGATAGCGCAGGCTTTGCGCGTGATAGCATCCCTCTCGTAGCAATTTATTGCGGACAATGTGCAATTTGGTACTGTCATTTTGTCTAAGTGGGAATTTTTATGAGTCCAACCGACATTGTTATCGTAATTCCAGCTCGCTACGGTTCTACCCGGCTGCCCGCCAAACCCTTAGTATCTTTAGCTGGTACTCCCATGATCCAGCGCGTCTACGAACGCGCCAAGCTTTCCAAGCTGGCCACCCGGGTCATCGTCGCCACCGATGACGACCGCATCGTTAAGGCTGTCGAAGGCTTCGGCGGCGAAGCCCGTATGACCCGGACGGAGCACCGCACTGGCACCGAGCGCGTAGCCGAAGTCGCTGCTCATGTGGATGGCCAGGTTTTTGTGAACGTCCAGGGCGACGAACCGCTGCTCGAACCAGAAGTCGTCGATGCCGCCATCAGCGCCCTGCTGGAAGACGCGGCCACCTCCATCGCCAGCGTGGCCACACTAATTAGAGTCAAAACCGACATCCTGGATCCAAACATTGTAAAAACAGTCCTCGATTTTGACGAAAACGCCCTGTACTTCTCTCGCGCTCCTATCCCCTGGCTCCGCGATGCCGCCGCCAAAATGGAAGTTCGCCACCTCAAACACTTGGGTTTGTATGTCTTCCAGCGCGATGCCCTGCTCGAGTACCCCACCCTCCCCCAGGGCACCCTGGAAAAGATCGAGCAACTTGAGCAACTCCGCTGGCTCGAAAATGGCTGGAAAATCCGCATCGCCGAGGTAGACCACGACTCCGTAAGCGTGGACGTCCCCGAAGACATAGCCAAAGTCGAAAAACTCCTCCAAAAATAAATAGACCGGTAGAGCGCATTGAAGACCAGTACTACGAGTAAAGTGTCCGTACCCACCGCTTATTCGTAGCGCAGCGCTACAATCGGGTCAACTCGCGACGCGCGCAGAGCGGGAATCGCACACGCTGCCAGCGCCACAATCGCCAGCGCAGCTGCTACGCCGATGAATACCGCCGGGTCTCGCACCGGCACGCCAAACACCAGGCTGGACACTGCGCGGGCCAGCGCCAACCCTCCCAGCAATCCTGCTCCGATCCCGATCACCACCACCGTCATTCCTTCGCGAATTATCAGGCGCAACGCGTCGCGAGGCGTCGCCCCCAACGCCATGCGGACTCCAATTTCGCCGGTACGTTGACTCACGGAGTACGCCAGCACACCATAAATACCCACCGAGGCGATCAACAGCGCCACGAACGCAAAAATGCTGAGCATCACGGTATTCAGTCGAGGTTGAGCGGCGCTGTTGGAAAGCCATTGCTCCATGGTCCGCACGTTCGCGAGTGCCAATTCCGAATCGAGTTCGCGCACCTTTTCGCGAATCGCAGGCAGCAATGCTTCCGGAGCCGGCGAGCCATCCGTTCGCACCACGATATCCATCAGCGGCCAAACACGCGAGGCCATCGGGTAATACAGCGATGGGAATTCCTCGGTCAAAGCCGTGCTGCGCACATCGCCGACCACTCCTACTATCGTGAACGCAATGCGAGGATCCGCGGTGCGACGCAAGGTTCGGCCCAAGGGATCCGCATCGCCCCAGAATTTCTTTGCTGTGGCCGCGCTCACAATCATGACCGGCAGGGCATTGGGGCCGTCCGCGTCAGTGAAATCGCGGCCGTGCAGCAGCGGTATGCCCATGGTTTTGAAGTACCCCGGGCTGACGATGCGCCAATCAATCGGCACCGCGGTAGACGGAGGCAATACGGATTTTTCAGTGGTGATCATCGGATGCCTGCTGTACGTGCCCGCGCCGAACGGAATGCCACTTGATACAGATGCGCCGCGTACACCAGGTATGGATTGCAAGGAATCCAGCAGCGCGCGATAAAGCTGCGGCGCCTTGCTGTTAAGCGGGTACTTTTCTTTCGGCGGCGAAAGCTGGAAACTGATCAACTCGTGGGGCTCGAAGCCGAGGTGCACGCGCTGAAGATTCTGGAGGCTCTCAAGGAACAAGCCTGCTCCGATCAAGAGAACAGTGGCCAACGCCAATTCAGCCGCGGCGAGCCCTTTGCGAAGCCCCGCTGACATTCGACTGGACGAGCCACGCCCGCACTGCTTGAGGACCGCATTCAAATCCACTTTGGCGGTGCGCCACGCGGGCGCGATCCCAAATAGTAAGCCGGTAACGATTGTTGACCCGAGCGCAAACCACACAACTTTCGAGTCCATTTCCACGGCCGGCACAGGCAGAGTGTTTGGCGGCAACATTTGATTGACAGCATGCAAAGCCCACACCGCAACAAGCAGTCCCGCAGCGCCGCCGGCGATCGAAAGCACCACGCTTTCCACCAATAATTGAGTCATCAACCGGCTGCGGCTCGCGCCAATGGCGGCTCGCACCATCATTTCGTTCTGTCGTGCGGCCGCTCGTGCTAACAGCAGGTTCGCGATGTTGGCGCACGCGATCAGCAGCACAAAGCCCACTGCCCACAAAAGCACCAGCAGTCCAGTCTTGAGCTGGGGACTCACAAACGTGTCAAACATACTGATAAGCCGAATGCCCCAGTCCCGTATTTCTGGATATTGTTGTCCCATCAGGCCTGAGACAGTACTGATCTCCGCTTGAGCCTGCTCGATCGAAACGCCATTTTTCAGTCGCCCGATCACCAAGATCAGATGATTGAGACGTAACTCCTTAGCGCGATCAATGGTCAGCGGAGTGTAAATGTCCGCTCCTGAAAATAAATTCAGTGCCGCAGGCGCCACACCCACGACCGTAGTAGGAGCGCCATCGAGAATGACGGTGCGCCCGACCACACTGCGGTCCGCACCGAATCGCCGTTTCCACAAGCCTTCCCCGATCATCGCGACTGCGGCAGCCCCCGGCTTTTCTTCGTCATCGGTAAACGTCCGCCCTGCCACTGCAGAAATCCCCAGGACCGGCGTCAACGCCGGACTGAGGCGATTGCCCGACAGCTGTTCAGGCTCTCCTGTTCCGGTGAGCGTATAGTTATTGAAGCCGATCGCGCCCAGCTCTTGAAACGATTGTGATTGCTCCCGCCAGGACACAAAGTTCAAGATCGAGGAACTAAACGTCGGCAGGTTCAGCTTGTCGTTTTTTTCCGCAACCTGCACCAACCGGCCCGGTTCCCGGAATGGCAGTGGCCGCAGCAATACCGCATTCACCACGCTGAAAATCGTGGTATTGGCTCCGATGGCCAGCATCACTGTCAGGATGACTGCGGCTGTGAACAGCGGCGTCCGGCGCATCAATCGGAGAGCGTGGCGAATATCGGCAAATCGCACAGTTAGTTCACCATCACTAAGGATAGACGCTCCGCGATTGGATTCTATTCCGAGATCGCAAACTTTTGTGACCGCCACGGAGGCCCTGGGCATCTCGATGACCGATTCTTCCAACACCTGCGACCCCCTCGGCCATCACCGGCAATGCGAGCACAAGGTATACTCTCCCCAAGGCGTCCGTTACCGTGTTGGGGGCAAACTCGGGGACTGATCGCACGCTCGTCGTCGAGCACTTGCTCAGATTGTTCTGCTTTGCCGCACGCGTGGTGCAACCATCCTACCGAGAACGCCGCCTGGAGTTGATGGAGGATGTCATGAGCGGCGGAAAAACCGAAAGCTTAGTAGCGGTGGTCACGGTTGTGATCGTTTCGCTGGTCTTGATGCTATGGGGAGCGGCTGCAGCTTCCACCGTCAGCGATTTACACGTGAGTATTCGGGAGTGGGATGTGCCCACCAAGGGCGCGCATCCGCACGACCCCGCAGTTGGCAAGAATGGCGAGCTGTGGTTCACCGAACAAATGACCAACAAGATTGGTCGCTTTGACCCAACATCGCAAAATTTCAAAGAATATCCCGTCACCGGAGGAAATGCCGGCCCTCACGGATTGGTTTCCGATAGCGAGGGCAACATCTGGTTCACCGCGAACTTTGGCGGATATATCGGAAAGCTAAACCCGGAAACTGGGAAAGTCACGCAATACAAAATGCCAGTCGAGAAAGCTGATGATCCGCACACCCCGGTCTTCGATAGCCATGGCACTTTATGGTTTACCGTGCAGGGCGGAAATATGGTGGGCCGACTCGATCCCAAGAGCGGGAAAATTGAGTTGAAGAATGTTCCAACCGAAAACGCGTTGCCCTACGGAATGGCCATCAACAGCAAAGGTGTGCCGTTCTTCTGCGAATTGGGCGCGAACAAAATGGCCAAGATCGATCCAAGCACCATGGCCATCACCGAGTTCAAGCTGCCGGAAAACGCTCGCCCGCGCAGGGTGGCCATCGCATCCGATGACCAGGTTTATTTCACCGATTACAAAAGCGGCAATCTCGGGCGGCTAAATCCATCCACCGGCGCGGTCAAGATGTGGCCTTCTCCCGGAGGAGCCGATTCAGAGCCATACGGAATCGCGATCACCAAAGATGGCAGCGTGTGGTACAGCGAGTCTGGCGTGAAACCCAACACTATAATTAAATTCGATCCATCTTCCGAGAAATTCGCCCGCGCCACGATTCCGTCTGGCGGTGGAGTGGTGCGCAACATGGCGGCAACGCCCGACGGCCGGATTTACCTGGCATGCAGTGGCGTGGACAAAATCGGCATCGTGGACCCCAATCCCAAATAACGAACGCGAAACATTGTATCTATAGGCCGACGCTTCGGCGAATGCGCCGAAAGCTTCTGTTGCAGCTTGCACAGCAGTTCACGCCGGATTTCTTGACGCAGGCCGCGCCCTTCGATAGCGTCAATAACGGGTTCACGCTCACTTCAGATTATTTTTCAGTGAGCCAATCAATCCGTGAGCCTACAGATCAGGCGGGAGAAGCAGTGGCTAATCCAATCATTACGCTGACCACCGACTACGGCACCAACGATCATCTGGTCGGCACGCTCAAAGGCGTTCTTCTCAAGATCAATCCCGAACTCACCATCGTCGATATTACTCACCACGTGAATCCCTTTGACCTGCTTGACGGAGCGCTCACCATCGGCGCGGCCTACTCCTACTTTCCTCCAAGAACAATTCACATCGTGGTTGTGGATCCGGGAGTGGGTACGGCTCGGCGACCGCTGCTGGTCACTGCGCAAAATCAATATTTCGTGGCGCCCGACAATGGCGTTCTGTCCCTGGTTTACGAACGCGAACAAGACAACCTGGCGGTTCGCCACGCCACTGCCGAACATTATTTTTTGCAACCCATAAGCAAGACATTTCATGGCCGGGACATTTTTGCGCCGCTGGCCGCGTGGTTGTCCAAGGGTTGGCAAACCTCAGCGATGGGCGAAGAAATTCAAGATTTTCAGCGCTTCACACTTCCCCGCGCCAAACCAGTGGATGGCGGGTTGCAAGGTGTGGTACTGCGCATCGATGCATTCGGAAATATAATGACCAATTTCCGCGCCGAAGATTTGCCCGAATCAGCAAAAAATGGCGGCGGTCTGAATTTAAAGATTGGCACGCACACCATTCCGCGGTTGGTGGACACCTTCGCGAATGGCGCGGCGGATGAGCCTATTGCCTACATGGGCTCGAGCGGTTATCTGGAGATCGGCATCAACAAAGCGAATGCCGCGCGAAAACTGGCAATTGCTCGCGGTGCTACCATTATTCTTCCCAAGAGCTAGTGCTCTCAGAATCGCTATTCAAGACGCAAACAGTAGCGTCGCAAATATTCCCTGCGAAAATAAATCAGCGCGAGCTTTCCAGCGCAGCCATTTGCGAACGGGCGCGCGGATCCAGCCAGTCTCGCCACGCGTCGCCCAACAAATTGAAAGCCAGCACCGCGGTCATCACGGCCAGCGCAGGAAAAACCACCATATGCGGCGCGTCAAACAGGTGGCTGCGCGCATCATTGAGCATCGACCCCCAGCTAGGTAGCGGCGCGAGCACGCCTAGTCCCAGGAAACTCAATGTGGACTCCGCCAGAATTGCCCCCGCCATGCCAATCGTCGCCTGAATCAAAATCGGTTGCAAAATATTCGGCAGCAGATGGCGCACCAGAATTCGCCGATGTGACGCGCCAAGCGAGCGCGCCGCCAGCACAAATTCCAATTCTTTCGCTTTCAAGACTTGCGCCCGCGCCAGTCGTGCGTACCCGGCCCATCCGGTGATAATCAACGCGAGAATGACTTTGCCAATCCCGGGACCAAGGAACGCTGCAAACGCGATCGCCAGCAATATCCCCGGAAAGGAAAGAAACGCATTGATCAGCAGCAGGTTCACAAAACGATCGAACCATCCTCCCGAATAACCGGCCAGCATGCCGATGATCAGCCCGATGGAACCACACCCGCACACTACGGAAATCGCCACCAGCAGTGAAACGCGCGCGCCAAAAATCGTGCGCGAAAGGATGTCACGGCCAAGCTCGTCAGTTCCCATCCAGTGCGCGTGCGACGGAGCCGAAAGCCGAATGGGCAGATTTTGCGCGGCCGGATCGGCGGGAACAATCCATGGGGCGAGCAAAGCGGTGAGGATCAAGATAACCGCAGCAATAAATCCCGCGCGAGCAAGGATGCTTTGACGCAGAAATTGCCGTAGCGACGCCAAACCGCTCAAGAGAGCCGCACCCGCGGATCAATCAGCGTGTACAGCAAGTCGGTAAGCAAATTTACCACCACGTAAGAAACCGCGATGACCAAGATGCAGCCTTGCAGCAGCGGGTAATCTCTCGAGGAAATCGCCTGCACTGTCAGCCGGCCGATCCCCGGCCACGAGAAAATCGTTTCTGTGACGATCGTACCCGCCAGCAACGTGCCAAACTGCAAGCCAAGAATGGTGATAATCGGGATGAGCGCGTTGCGAAAGGCGTGGCGAAACAAAACAGCGCCGGTGGACAACCCTTTCGCGCGAGCGGTTCGAACGTAATCGCTGGACAACTCCTCGAGCATCGACCCGCGCACCATGCGCGTAAGAATCGCCGCCAATGCCGCGCCCAGAGTCGCAGCCGGAAGAATGTAGTAAGCCGGTCCGCCCCGTCCGGAAACTGGCAACAATCCCAGTTCAATGGAAAAAAGCAAAATCAGCAAAGGCCCCAGCGCGAAATTAGGAATCGCCAGGCCGAATAATGTAAACACGCCCACGGCACGGTCGGCGCCGGTCCCTCGGCGATGCGCCGCGAGCACCCCAGCAGGCACGGCAATCGCCGCGCAAACTAGCAGCGCCAGGAACGCCAACTGCAACGTCGCCGGATAGCGCTCAAAAATAATCCGACGCACCGGGGCTTGAAATTTCAGCGAATGTCCCAGATCGCCGTGCGCAAGTTGCGAAAGATAATGCCCGTATTGCGTGGGCAGTGATAAATCCAGTCCCAATGAATGGCGCAGTTGCGCGAGTTCTCCTGGGGCAGCACCTTCACCGAGCATCTGCTCCACCGGATCGCCGGGCACAATATGAATCATCAGGAAGACCAGCGTCAGAACCAGCCACAGCGCCGGCAACGTCATTAGAAAGCGTTGGAGAAAATAGCGCAGCATTTTTTGAATTTAATGACTCGGTGCCGATGCGAACTCAGGAATCGGTATGCGCAATGCGTGTTTCCTTTTGTGGACGAGCCGTCGCAGCAGGCGGGTCGCTGACTTTGGCCGGTTCAGTTGCAGGACGGACCCGCTGGATCTTAACTCGCGCCACCCGCTTGCCATCCATTTCCACGACCGTAAAACGCCAGCCACCGTACTCGAAAGTCTCGCCACCTTTGGGAATAAATCCCAATTGAGCGAGAACGAATCCTCCTACCGTGGCATAAGCGGGGTCTTCCGGCAGGGAAATGTTGTACTGCGTGTCTAAATCGCGCACGTTCAGCGCCGCATCGAAAACGACCGCGCCATCGGCCAACGTCAGCGGCTGCTCGACCACGTCAAATTCGTCATGAATCTCGCCGACCACCTGCTCGAGAATGTCTTCCAGCGTGACCAATCCGAGAATGCTGCCGAATTCATCCACAACCATGGCCATCCCCACATGACGCGAACGAAGTTCGGGAAGCAATTCGCTAGCAGGTTTGGTCTCCGGCACGATCAATACTTCGCGCAACACCCGTCGCAAATCAAACGCCGGCGGCGCCAGATTTTCCGCAGCCCGGCGCTCGCGATCGAGCAGCACCCACAACATATCCTTAATGTGCACGAAGCCCAGGATGTGATCTTCCGACCCGCGATAAACCGGAATTCTCGAGCGTTGCGTGGTGGCGAATGTGCGCATCACTTCATCGAGCGTAGCCTCCACCGGGAGAGTGTGCATGTCCGGCCGCGGCACCATAATTTCTCGCACTTGCACTTGGGTCAACTCGATGGCGCTGACAATAAATTTTTCTTCACCCACGGCCAGCAGCCCGCGTTCGCGCGCCTGCTGAATCTGGATTTGCAGCTCTTCGGTGGAATGCGCGACGCCATGCCCGGGGGCAGCCGTAACACCCAGCGCTTTGATAATCCCGTTGGAAGTGGCCTCCAAAAGATAAATCGCCCAGCGAAAAGTTGTCAGAAACCAATGAAACGGTAAGGCAATCAACAGCGCCACGCGTTCAGCACGCGCAAGGCTGATGGTTTTCGGCACTAGTTCCCCGAGCACCACGTGCAGCGCGCTGAGCAGCGCAAACGCCACCGTCAGCGCAATGGCATGAGCAATTAGTGCGGAGTGAGTGCCTAGTGTGCCTGGCCAGATTCGCTGAAACAATTTCGCCAGGCTGGATTCGCCAAGAGCGCCAATCGCTAAGCTGCAAAGCGTAATCCCCAGCTGCACACCGGAAACCACGCGGCGCAGGTCGCCCACCAGAATTTCCACTACGCGCGCCCGTAGGTTGCCCTTGGCGACCAGTTGCCGCACCCGCGATATTCTGACCGCCACAAGAGAAAACTCCGCGGCAGCAAAAAATCCATTCAGGACGATCAGCGCCAGCACACCGATCAAGCGCAGCACAAACATAGACAAACTGTCCCCTGCCGCATTGTAGCAGCACACAAATGCCAACCGCTGGGCGTTGCTTGAGGATACGCCGTCTTTTACACTCGACTGGACCACCTAGTGACTAAGGAACAACTTGCGTAGCGTTCGCCGTGCCTTACTTTCGATACTTTTAATCCTTGTGATTGCCGCGGGCACCGCCATCTGGTGGTTTGTCTATCGACCGCTGCCGCAGGTCGACGGAACCATCGTCGTAAATGGTTTGAACAGCGAGGTGTCCGTTGAGCGCGACCGCTGGGGCATCCCGCACATCCGCGCAGGCTCCGCCGAAGATATGGCGGAGGCCCAAGGCTACGTGATGGCCCAGGATCGCCTTTGGCAGATGGATCTGCTGCGCCGCGTTGGCCGCGGGCAACTCTCCGAAATATTTGGTCCGGCGCTGCTATCTGTCGACAAAAAGTTTCGCACACTGGGCTTCGGGCGTGCCGCCGAGCGTGAGGCCGCCGCTGCCGCCGGCGAACCTCGCGTAATCGTCGACGCGTATGCTCGTGGCGTAAACAGATTCATTGAGCAGCATCAAAATCAGATCCCGCTGGAATTTTCTCTTCTGCACTACAAGCCGCAACCATGGACACCCGCCGACACCTTTGTCATTGGCGGGTATATGTACGAGACCCTCACTGACACCTGGGAGCGCGAATTAGATCGTTCCAAAGTTACCGAGCGGGTGGGGCTGGATCGCGCCAAGGATCTTTTTTCCGTTGAGGCCTCGATGGACCATTTCATTGTCGGCGATCCGAACGACAAGAAAGACGGTTCCCAGCATGCTCACAGCGGCTACGAAGACGATGATGACGACGAAATGGAATCCGACGACGTCATCAAGGCGCAAAATCTTAAACCTGGTGCCGCCGCAGAAGACGAAATCCCGCCAGGGATTAATTCGATGTTGTGGCCCGTGGCACGCGATTTTCTCTCCGGTACAAACCGTGAAATCCGGCATTCACTCGGCAGCAACAATTGGGTCGTCAGCGGGGCGCACACGGCCACCGGAAAACCGCTGCTAGCCAACGACACGCACCTCGAGTTAAGCGTGCCGTCAATCTGGTATCAGGTTCATCTCACCGCCCCGGGATGGAATGTTGCAGGCTTTACGTTTCCAGGAGCGCCGCTGGTGGTCATCGGTCACAATGACCGCATCGCCTGGGGATTCACCAACAACGGGGCCGATGTTCAGGATTTATACATCGAGACTTTCAATCCCACTGCTCCGGACGAATACCGCGTAAATGGCGTTTGGAAAAAAGCGCAGACGCTTGACGAAGTGATCCACGTAAAAGGGCAAGCTGATGAACACTTTGCGGTAGTGTTAACGCGTCATGGCCCGGTCGTGCGACGCGACGGCGACAAAGGATATGCCTTGCGTTGGACGGCTACTGAACCGGGCGCTCTTTCAAATTCCTATAACTGGCTGGGAGCCGCAAAAAACTGGGATGAGTTTCGCAAAGTCATCAAACAGTCCTGGGGCCCGGCGCAAAATGCCGTGTATGCGGATGTAAACGGAAATATCGGTTACGTGATGTCCGCGCGAGTTCCCATTCGCAAAAAAGGCCACGGTGAAGTGCCCGTCCCGGGCGATACCGACGACTACGAATGGACTGGATACATTCCATTCGATCAATTGCCGCAGGCTCTCAATCCGGATAGTGGGTTGATTGTTACCGCTAATGCGCGAGTCATCGGCCCGGATTACAAACCTTATTTGACCGATCGATGGGAAGAGCCGTATCGCACGGCGAGAATTTTTGATTTGCTGCAAGGCCGGCACGATCTGCGCCCTGAAGACATGCTGAAAGTCGAGAACGACATCTACAGCTATCCACATATGTTCCTGGCCGAACAATTTGCCGCCGCGGCCAAGAGCGTGCCACCCAAGGATGCACGGGCCCAACGTTTGATTCAGCAATTAAAAGATTGGAATGGCATTGCCGGCGCGGATTCGGTGGAAGTTTCGTTCTTGCAAGCGGTGCGGCGCTCTTTGCTTGAAATGATTCTTGAGCCTTATCTTGGCAATGATACTAGCCTGTACGACTGGCGCAGCATGGCCTTTCTGCAAAGAGTTTTGACCGAGCGGCCCGCCAAGTGGCTTCCTTCCGCGTACGAGAATTATGATGAACTACTAAGCGCGGCGGCGGATCGAGCAGTTTCCAAACTGGCTGCGCAAACGAAAAGTCAGCGGCCAAAAGATTGGCCCTGGAAAAGATTTAATTCCCTTCAAATGCTGCACCCCATGGGACGAGCAGGAATTCTCAAATTAGTCTTCAGCATCGGCGATAAACCGCAGTCGGGAACAATTTACAGTGTGCGCGCGGCAAGCAAGAGTCACGGCCCTTCGGAGCGCTTTGTCGCGAATCCCGCCAACTGGGATGACTCGATACTGTTAATCACCACTGGAGAGTCCGGACAAGTGGGGAGTTCGCACTACACTGATCAGTTTTCTTTTTGGTACGAAGGAAAACCGATTGTGCTGCCCTTTAGCGATGCAGCTGAAAAAACTACGCGTAAACACACTCTAATTTTGAAGCCTGGATCGTAATTTGCGAAACGAATGCTGTACGGGAGGGTTCGTTTTTGCTGCTGAACGTTTGGCCCGAGAATAAATTTCCCGTCGCGCCATAAAGCGATTGTGTCCGTTCTCGCGCGTGCCTTAGAATGCTCACATGTTGTCAACATGGCGGTTACGGGTGAATGACGTTAATCGGCAACACTTCTACGATGCGAAAGAAAAGGCTGACGCGTGAATTCTCCTGCTCCTAAAAAACCAGAGGCACCTAAGAAACCCGATTTTGAGCGCTCTCTCGCGCGTCTCGAAGAAGTAGTTCGCCGCCTCGAGAGCCCGCAACTCTCGCTCGACGAGGCCATGTTGCTTTTTGAAGAAGGCGTGGCTCTTTCTCGCGAATGCCAGAAACAACTGGAAGAAGCCGAAGGCCGTGTTGAAATTCTGCTGAAGAAGGCTGACGGAAAACTGGCGCCCGAGCCGTTTGAACCCGAAACCGAGAACGAATCTTGAATTTGCGCATCCTTCCCTTTCTTCCAGTGCCCTTGCGATGAACCTTCCCGATTTTTTTGAACAGGATCGGCTGGCGGTTGACAGCGCACTCGACCGCTTACTCCCCGCTGAAACAACAGAACCGGTCTCAATTCATACCGCGATGCGTTACAGCGTCTTCGCCGGAGGCAAACGCATTCGCCCCATTCTTTGTCTGGAAGCTGCCCGGATTTTTGAGCCCGATGCGAGGCCTGACACATCCCCCGCCATGCATGCCGCCTGCGCCATTGAATTCATCCATACCTATTCCTTAATTCATGACGACCTGCCGGCGCTCGATAATGACGATCTACGCCGCGGCAAACCTACGTGCCACAAACAATTTGGCGAAGCTACCGCAATTCTGGCCGGCGACGGACTACTCACTTTGGCGTTTCAAATTATCGGCGAAAGTTCCACGAGCGCGGAACGAACTCTCGCGATTCTGCAGGAAGTGAGCAGCGCTGCGGGCACCGTGAACGGCATGGTCGGCGGGCAAGTTGCCGACCTCGAGAGCGAAGGCAAGCGCGTCGAGCCGCAAACGCTCGAGTATATTCATCGCTCGAAAACCGCGGCGCTCATCCGCGCATCCGTAAGCACCGGCGCAATCAGCGCAGGCGCAGGAATCGCCGATGTCGCGCGGCTCCGCAAATTTGGCGAAACGATTGGCTGGGCCTTTCAGGTAACCGACGACATTCTGGACGTGGAAGAATCATCCGCCGCTCTTGGTAAGACCGCGGGCAAAGATATCGCGCAAAAAAAGGCCACCTATCCGGGGGTGTTTGGTGTCGCGCAGTCGCACGAAATCGCTGCAAAGTTGGCCAACGACGCGATTACCCAACTGGACTCCTTTGGTGAACGCGCTTCACGCTTGCGCGCTCTGGCAGAATTTCTTGTACAGCGCCGCGCTTGATCCGCTTTTATTAACGCTCCACTCTCCATGAAAAGAAAGGCCCCACGGACGCGGCTCGATAATTTGCTGGTGGCGCGGGGTCTCGCTTCAAATGCGCAAAAAGCTCAAGCCATGATCCTTGCCGGCGAAGTTTTCGTAAATGGAGCTCGCGTAAGCACATCGGGTACGCCGATCGCCGAGGATGCCCTCGTCGAAATAAATAGCCGCGAACAACGATATGCCAGCCGAGGCGGGTTCAAACTGGAAGGAGCTCTGCGAGATTTTCACGTGGATCCTACCGTCAAAATATGTTTGGACGTGGGATCTTCGACTGGCGGATTCACGGACTGTCTGCTGCAACATGGTGCAACGCGTGTCTACGCGGTTGACGTTACCGTGGACCAGATCACCTGGAAATTGCGGCAGGATCCCCGCGTCGTGCGGATAGAACGCAATGCCAGAGAGCTTAGCTCGCATGACATCCCGGAATTGGTGGACCTGGTAACCGTGGACGTATCGTTTATATCCGCCGGGAAAGTACTGCCACCCGCTGCAAGCGTAGCCAAGGAAGGCGCAACATTTTTAATCCTGGTGAAGCCTCAATTCGAGCTTGGTCGCAAGGAAATAGGTCCCGGCGGAATCGTCGCCGATCCGGACCTGCACGAAAAGGCAATTTCGATCGTTAACGATGCCGCCGCTTCCGCAGGCTTGAAGTACCTGGACGTCCAACCCAGCCGATTCAGGGGCGCAGAAGGCAATCAGGAATATTTTCTGCACGCACGCAAAATTTCGCTAGGGTAGAATCGCTCTCACACATGCAGCCTCCACATACTTTTAGAAATATTGGCATCATTTCGCGCCCGCGGCGCTCCAATCTTTCTGAAGTGGTCCCACCGTTACTCGCATGGCTCGAAGGCCACGGCACTCACGTTGTCATTGACCAGGAAACCGCAACCTCCCTTGCAGAACCATCCGAAGGCCGCACCCGCGAACAGGTTGCCGCAGCCTCAGACCTGTTGCTCGTTCTGGGCGGCGACGGAACGCTGTTAGCGGCGGCGCGCGTGGCCGCGCCCAGGGGCATTCCGATCCTGCCCATCAATATGGGAAGTCTCGGTTTTCTCACTAGCTTCATGTTGGAAGAACTTTATCCAGCGCTGGAAGATATCCTTGGCGGCCGCCTGATCATTAGCGAACGCGTCATGCTGCATGCCGAGCTGCAGCGCGGCGACAAAATTCTCGACAAGCAAACCGTGTTGAACGAAGTAGTCATCAATAAGGGCGCGCTGGCCCGCATGATCGAATTGGAGTTAAGCATCGACCGGGTTTTTGTCTGCCGCTATCGCGCTGACGGCCTGATCGTCGCGTCTCCGACGGGCTCAACTGCGTATTCTCTCTCTGCCGGCGGCCCCATCGTGCATCCTTCGGTTGAGTCCTTCATCATCACCCCGATTTGTCCGCACACGCTCAGCGACCGCCCGGTAGTGGTCGGCGACACTTCGATCATTGAAGTGAAATTGTCGGCTGGCACCGAGTCCGTTTTTCTGACCCTTGATGGACAGAAAGGGATTCCGCTGCAAGCCACGGACCGCGTACGAATTTCTCGCGCTCAGCAACTTTTAAAGCTGATTCAAACCCCGAATAAATCGTATTTTGAAATTCTGCGCAACAAGTTGAAGTGGGGAGAAGCGTAATCCGCAGGATCAAAACCACACAGGCAGGAGTGGCTGTGCTCGGTGTTAATTAAAACGAATCGGATTACACGCGTCGCTTCAGGAAAGTGCGTCAGCAATCAGCAAGTCTTTAACCGTTTCACGCCGCCTGATTAGTTGTGATTTTTTTCCAGTGATCAAAATTTCCGGCGCACGGCGCCTTCCGTTGTAATTCGACGCCAGCGACATGCCGTACGCGCCGGTGGCCCAAATAGCCAGCACGTCTCCCGTTTTGACCGGCCCAAGCTGCCAATCGTGCAGGAAACAATCTCCGGTTTCGCACACCGGGCCCACGATATCCACTCGCTCGCGGCTCGAATCCGATTCTGAACGGTTGCGCACTGTCCGTGTTATGGGATGCACCGCACCATACAGCGACGGACGCATTAAATCATTCATACCCGCATCCACGATCACAAACGTCTTTCTGCCGTTGCGTTTGTTGTACAGCACGCGCGTTAACAAAACTCCCGCCGGAGCAATGATGGTACGGCCCGGTTCCAGCAAAAGATGCACACCTAAAGGTCGAACAAGTTTGGCAATCATTCGAGCATACTCTGCGCGCGAAGGAACTTTTTCATTTGTATAGCGAATTCCCAAGCCGCCGCCAAAATCCAGATATCGCAGCTCAATTCCATTTTTTCGTAATTCGCGAACGAAGCCGACCACCTTTTCCAGCGCTTGCTTGAACGGCTGCGGTGTAACGATTTGAGATCCGATGTGCGCGCTGATTCCCTGCCAGCGAATCCACTTCGATCTGCGATGCGCGAGGTACAACCGCAGCGCTTCGCCCCAATCGAGCCCAAACTTGTGTTCGTGAAGCCCCGTCGCGATATGCGGATGCCCGCCGGCCAATATGTCGGGATTCACGCGCACGGATACGCCGGGCGGCGTCCCACCGCGTTCTACATGGCGCGCAGCTTCTTGCTCTAATACCTCCAACTCCGCTTCCGATTCGATATTAAATAGCAGAATGCCCGAACGCCCGCGGCGCCGTGCGCTGGGATACTGCAACGCATCTCGAATTTCCTCGCCTGTTTTGCCCACACCCGAATACACGATGCGGTCGCCGCGCGCCCCAATGCGCCGAAGATGTTCAAGTTCGCCGCCCGAAACAATATCGAAGCCGCTGCCGAGATTGGCAAGATGCTTCAAAATGGAAAGATTGCCGTTCGCTTTCATCGCAAAGCACAGCATATGCGGCACGCCTGCGAGCCCGCGATCGAGTTCGCGAAATGCATCGGTTATGGCAGCGCGGCTATACACATAGGCGGGCGTCTCGAATTTCTCCGCTGTGTCCGCGAGGGACACACCTTCACAAAAAATCTCTTCACCACGCGCAAGGCCGCTGGAGTTTCGCTTCCAGTGAAAATGTGGAGTGAATGTAGTTGGATCTACGGCTTTGAGATTGGAGCGTAGTGCGGTCCTGCTCATCGAACTTTGGCAATAACCAGTGTTCGATCATCCGCCAGCGGAGCATTCTGCGTAAACCAGTCGACTTCGCGCAGGATGCGGTCCGCCAGTTCAGCAGCTTGTAACTGATGGTGCTGTTCGATCAGCTTGCGCAGTTTCTCGGTGCCAAAAAATTGGCCTTCGGGATTGGTACTCTCCGCGATGCCGTCCGAATGAAAAACCAATATTTCTCCGGGCTCCAGAACACCGTTCCACTCGTCGTAACTCACTTCCTCAAAAATTCCCAACGGAAATCCAGTTAGCTCTATTTTTTCGCAGTGTCCATCTTTGTAAAGCAGTGGCTGTGATTGCCCGGCATTCGCAACGCGCAGTTTTCGTTTGGCCTTTTGCCAGGTTGCAAAACACGCGGTCATGAAGCGGCCTTCGATACGCCGCTCGCCGATGATCTGATTCATCACCTTGAGGATTTCCGGCGGCTGCAGTTTCTGCGGCGCTAAACTCCGCATAATGCCAATCGCTACTGCGCCGTACAGCGCGGCGGCAGTACCCTTCCCGCTCACGTCGCCAAGCGCGATGCCCAGTTGCTGCGGCCCATAGCGCAAAAATTCATACAAGTCACCGCACACTTCCCGCGCGGACAGATACCGCGCGGCCATATCAAGTCCATAATCTTCGCTGGGCACCGGTTGCAACAGGGCACCCTGAATGCGCTTGGCGGCTTGCAGATCCCGCTCCAAGCGCGCTTCGTCACGTGCTAGTTTTTCATACAGCCGCGCATTCTCCAGCGACACCGCAAGATTCGCCGCTAGAATAGAAAGAGTTTGAACGTGGTCCTCGGTAAAATAATTCAGCTGCGGACTTTCCAGATCCAGCACGCCAATCACTTGCCCTTTGTGAATCATCGGAATGGCCAGTTCCGAGCGCGTTTCAGGATTGACCATCAGATAACGCGGATCGGCGGAAACATCAGGAACACGCACGGGCGCTTTCAACGTCGCGGCCGCGCCCACAACCCCTTCGCTGACCGCCACGCGCAATTTCCCTTGCACATGCTGCCCATGTTTCACATCGATGCGATGGCGGAAAACTTTTTGCTTCTCGTCGTACAGCATCAAGCTGAGAATTTGGTAGTCGATTACGCGCTTGATCTGCTCGGCCGCGCGGCGAAGCAATTCCTCGACATCGAGAATAGAACTGGTTTCGCGGCCTACCTCATTCAGCAACAAAAGTGTTTCCGCTTGAGTGCGCTCTTTTTGATACAGCCGCGCATTCTCAATCGCCACCGCCAACCGGCTGGCGAGCAGCGTCAGAATATTTTGCTGATCCGGCGTGAAGTAATCCGGATGCCTGCTCTGAATATCCAACACGCCTACGCATTTCCCCTGCAGCATCAACGGCACAGCCAACTCGGAGTGGACGTTTTCTATCGCCGCGATGTAGCGGTCGTCTTTGGTAGTATCGCTGACACGCACGGGGTGCCCGGTAGCGGCCGCTGTGCCCGTAATTCCCTGCCCAATCGGAACGCGTATATTCTCAACAAGGTCGTTTGGGTAGCCGATCGAAAAACGATGCTTCAGGTAAGCGCCGTCGCCCTCCACCAGCAGCACGCCAAAAATTTCGTAATCGATGTGGCGCTTGATCAGCGCAGCGGTGCGGGCCAGCACTTCGTCGAGGTCCAGGGACGAGTTAACGCCTTCCCCAATTTCGGTGAGGGTCGCCAACACTTCGGCGGGAAGCGGGGTATCAGTCGTTTCGGGCACCACTTCAACCCGTACTGGTCCTGGATTCATTGCGTGTCATTATTATAGCAGGCGGTAACCACCGTTCGGCATCCCGTGTATTCACAATAGGTTACGATTCCGTCGCACTAGCTCCCAAACTTAACCAGCGCTTCCTTCATGATCTTGACGCCGTTGCTCGTGCCGATGCGGGTAGCCCCGGCGTCCACCATGTTCAACAGATCATCCAGTGTGCGAACGCCCCCAGAAGCTTTAACGCCCATTTCGCGGCCAACTTCATGGCGCAACAACTCCACATCCCCGATGGTTGCTCCCGAGGTGCTGAAGCCAGTTGACGTTTTTACGAAATCCGCGCGTGCGGCGCGCGCTGCCCGGCAAGCGCGAACTTTTTCTTCTTCACTTAAGAGCGCCGTCTCGATGATCACTTTCAGGATCGCCTGCCGTTCATGAACCAGCCGCGTCAAACTTTCAATCTCGCTTCGCACCGCCGCATCGTCGCCGCCCTTCAGCGCTCCGATATGGATCACCATGTCAATCTCTTGTGCTCCTTGATCGAGCGCCGCACGCGCCTCGTCAAGCTTCACCGCCGGCAAATTAGCGCCTAGAGGAAAGCCCACCACCACGCACGTCTTGACCGGCGAATTGCGGAGCGCTTGAAAAACCTGCTCAACAAAGACTGAATTAACGCATACCGATGCGAAGCGATATTGCAGCGCTTCCCTGCACATCCGCTCGATGTCGTTTCGCGTAGCTTCCGCTTTCAACAAAGTGTGATCGATCAGCGCGGCTACACCGCTAGAATTTGTGGGCTGCCCGCTCACTTGTTGGATCCTTTCCGCTTACGTTTCACCGCTTTCCCGATGGTCAATATTCCCACGTCCAGCAGGTTTCGGTATCGCTCGGCGTAATCGAGGCCGTAGCCCACCACAAATTCGTTGGGAATCCTGAATCCCACATAATCGGCTTGCACGGCGGTGATTCGCCTTTCCGGCTTATCCAAAAGCGCGGCCACTCGCAAATGCAGAGGCTTGCGCTGCTGAAAAATACTCAGCAGGTAATGCATGGTCATTCCAGTATCCAGAATATCCTCAACAACGATAACAATTTTTCCTTCGATACTGGAGTCCAGGTCTCTGGTCAGCCGAACTTGACCAGACGAATGCATTTCATCTCCATAACTTGATACCGCAATGAAATCAAAAGAAACTTCCCCCGGTATTTGCCGAGCGAGGTCGGCAAGAAAAAATACTGCTCCCTTCAGTACGCCTACCAGGTGCAACGGTTGGTCGCCAAAATCCCGGCGAATTTCGTACGCCAGTTGTTTAATACGCTTTTTGATGCGCTCCCGCGGAATAAGCACGCGCACACTTTCGTGCACATGCTCAGCTTGACGGGGCGCGGCATTGTTCTTGAGTTGTTTTGTAGTCATGGAATGGATTTAAGCCGAATCGAGACTCTAGCGCACGCCTCGCGGTCAGAGCAAGCCGCACCAATAATCCCTCTCCACACCGTTAGAACTGAAGAGCTAAGATGCAGACCGGTAGGGATCGAATAGCTGAGGGGTAGCAGCGCTTTAGCGCAGGATGGCGTGCGCGGTGGTCATCCACCACGGTGAGTTGTGCGTGTAGGTGTAGACCACGAAGATCTGGCCAAGGATGAAAGCGGGAAGTGCGTAGAGGTACGCCGGATGCACGCGGCGGTTAACGATGAGATCGCGCGCTACGCCCAGAAAAATCAGAATATCTACGCCGGCATAAAACATGTGCTCTGACAAGAGGTAGTGAGGGAAACGGCCAAAGCCCGCGGCGGTGAGCGCGCATGTTGCGACCAGCATCAGACGGCGATGGAACTCAGGCTTCTTTCGCCAATAGATGGCCAGCGCGAAAGGGACGATGAAGGCGGTGACGTCCCACAGCGGAACGATGAGGAAAGCATCACCGTCGAGGAAACGCTGATGGAGCATGTTGAACCGTGTCATCGCCACAGCAGTCGCCGAACCCACGATGGGAATGGCTGCGCCCAGCCCGGCGCCGAACCAGCCGACTTGGCGATGCAGGCACACATTGCGCGTGCGCACTAGCGCGGATTGAAAGATGAAGAAGAGCAGCCATCCGGTGAAAACAATGGCATGAAGATAAAGGATGAAAGGGCGGGCCGGCGTGGGATGGATGAGATTCTCGTTGACGGTGTGGCTGAATCCGTACACGACCGCCGCGGCAATCAGCAGCGACATGGAAAAGTAGAAATAGTTTTGCAACAGCTTGGCGCGCCAGGTGGGTACTGCGATTTCTGCGATTGGGCACGCGGGGATGCCGATTTGTCTGGTGGTGGCCACTGCGTTGCGGCGGATGATACTACATCTGGCCGCCCATGTGACGGCGGTGTGACGGAACGCCCGACGCTGGCTGACTGGCGCTGCGGCCTTCGTGTTATCTTGAGTGTTCTGCATGACACGAAACACTGAAATTGTGTGGGGCGCATGAACCCGCATCCGCCACGCGAAATCGTCTTGGGCGCGCTACGCCTGGGCGCCGGGAATCCACTCTTTTTGATTGCCGGTCCATGCGTCATTGAAGGCGAGACGCACGCTTGCGGGATGGCCGAGAAGATTGCGCGGATCGCCGGCGATTGCGGCGTGCCTTATATTTTTAAGGCTTCGTACGACAAAGCAAATCGGTCGTCGCTGAAATCGTTTCGCGGGCCGGGACTCGCGGAAGGCTTGCGCATACTGGGGAAAGTAAAGAAGGATTTTGGGCTACCAGTACTCACCGATATTCATGAGAGTGCGCAGGCTGCGCCGGTCGCGGAAGTGTGCGACATTTTGCAGATACCGGCGTTCTTGTCGCGGCAGACCGATTTGCTGGTGGCGGCCGCAAAGACTGGGCGCATCATTAACGTGAAGAAAGCACAATTTCTATCGCCCTGGGATATGAACAACGTTGTGGAGAAAATCGTTGGCGCGGGGAATGAACAGATTATTTTGACCGAACGCGGCGCTTCGTTTGGCTACAACAATTTGGTCGTGGACATGCGCGCGTTTCCCGTGATGCAAAAACTTGGCTACCCGGTGGTGTTTGACGTGACGCATTCGGTGCAGTTGCCCGGTGGTGAGGGGCATACCAGCGGCGGGCAGCCGGAGTTTATTGAGCCGCTGGCGCGAGCGGGAGTGGCTGCGGGAGTGGATGGAATTTTCCTCGAAACGCATGACAATCCAAGCGTCGCGCTTTCCGATGGCCCGAATGCGCTGCCGCTCGCGCAGTTGCCTTCGCTGCTGAAGCGCTTGAAGCAGGTGGGGGAATTGGTGCGAAGCTGGAGTGCGCGATGAGTCTTGATTGCGCGCGGCGAGTGTTGCGGATCGAGGCACAAGCGATTCAGGATGTGCTGGCGCGCCTGGACAGGAGCTTTGAGCGCGCGGTGGATGTATTGTTTGCGTGCAAGGGCCGCGTGGTGGTGAGCGGCATGGGCAAGTCGGGCCTGATTGGGCGGAAAATTTCGGCGACGTTTTCGAGCACCGGCACGCCCTCGTTTTTTTTGCATCCTGCCGAGGCGCTGCACGGGGATCTGGGCATGCTGGCACGCGGGGACGCGCTGCTGGCGGTTTCCTACGGGGGCGAGACGGAAGAAATTGTGCAGCTGCTGGAGGCGCTGAAACGCCTGGAAATAACGCTGGTCACCTTGACGGGAAAAACAGACTCAACTCTTGCGGAAGCCAGCGACGTGGTGCTGGACGTCAGCGTGAAAGAAGAAGCGTGCTCGCTGAATCTGGCGCCCACAGCGAGCACTACCGTGGCGATGGCCGTGGGCGATGCGCTGGCGGTTGCACTGCTGGAGCGGCGCGGATTTCAGCCTGATGATTTTGCGGCGCTGCATCCCGCGGGCCGATTGGGATCGAAGCTGCTGCGCGTGGAACATCTGATGCACGCGGGCGATGCATTGCCGCGCGTATCCCTTGAAACGATGATGCCGGATGTGTTTCACGAGATGAGCAAGAAGGGCCTGGGCATGACCACAGTGACCGAGGCGGACGGAAGATTAGCGGGAATTTTGACGGACGGAGATTTGCGGCGGTTGATGGAGAAGCATCGCGGAGCCACATTGGAAATGCGGGCGGTAGATTGCATGACGCGGGGTGCGCAGACAATCGGGCCGCATGTTTTGGCCAGCGAGGCGCTGAATTTGATGGAGAAGCGCAAGATAACCTCGATTGTGGTGGTGGATGAAGTGAAGGCAGTTTTGGGTGTAGTGCATTTGCACGATTTGTGGACTTTGGAATTGATGTAGAAAGTTGGGGCGCAAAGGCCGGCAAAAACAATCGGCGGAGGATTTTACTTGGCTAGAGCGGCGAAGAAAATTGGTGCGCGGATACCGTCGCGAGTAGCAAAGCGGGCAAAGCAGATAACGGTTTTTTTGATGGATGTGGATGGAACCATCACGGCTGGCGGGGTGACGCTGCTGTCGCTGCCGGACGGCTCGACGGAAGAAATTAAAACATTTGACGCGCATGATGGGCAGGGGTTGAGTCTGGCGCATACTGCGGGTATTCGTACTGGTGTGATTACCGGGCGAGGCAGTGCCGCATTGCAACGCCGCGCGCAAGAACTGAAAATCGAATTTGTTTATGAACATCAGGCGCAGAAGATTGCGGCGTATGAAGAAATTTTGAAGAAGACGGGCGTCACGGAAGCGATGGTGGCTTATCTCGGTGACGATTTGCCGGATATTACGGTCATGCGGCGAGTCGGCTTGGCGGTAGCGGTAGGAGATGCGGCTCCGGAAGTAAAGCGCGTGGCGCATCACGTGACGCGCGCGATTGGCGGGAAAGGCGCTGCCCGGGAAGTGGTGGAGTTAATTTTGAAGAGTAAAGGGATCTGGGAAGAGATGATCGACAAGGCGAGGGCTTGAAGAGGGACGCGGAAGAGGGGCGCGGAAATGTCATTTTAAATCCAAGACCCACATTCATAACTCAACTGCGAACGTGAGGCACCCTCCACCCTCAGCCCCAATTGTGATTTCGCGTAGCGAAAGGTGAACGGCTCGGTCTTAATTAAACTTGGTTGAGTTGGTGAGGAAAGAGGGAATTTATGTTGCATGCATGGCACGACGTTTCACCGGGAGACGATCTCCCTCGTGATTTTCAGGCGGTGATTGAGATACCGTTGGGATCGAACGTGAAGTACGAGCTGGATAAAACCAGTGGGATGCTGCGCGTGGACCGCATCATCCATTCGGCCGTGTATTATCCCGCCAACTACGGTTTTATTCCGCAGACCTACGCGGAGGATGACGACCCGCTGGATGTGCTGGTGCTTTGCCAGGAAGCGGTGCAACCGCTGGCGCTGATTCAGGCGCGTGCCATTGGATTGATGACCATGGTGGATTCCGGGGCAAGCGACGACAAAGTGATCGCGGTAGCTACAGGGGATCCGGAGTTCAACAGTTACGTGGAGGCGCGGGACTTGCCGCCACACCGCTTGCTGGTGCTGAAGAGATTTTTTTCGGATTACAAGCAACTGGAAGGCAAGACCGTGCAGGTGGAGGATATTCGTCCGGCGTACGCCGCGATTACGGTGATTGAGAAGGCGCTGGCGCGATATAAAAAGGTGCGCGAGAAATTGCTGGACGATGATGGGCGCGGGCCGATTAAATTTCCGGTGCCGAAATTCAGCGATAAGTGAAGACTCGGGGAAAAAAATTGGTGAAGTGGATTGGCATTGGTTTGGGGCTGCTGATTTTGGGAGTAGTGATCGGGCTATCGGTGATGGCCGGCGGTCTCGGCGGCGCGTACGGAATGGTGCGTTACGCGCTGCCGCACATGCATCGCGGCACTTTGCGCGTGGGCGACGACGCGCCTGACGCTTCCCTGCTGGCGCTGGATGGCAGCAGCCGATTTCATGTTCGCGAGCGTACTGGTGCGCGGCCATTAGTGATTGTGTTCGGGAGCTACACTTGACCGCCCTTCCGGCGCCAGGTTGGCGACGTAGTGCAGATTTACAAGGACTATAAGGATCACGCGGATTTTCTAACTGTGTATGTGCGCGAGGCGCATCCTACGGACGAATGGCAGATGAAGTCCAATGTGAAGGAAGATGTTTGTTACGCGCAGCCGAAGACGCTGCAGCAACGCGTGGCGATTGCCAATGATTTTGTGAAGCGCTTCAACTACCCGACACAATTTGGCATCGACGATATGAGTAACGCCGCGAATGATGCTTATGCGGCGTGGCCGGAGCGGATTTACATTATTGATGAACGCGGACGGATCGCCTATCGCGGAGGGATGGGGCCGTTTAATTATCATCCGGAAGAGGCACGAGCGTGGTTGGCGTCCCGCTATGGAGAAGTGAAGCACGAAGCGCCTGCTGCGGTGCCTGACAAGAAGAATAACTGAGTGGGTTTCGTAATTCCCTTTTTTTCCACCGCTGACCCTTTTACACCGAAATGATGAGACATAGGAATTCTCGCCCTAAAAAAGCAAACGGCGGCCGGGCAAATTTTGCTGCGCCTAAAAATGCCGTCTTGAATTCCAGCGAGCCCGCTCTCCATCTGCGCAATATTGGATTGGCGCGGGCAATTTCGAAGATGGGGAATTGTTCCCGGAGCCGCGCGGAAGATGCCATTCGCGCGGGGCGCGTGCGCGTTAACGGAGTGGTGCGAAGGAATGTGGAAGCGCCGGTACATCTGGGCAAAGACCGTCTGGAGATTGATGGCCACGAGATTAAGAAAGCGGAGAAGATTTATTTGATGTTGAACAAGCCGCACGGGGTGGTGACCACCGCCAGTGATGAGCGTGGGCGCGAAACGATTTATTCTTTTTTGCAAGAGTATCAGGATGGTTCTTTGAATTGGGTGGCGCCGGTTGGACGACTCGACAAGGCCAGCGAAGGCCTTTTGTTGATTACCAATGATTCGGAGTGGGCGGCAAAGATTACCGCGCCGGAGACGCATGTCGACAAAACCTATCATGTTCAAATTGCCGAGCAGGCGACAGGGGCGATGATAGAAAAACTGCAGCAGGGATTCACCGTGAAGGATGGAGAGTTTTTGCGCGTGAAGAGCGCCAGCGTGGTGCGGTCGGGCGAGCGCAATTGTTGGCTGGAGATTGTTTTGGATGAAGGACGTAATAGGCATATTCGGCGGATGTTTGAGACAATGGATGTAGAAGTGTTGCGATTGATTCGGGTAGCGATCGGGGCGCTGAAGTTGGGGGACCTTCCCAAAGGCGAGGTTCGCGCCTTGAGCGAGAAGGAAAAAGCTATTGTTGTTTAGGAAAGCCAGCGCGGATTAAAAAACGCTGCGTTGGCCGCCGAATGCATCACAATAAACACAGCTTCACGCCGCGCGTCCAGCCCGGTGGCAAAATCGAAAAACTAAAGCGCACTGAAATTCGGGCGTGGAGTAAGGTTGAGGTATCGCCCATTTGTTCCATTGCGGGAGCTTACTAGTAATGAAGATTGGGAACATCATGCGAGACGACGTTTTGCGGGAAGCGAAGCGGCGAGTCGTGGGCGGCGGATTGGCGATCGCGCTGGCCGTGGCTGCAGGAATGACATTTTTCGCGTCCCGCAGCGTGCGAGCAGATGGGGCGGCGGCGTTTGATTTGTCGGGACCGCGCGTGGAGATGAAAGTGATGCGCGCGGGCAAGACGCTGCCGATTGCGAACGTGCCGAATCTGCAGGCTGGCGACCGGTTGTGGATTCATCCGGACTTTCCCGATTCGCAATCGGTGCATTTTTTGGTGGTGGTGGCGTTTTTGCGTGGCTCTACGAATCCGCCACCGGAGAATTGGTTTACCAAAGCGGAAGCGTGGAACAAGCAAGTCAGAGAAGAGGGATTTTTTGTGACCGTGCCACAGGGAGCGCAGCAGGCATTGCTGTTTTTGGCTCCGGAGACGGGTGGAGACTACAGTTCGCTGCGCGCTGCGGTGCGTGGGAAGCCGGGAGTTTTTGTGCGGGCTTCGCAGGATTTGAATCAGGCGAGTTTGGATCGTTCGCGGCTGGATCGCTATATGACGGAAGTACGCGAGAGCGAGGGAATGAATGCCAAGGAACTGCATGACCGTTCGGTGGTGCTGGCGCGCACGTTGAATATCAAGTTAGAAATGCAGTGCTTCGATAAGCCGATTGAGCAGCAGCCTTCGTGCCTGATGCAAAACAGCGACCAGAAAGTTTTGGATGACGGACATAGTCAATCCATGGTGGCCGCGCTGACTTCCGGACCGTCCACCGATTTGATTGGAGCGGTGAGCACCACATCGTTGGCCGGGGGCGGATCTTATAGTCCGTACGTTGGGGCGATTGTGGACCTCGCTAAGATCATGGAGAGTTTTCGCACTCCCGATTATCAATATATTCCGTCACTGGCACTGCCGAAGCAGGAACAATTAAATTTGCGGCTCAATAATCCGCCGTCATTTCGCAAACCGAAATCGGTGCTGGTGGTGGGATTGCCCGCGGTAGAGGCGGTGCAATTGCCGCCGCTGCGGCCGGTGCACGCTGGCGAAGTTTTGTGTCTGGAGAAACCTTCGCTGTTATTGGCGGTGGAAGGAGCGCCGCTAGTGTTTTCGACAGATATTGGACATCACTTTGTGCTGGAGTTTAAGGATAAGTCAGGCGCAGAGGTGAGATTACCGGCCATGGCGGATGCGGTGCATGGCGGATTTCTGGTTGATGCGCACGAACTGGAAGGGCAAGCGGTAGAACCGGAAGTGACTGGGACGTTGCGAGGATGGTGGGGATTTGAGACTTACGAAGGGCCGCGATTTGATTTGAAGACTTCGCGCAACGGCAAATGGAGTGTCGCGGCCGCGGAACAGAGCGCATTGATAGTGGGACGCGATGACGTGTTGCATGTGCAATCAGGGTGCGCGGTGTGCGTGGAGAAAGTCAGTTTTAGAAACGAAAAGGGGGCGGAATTAAAAACGAGTTTTAAAGTTTTGCGTCCGGATACCCTGGAAGTCGCCGTGGGATTGAAAGACGAGGCGCCGGGCGCGGTGACCATGTCGGTGAAACAATTTGGGTTGGCGAAAAGCGATGAGGTGGCGCTGCACACTTACTCAGAGGCGGCGCACCTGGAACGGTTCACGATTAATTCCGGGGACCAGCAAGGGGTATTGCGCGGCACGCGGCTAGATGAAGTGGACAGCGTGGAGTTGAAGGGCGTGAAGTTTTCGCCGGCAAAATTGTCACGTGCAAATGAGAAGGATGAGTTACGGCTGGCTGCTGCGACTGCGCCGCCGGCGAATGCGTTGCTGCCAGAGGAAAAAGTGATCGCCCATGTGGCGTTGAAAGATGCGCGGGTGCTGGACTTGCAAACTACCGTTGAGGCGGCGCGACCGAAGGTGACGCTGATGAGTAAAAATGTGCAGCTGGGGCCAACACCGACTGCGCTGCGTTTTGGAAGTGCGGATGAGTTGCCGCAGGACGGGCGACTGTCTTTCTTTTTGAAGGCGGTAATCCCGGAAAAGTTTTCGCACGCGGAAAAGATAGAGGTGGCCACGGCGGATGAGGCGTTTCATGTTTCGCTGAGCGTGAGCGACGGGAATCTGGTGATGCAGGATGCGGAGAATGTGCTGGCGACGCTCGATCCGTTGAAGAGTTTTGGGGCTTCGGCGTTTGGTCCGCTGCGGTTTCGTCCTGTGGATGCTGACGGAGCGAAGGGCGATTGGCAGCCGCTGGCGAATTTGGTGCGGTTGCCTACGCTCAAGGAAATTCGGTGCCCGGATAGTCCGGACAAGCAGTGCAAGTTGAGTGGGACGAATTTATTTTTGATTGATTCGGTGGCGTCGGATCCGCAATTCACGCGTATGAGTCCGGTGCCGGCGGGATTTATGGAGTCGACGATGAGCGTGCCACGGCCGAACGGGACGCTACTTTATATCAAGTTACGCGATGATCCCGCGACGGTGAATACGCTGGTGTTGCCGGTTTTTCCGGAGGAACGGTAGATCCGGAAAAAGAAAGACCCAGGTTCCTAACTCAACTGCGAGCCTGGGGCACCCTGGGTTTTCATCGCCGCGAAAATGGATATTTGTCTCCTGCCAAAGAAGGGATTATGAGGATTTGCGGCCAGCCATGACGGCAATGGCGTTGCCCGCGTATTGAACGGCCGCGTTGGCGCTCGGGCTGGCAGGCAAAGTAACTCCGGTGATGGCGCGGCGGATGCCGGCTTCGGGAGCGTCGTCGCGCAGGTGGACGGCGGAGCCGTCCCACTCAATACCTAATTGCTTCCATTTTTCCTGGAGGTCCACAGCTACGGATTTGTTTTTCATTTGATTGTATAAATCGGTGAGGACTGTCGTTCCCGTCGCCTGGTCTCCGATTTTTAGAGCCTTCGTGAGTTCCCAATCCTGAGTGATGTTGCCACCGGCATCGAGGATGCCGCGCAAAGCATCCTGCAAGCCTTTTTTGTTGTGGGTCTGGCGGCGGATTTCGACGTCGGCGTCGAAACAAAATAGCGCGCCGCCCCAATAGGTGCGTCCCCAGGTGTGCGTGCGATCAAGACCTCGATCACCGGCTTGGGGCTGGCCTTTGGGCATGTCGCGGATGAGGTCGGCCCACATTTGTTCTTCTTTCATGTGACTGGCGCGGATGCGCGCGATGGGCTCGACGTACGTCGAGATGCCCTCCTCAATCCAGTGATGCTCGTCGGCAACGGAAGGAAAAGCCAGGTGGATCATTTCGTGAGTCAGCATCCAATCGTTCATTAATTCGGCTTTGGTGGTTTCACTGCCGAGACCAATTTTTATGAAGCCGCCGCGCATGCCAAAAGTCATGCCGTGGCGAATGCCGTGGCCGGAAAACGGCATGATGCGCAGCGTCAGATGAGGCACGGGGAAACGGCCGTAATAACCGGCTACGGATTCCGCGGCAGCTTGAATCCAGGCGATGAGATCGGCTTGAGGGACGTTGTTTTTGCCTTCGTCGACGGTGATGTCGATGTGGGAGCCGCCAACGATAAGAGTTGATGTCATTTCAGGCGGACGAGCACCAAGGGAACAAGATATTGCGAGCAGGGCCAAGAGTACAACGAAGATTTGGAAGCGCGAGAGCGCGGCTCGAAACATGCGGACCCCAAGAGCTGTTTTCGGCGGAGGCTTGGTCACCAAGCCAGCGGAGGCTTCTTTTCTCCGGGCAAGGAGGGAAACCAGCGCTTGAGCAAGGTGTCCACAGCGAATTTTCCCGGGCCGAACAGTAATACGATGACGGATGCGACGAGAAAGGTGTATGGGGCCGCGGCATAAAATTTATCGGGGTCGGAGAAAATGGAGAAGAGGGCTTCGCGATCGGCGGTGATGTAGGCGACGATGAGATTGATGGTGAGGGCGAGCGAGGTCAGGCGGGACAGCAGGCCGATGGCTAAGAAGATGCCGCCGAAGAATTCGAGGCAGGAAATGGCTACGGCGGTTCGCGCGGGAATCGGTAAATTCAGGCTGGTGAAAAATTCGGTGACTTTGTCGAGGTGATGGAGCTTGCCCCAACCGCTTTGGATGAGTTGATAGCCCCAATAGAGGCGGACGAAAAGAAGAAAAGGCGATTGGCCGAAAGTTAGGTAGTAGAAAAATAAGTTGTAGAGTTTTTTGAGGCGAAGAAGGAGATCGTTCATGGTGGGCTGGACGCTCCTTTCAGTTGCGGCTAAACAATTTTTCGTTTTCGCCGTGCGCCAGTGGGTTTTTCTTTTATACGATTCTTCGAGCGGGCGGAAGTTTCAGTTTTAGTTTCAGGTTGGCAAAACCAGCCGAGTGCAGCCCAGTTATGGAACCAGCGTTGAACGAGAACGGGCAGCTCTTTCGGCGGGATTTTAGTTTCGATGAAGGCGTGGGCGACGGCTTTTTGGAGCGTTCTTCCCTGCTTTACTTCATTCAAGAGCGTGAATTCTTCAGGCTCCAAGCGGCGGAAATAGACGCTGTTGTCGATGCGATGGACGGCCAGCGCGATGGCGGCAGGCTTAAGTTTTGCCACGGTTTGCACGCGCTTACGCTTGCGGCGTTCCTGGAAAGCGTTGCTGGCGACTTCGTTGTCATCGCTCGAGTTTTTTATTTCGAGCAGAAGATCATCGACGGGGTAGCGAAGGCTTAATAATTGGATGTAGGGCTGAAGGCGCAAACGGAGATTTGCGCCGGCGTTTGCCGACAAATCTTCGGGGCCCAGAGGCGGCTCGGCTTTGCCGTCGAAGGCTTCGATTTCGGCCCATTCGAGTTTGACGATGTCGAGAGCCAAGGCTTGCTTGTTCCCTGCCCAGCGCGGGTGCTGGTGCAGCCAAGATTCGAGTTGCGAGCCGAGGTTGCGAAGGGTGAACGAGCGCGACGGACAATCTGTGATGTAAGCCTTGGACATGGCTTCGAAGCGCGCGGCACCGAGAACGGCGCGCAGGCCAGGAAAATCTTCGACCATGCTAGAGAGCAGGCGAAACCAATATTGACGATTGTAAATTTCCAGGCGCTCGAAGGACGTTAGCCGATCGTTGGGTTTGATGAAGCGCGCGGCATACGTGCGCATGGGCTGGCCATCGGGAGCAGTGCGCTTCATGCGCTCCGTGAAAGTGAGGGGCTGCATCACCGCGCGAGCCATGGTGCGCTGGAGTTGGAGCAGCTTCATACAGCGGTCGCCAACGCGGTGGCGGCGAGGAAGCGGTTGGCCTTGAGCGCTTCGTCGTGGACTTCTTTGAAACTCGGGATGCTGTCGTCCCATTCGAGCAGCGTAGCGGTGTGCCCGGCGCGTTGGATGGCGCGCTCGTACAACTTCCAGACCGGATCGATGACCGGATGATCATGAGTGTCGAGAATATATTTGCGGTATTTGGAATGGCCGGCGATGTGGATTTGCGCGACGCGCTCGGCGGGGACGCTGTTCACGTAGGTGAAAGGATCGAAGCTGTGATTTTGCGATGAAACGTAAATATTATTTACGTCGAGCAGGATGCCGCAATCGGCGCGCTCGACGACTTCATTCAGGAATTCCCACTCGGACATTTCGGAGACGTGATATTCCGCGTAACTGCTGACGTTTTCCACCGCGATGGGCACTTCAAGGTAATCGCGGACTTCGCGGACTTTCTGCGCGGTGAGCTTGGCGGCTTCAAAAGTGTAAGGCATGGGAAGAAGGTCGTGGGTGTAGCGGCCGTCTACGCTGCCCCAGCAAAGATGATCGGAGAGCCAAGGGGTTTTGGTGCGCTTGACGAGTTCTTTCAAGCGGCGAAGATGGTCGCGATTGGGTTTTTCCGCGGAGCCGAAATACATGGAGACGCCGTGCTGCACGACTTTGTATTGCTCGAGGATTTGATCGAGGATGTGCAAGGGGCGGCCGCCATCGATCATGAAATTTTCGGAGATAATTTCAAACCAGTCGACCACCGGTTTGCGGGACAAGATGTGCTGGTAGTGCGGCGCGCGCAGGCCGATGCCGATGCCGTACTCGGTGAAATTGTTAAAGCGGTTGGTGCCCATGAAAAGCTCCAGGGTAAATCAGATTCACGAAGGCAGAAATTGATACAGAGATAAGGATAAAGCAGATAAAGGGCCGGAGATGGACCGGCCCTCTATCATGCTGAAGAGTGTCGGTAGTGTTTTAGGGCTTCTCGGCCGGCATCTTGGAGCCGTCGGTGGCGCAGCCGCCCTTACCCTTGCAGGAGTTCTTACCTTTGCAGCCGTTGTCGCTGGACTTGCAACCGCCCTTACCCTTGCAGGAGTTTTGGCCTTTACAGGCGTGCTTTTCTTTCACCTTCTTGCTGGAGGCCTTGTCGGCACTGTCATCCTGGGCGGTCATAGCGGACTTGACGCCAGGCAACAGATTGGACGCCTTGATGCTTGCGCTGGTGCCTGCGAGCAAGCCCGCGACAGCCGCGCCGGTGATGAGAAACTTATTGGACTTAGTCATATGCTAAAGAACCCCCATTGATTTGAAATTTAACTGCATCCCTCAGGCACAACCGCTGCCGTGAAGATCTGTGAGCCGAGCGCGAGCGAGCGGAATTCGGCCGAAATTTTTGCACTAGGCTGAGCGGCGCGAAGCTGGGAAGGCGCCAATGAAGCAGCCAAACTGTGGGATACGTTACGCCGATAAAGGTTACGTTGCCACTGAAAATTTGATTTGGCTGATTTGATTCTTGAATGGGGGAAAGAATGGTGGGCAAAAGCGGCGCAATCGGGGAGTGAGGACTTCTAGATGCCGGCTGCAATTGCTTTGTTATGCGCATATTGTGAGCGGCAAACTCAGGAAAATTCTCTGGTATGCCAACCAGCCCGTCAAGGCCCCAGATGTAAATTCTTCGGGCTAGACGGCCCACCGTGTTATACGGTTCTCGGAGACATTTGGATTTGATCGGCGCGGTTGGATTGGTAGTTTACAACTGCGAGGCTGCTCCGGACGAAAAGACACTGAGGCCTATGAGGAAAAACGATGATGAATATGCTGGCGATACGTGTGATCGCGGCGGTTGTGGTGGTGTTGTTTGGGGTTGGTTCGCTGGGCGCGCAGGTGCAGGTGCGCACGGAAGCGGGTGTGGTGGCGGGGACTAACAGCGCGGATGGGAAGGTGGTGATTCTCAAGGGCATACCATTTGCGGCGCCGCCTGTCGGCGAGTTGAGGTGGAAAGAGCCGCAGCCGGTGGAGCAATGGAAGGGCGTGAGGGAGGCGACTAAATTTGGGGCGCGGTGCATGCAGGCGCGGATTTATGAGGACATGGTGTTTCGCGATTCGGGGCCTAGCGAGGATTGCTTGTATCTGAACGTCTGGACGCCGGGAATTTCTGCGAAGACGAAGTGCCCAGTGATGGTGTGGATTTATGGCGGGGGATTTCAGGCGGGATCTACTTCCGAGCCGCGGCAGGATGGCGAACACCTGGCGCACAAGGGCGTGGTGATCGTGAGCATGAACTACCGGCTGGGGATTTTTGGATTTTTTTCGCATCCGGAATTGACGGCGGAGTCGGCGCATCATGCATCGGGAAATTATGGATTGCTGGATCAGGTGGCGGCACTGAAATGGGTGCGTGAGAATATCGGCGCGTTTGGCGGAGATCCGAACAACGTGACGATTTTTGGAGAGTCCGCGGGATCGTTTGCGGTGAGCGCGTTGATGGCGTCACCGTTGTCAAAAGGATTGATTCACGCGGCGATCGGGGAGAGTGGGGCGTTTTTTGGGAAGAAGCAGAGTGCGAAACCTTTGGCGGAGAGCGAAAGGCGCGATGCGGTGTTTGCCGAATCGCTGGGGATGAAATCGGTGGGACAATTGCGCCGCGTGAGCGCAGAAAAGCTTCTGGAAGCGGCAAGAAGTGGGAATGACAATGAGCGCTTCAGACCAAATATCGACGGGTATTTCATGCCTCCAAGCGCTTCCGCGATTTATGGCAAGGGTGAGCAAGCGCATATCCCGTTGCTGGCGGGATGGAATCGCGATGAGGGGAGCTATCAGCATTTTTTTGGGGCGCAGCCAGTCAGCAAGGAGAATTACCCGGCGAAAATTCGGCAGCTTTTCGGGGAGGCAGCGACGGAGGCGTTGAAATTATTTCCGGGTGGGTCGGATGAAGAAGTAAAGAGTTCAGCGGCGTTGTTGGACACGGCGGACTTTATTGCACTTGGAACGTGGAAATGGGTGGAAATGCATTTGCGGACTGGGGAGGCGCCTGTTTATCGCTATGAGTTTGATCAGGTGCCGCCGGCTTCGGAAGGACATGAGGGTGAAGCGGGGCTGGCCTATCACTCCGCGGAGATTGAATATGTTTTTGGGACGTTGGATTGGAAGAAAATTTCATGGCGGCCTGAGGATTATAAATTGTCGGAGCAGATGGGGGCGTATTGGACAAATTTTGCGAAGAACGGGAATCCGAATGGCGTGGGCCTTGGGGTTTGGTCGATGTATATACGGAAGAGCGGGTATGAGGTGATGCATCTGGGAGCGGCTCCGCGGGCGATGGTGGATAAGCAGCGAGAGCAATTTGTGTTTTTGGATAAGGCTGCGGCGGAGGCGAATTGATGAAACGCGGTTGGAGTATGAAGGCTTGCGAGGAACGAGGGGAAAAACCATACGGAAAAACCAAGACCCATGTTCATAACTCAACTGCGAACATGGGGCACCCGGGTTATGACTCTCACCGCGGGGCAAGATCAAAGACTCGTACCGCGAACTAAATTTTGCATGACCATCGAAGATAGATGCTGTGGGACGGGTACGCTACGACGCTGACGGTGCTACGGGAGTGGGCGGGAGCCGAAGATGGCGGTGCCGATGCGGACTTCTGTGGCGCCTTCCTGAATGGCGACTTCGAAGTCGTGGGACATGCCCATGGAGAGGACGGGGAGCGGCAGGCCGGTTGAGATGGCGAGATCGTCTCTCAGTTTGCGCAGGCGTTGGAAATAGGGGCGGACTTTTTCCGGATCTTCGAGGAATGGTGGAATGCACATGAGGCCGGCGACTTCGAGGTTTTTTAGTTGGGTGATTTTCTCGAGTAATTGAGGGACCGTGTGGAATTCGGCTCCGGTTTTGGTGGCTTCGTTTTCCACGCGGACTTCGATGAGGACGCGAAGCTTTCCTTTGGTATTCAATTCTGCTCGGGCTTGATCGAGCCGCTGAGCCAACGGGAAATCGTCTACGGAGTCAACGGAATGAAAAGATTTCGCGGCGCGCGCTGATTTGTTGCTTTGCAGATGGCCAACCAGATGCCAGGTGGCTAGCAGGTCTTCGAGTTGCGGGCGCTTCCCTTCCCATTCCTGGACGCGATTTTCGCCGAAGTGACGGAGGCCGGCCTGGTAGGCTTCGCGGATGGATTCGGCGGAATGGGTTTTGGAGACGGCGATTAAAGTGACTTCCGCGGGATGCGGGGATTTTTGGCGCGCTTTGGCGATGCGGTCTTGAATGCGCAAAATATTTTCGCGGATCGTTGGCGGCATGGCGGATCAACTGCGAACGCGGGGTTCACCCTTCTTTGAATTATTTGAGGTCGAGAGAAGAGCCAAGAGACAAGACCCAGGTTCATACCTCAACTGCGAACCTGGGGCACCCCATCTAAATCGTAGCACGCGCGTGGATTTCCGTTCCGAATCTGGTGAACCCTTCCAAATCGTCCATGCGCGTGGATTTGCGGGGTGGGGCTGGCGCGGTTACACTGGCTGATAATGCCGGCGCGCGGACGTTTTCCAACATTTCGACGAATTTTCCAACACATCAGACTATGACTACGGGCGGAAAACTGATCGCTATTGAGGGGATTGATGGGAGTGGGAAGCGGACTCAGGTTGAGTTGCTGAAGGATGCGTTGGGGGCACGTGGGCATCAAACTTTTGTGACGGGATTTCCTATTTACGATTCGTGGTTTGGTGGGATGGTGGGGAAATTTTTGGATGGGGGATTTGGGCCGCTAGAGAAAGTTGATCCGCATTTTACGGCGCTGCTTTATGCAGGAGACCGATTTGAGGCCAAGGAAAAGATTGTTGAGGCGCTGGCGGCGGGAAAAATTGTTTTGGCGGACCGCTATATCGGATCGAACATGGCGCATCAGACTGCGCGAGTTGCCGCGGCTGAACGCCGGGAATTTGTGAAATGGATTGAGCATCTGGAGTATCAGATTTACGGGCTGCCGCGAGAGAGCGCAGTGATTTATCTGCGGGTGCCTCCGGCGGAGGCGCAGAAATTAGTGGCGATGAAAAGTGCGCGGGGTTATACGGCGTCTACACACGATTTACTGGAAGGAAATTTGCGGCATCTGGAAGATGCGGCGGCCATGTACGATGAGCTTGCAATGCGCGTGAACTGGATCGGGGTGGAGTGTTTTGATGCGCGGGCTCAGGCGATGAGAGCCCCGGACGTGATTGCGGCGGAAATATTGGCGGCGGTGGAAGCGGTGCTGGCGGCGCATGGGGAGAAATCGTAGGTATGGGCTTTAGCGAATTTGTTGGCAATGAGCGGATCGTGAATGCCCTGCGCGGGGCGTTGCGGGCGGAACGAGTGCCGCATGCGCTGCTGTTTACGGGAGCGAGCGGGGTCGGTAAGTACACGTTGGCGCGAATGTTTGCCCAGGCGGCAACGTGCGAGCGTATGAAGGATGATTTTTGCGGGGAATGCGACACGTGCAAACGGGTAGCGTTGTTGGCCGATCCTGCGACTCTGGTGCAACAAGGATTGGCAGAACGCGGGGAAAACGCGGACGCGGCCATGGTGGAGCGCACGCCGTTGATCTTGCAAACGCATCCGGATGTGTGGGCGGTGGTGCCTGATCCGGTCAGATTGAGGACTCCGGTGGTGCGGCCGATGTTGCGTGTAGGCCAGATTCGCGCGGTGCAACGGGCGGCTTATTTTCAGCCGATGGGGCGGCGGCGGGTATTTATTCTGGATGGCGCGGATACGATGCGGTGGGATGTGGCTAACGTGTTTTTGAAAATATTGGAGGAGCCGCCTCCGTCGGCGACTCTGATTTTGATTGCGCCGTCGCCTTATTCGCTCCTGCCGACGATTGTGTCGCGGTGCATGCAGTTTCATTTTGCGCCGCTGCCGCAGGCAGATGTGGAGCGCATTTTGAAAGAGAAGACGGGTCGCAAGGGCGCTGAGATTACATTGGCGGCGCAGCTTGCGGAGGGCAGCCCGGGCTTAGCGATGGAGATGGACGTGGAGATGACCGCGCAGCGGCGGAAGGATGCGCTGAGAATTTTGACGCGAGCGGCACAAGGACAAGGATTTGCGCAACTGTTTGCGGATACCGCGGCGATAGCCAAGGACCGGGAAACCACGTTTGAGGG
>Ga0307475_10000098_pt1 | contig 49149 bp, 40 predicted proteins | sample atmos_gasesECM1C_FD_203317 | JGI IMG/M metagenome (GOLD analysis project Ga0307475, IMG submission 203317) | Hardwood forest soil microbial communities from Morgan-Monroe State Forest, Indiana, United States - atmos_gasesECM1C_515 | ecosystem: Environmental > Terrestrial > Soil > Temperate... | reverse complement strand
ATGCAGAGCGCGTGCAAGACGCGAAGTATAGTCGCGGATGCGTTCGAGCACGGAGGGCTTGAGGGTTACCGAGGGCAGCACACAGGAGGAATCACCGGAGTGGATGCCGGCCTCCTCAATGTGTTCCATGATGCCCGCGATGACGACGTCGTCGCCGTCGGCCAGAGCGTCCACGTCAACCTCGGTCGCGTCTTCGAGGAATTGGTCGATCAAAATCGGGCGGCGCGGATCCGAAGCCCCGCCAATCAGAGCGGCCTGTGCGACGTAGTCCTGCACGGTTTTCAGGTCGTACGCGATCACCATCGCGCGGCCGCCGAGCACGTAGCTCGGCCGCACCAAAACCGGCAAACCAATTTCGGATGCCACGCGCGTAGCTTCTTCCGGCGCGAGCGCTGTTCCGGCGCGCGGCTGCGGAATTATCAGCTCGTCAAGCAAGCGGCCAAAGCGGCGGCGGTCTTCGGCAAGATCGATCGATTCGGGATCAGTGCCGATTATTTGCGCGCCGTTGCGCTTGAGTTCAAGCGCGAGGTTAAGCGGCGTTTGCCCGCCGAACTGCACGATCACACCCTGCGGCCTTTCGCGATCGAGGATGGCAACAACGTCTTCGAGGGTCAGCGGTTCGAAGTAGAGGCGGTCGGACGTGTCATAGTCGGTGGAGACGGTTTCGGGGTTGCAATTTACCATCACCGTTTCGTAGCCATCTTCCTTCAGAGCGAAGGCGGCATGGCAACAGCAGTAATCAAATTCAATTCCCTGCCCGATACGATTCGGACCGCTGCCGAGGATTACCACTTTCGGGCGGTCGACGGCGTCGGATTCGTCCTCTTCCTCATAGGTGGAATAGAGGTATGGGGTGAAGGACTCGAATTCCGCTGCGCACGTATCGACGCGCTTGAAAACGGGACGCACGCCCAACTCATTGCGGCGCGCGCGGACTTCCTCGGCTGTCGCTTTCAAAAGCTTGGCAAGCTCCTCGTCGCTCGCGCCGGAGCGCTTCGCTTCCAGCAGGAGTTCGCGCGAAACGCCACTCAGCGATTTGACAGCCACGCGCCGGTCGATGGCGACCATTTCTTCCATCTGGCGGATGAACCATGGATCGATTTTTGTGAGCGAGCAAATCTCCTCGCGCGTCATGCCGCGCTCGAGCGCTTCAAAGAGCCAGTGCAAGCGGTCGGGACCGGGCACGGTCAGTTTTTCGCGCAGAAGCGCGGTTGTGACTTCGGCGGGAGCTCGCCATGGCGAATGCGGCTCGAGCGAACGAATGCCTTTGCACAACGCTTCCTGAAACGTCCGCCCGATGGCCATCACTTCGCCGACGGACTTCATCTGTGTCGAAAGCGTGGTGTCACTGCCAGGGAATTTCTCGAACTGCCATTTTGGGATTTTTACGACGACGTAGTCGATGGTTGGCTCAAACGAACAGGGAGTCTTGCGCGTAATGTCATTGGGGATTTCATCGAGCGTCATTCCCAGTGCGAGCTTTGCCGCGATTTTCGCGATTGGGAATCCAGTGGCTTTGCTGGCGAGCGCGGAACTGCGGGAAACACGCGGGTTCATTTCCACAACCACCATGCGCCCGGTTTCCGGGTCGATCGCGAACTGAATATTAGAGCCGCCGGTCTCGACGCCGACTTCGCGAATGATAGCCGCAGCGGCATCACGCATGCGCTGGTATTCCTTGTCGGTGAGCGTTTGCGCGGGCGCCACGGTGATCGAGTCGCCCGTGTGGATGCCCATGGGATCGAAATTCTCGATCGAGCAGATGACCACGAAGTTGTCGCGACAATCGCGCATCACCTCGAGCTCGTATTCCTTCCAGCCCAGTACGGATTCCTCGATCAGCGCCTGGTGCAAGGGGCTGGCGTCGAGGGCTCGCGCGATGGCATCAGAAAATTCCTCGCGGTTATAGGCGATCGAACCGCCCGTGCCGCCGAGTGTGAACGAGGGGCGAATGACCACGGGATAGCCGAGCTGATCGGCAATCTCGACAGCCTTGGGAATCTCGCCGACCACCGCCGACGCCGGTACCTCGAGGCCGATTTTGCGGCATACGTCTTTGAACAACAGCCTATCCTCGGCAATCTTGATGGCGAGCAAAGAAGCGCCGATCAACGTGACGCCGTACTTTTCGAGGATGCCACTTTCGGCAAGTTCCACCGCGAGATTAAGGCCGGTCTGGCCGCCAACGGTGGGAAGCACGGCGTCCGGACGCTCGGCAGCGATGATGGATTCGAGGTATTCCTTCGCGAGCGGCTCGATGTAGGTGCGGTTCGCCACTTCTGGATCGGTCATGATCGTCGCGGGATTCGAATTGACGAGCACAACCTCATAGCCTTCGGAGCGCAGCGCCTTGCATGCTTGCGTTCCGGAGTAGTCGAACTCGCAGGCCTGCCCGATGATGATCGGGCCCGACCCGATGATCAGAATCTTCTTGATGTCCGTCCGCTTCGGCATCGCCCTCTATTTCAAAATGAAAGGGCGGGACTGAAGCCCGCCGTTCTCTCAATTTGAGCCTTTCGTTCCGGTTTCACCTTCGCCCGCCTTCCATCAGATGGATGAAATCATCGAAGAGATAGCGGGCGTCGTGCGGGCCTGGAGAGGCCTCCGGGTGATACTGCACGCTGAAGAGCGGCAGCGACCGGTGGCGCATGCCTTCGTTGGTGTGATCGTTCAAATTCACGTGCGTGATTTGGACATCGCTTGACGGCAGCGATTCGGGGTCCACACAGAAACCGTGATTCTGCGCCGTGATCTCCACCTTTTCCGTAAGCAGGTTCTTCACGGGATGATTCGAGCCGTGATGGCCGAATTTCAATTTAAACGTTTTGCCGCCAAGGGCCAGGCCGCAAAGCTGGTGACCGAGACAAATTCCGAAGACCGGGACGCGGCCGAGCAATTTGCGAATATTGGCGATGGCGTAGCCGATCGGCTCGGGATCACCGGGCCCGTTCGACAAAAACACGCCGTTTGGTTTGAGCGCGAGGACGTCTTCGGCGGAAGTTTGCGCCGGGACGACCGTAACGTCGCAGCCATGGTCAATCAGCAAACGTAGAATATTCTGCTTGATGCCGAAGTCGTAGGCGGTGACCCGATGGCGCGCACCCGGTTCTGGCGATTGCCTCTTTCCAGAAACTGGCTCGGCGATGTCAATCGAACGGTGTGTCCACGTGTATCGTTTATCGCAGGTGACGCGGCTGGCGAGCTCCTGGCCTGCCATGCTGGGAATCGCGCGCGCTTCAGAAATGAGTCTCTCGGCGTGCGTGCCGTCCGTCGCAACCACGCCGCGCAGCGCTCCGACATCGCGCAAGTGCCGCACCAGGGCGCGTGTGTCGAGGTCCCAGATTACCGGAACGCCGTGGCGTTCGAGGTATTGCTGCGCGGATTCGGTGGAACGGTGGTTCGACGCTAGCGCCGAGAATTCGCGAACGATCAAGCCTTCAATGTGAGGCTTGCCCGACTCTTCGTCGTCGCGATTTGCGCCGACGTTGCCGATATGCGGATATGTGAGGCAGACAATCTGCCCGGAATAACTGGGGTCTGTGAATACTTCCTGATAGCCCGTGAGGCTGGTATTAAAAACGACTTCGCCGCCGCGACGGGTGCGAGCGCCCGCCGCACGGCCGTTAAAAACTCGCCCGTCCTCGAGCGCGAGAATCGCGCGACCTGCGGGGACCTGATTCAGTGTGTCCTCCAATGGTTTTCATCGCGATGCTTCAACCGTTGACGCCGAAGTCAGCGAGCCGAAATGGTTGACCGGCCAGTAGGCGAAGACGGCTTTGCCGTAGATATTCTGCCGCGCGACGGGACCGAAGACGCGCGAATCGTTCGAGCTGTCCCGGTGATCGCCCATGACGAAGTAGCAATCGTCGGGGATTTGCACCGGCGGATAGCTCAGGTCATCGAGATAACTCATCGGAACGTACGGCTCTTTCCACTCTTTTCGGTCGACATAAACGCGGCCGGCACGAATTTCAATCGTCTCGCCCGGCAGGCCCACGACGCGCTTGATGAACGACTTCGAATGATCTCTGGGATACCAGAACACCACCACATCCCCGCGCTCGATGGGCTCAAAACGGTACACAAATTTGTTGATGAAGATGCGTTCCTGATCGCTCAAGAGCGGAGCCATACTGGTCCCCTCGACCTTTACTGGCTGATACAGAAATATGATGATTACGAGCGCAAGGCCCAACGCGACTGCAAGATCGCGCGTCCAACTGCGCAATTCGCGGCGGAACTGAGGGAGCGGAGTATTTTCGGGTGACTTCGACTGGCCAGGGTTTGAAATGTCCAACATGCTCGTTCGACTCTTCTTTATACCACGGTGAAGGGTGCGCGCCAAGAGTTCGCCTACACCGCTAAATTGGATGCAAGGTACTCGCGAGTGGTTACACACCAAGAGTGAAATGGAGAATCGCTAGAGAGGCAAGTACGGCTGTCTCGGTGCGAAGTATGTTTTCGCCCAACGAAGTTTCGAGAAAGCCGGCGACTCGGGCCGCTTCGGTTTCTTCGTCCGCCCAGCCGCCTTCCGGGCCGATGGCCAGGGATGCGCTGGACCCGCTTGCGTCCCTGAGCGCCTCGTTGACGGGCCTGGCATCCGCGCGCTCGCTGAATAGTATTTTGCAGGCGGCTGACGACTGACGGAATGCATCCCCTGGACGAAGCACGCTCCGGATGGCCGGAGGGCGAAGGCGGCGCGACTGCTGGGCAGACTCAAGAAGAATTCTTTCCCATCGCCTGAGGCGTTTTTCCGCTGCCGCCAGCAGCGGCTTATCCGAGCGCGCGGCAGACAGGGGAACGATCTCGTGTACACCAAGCTCGGTGGCTTTCTCGAGGCACCATTCGAAACGGTCGAATTTGATAAGCGAGATGAGGAGCTGAATTTTGACGGCGGGCTCGCGAGCAGCGATTGGCTCAACCAACGAGAACTCGATGCGGTTTTCGCCGCGCTTCGCCATGGAGATTCGCTCAACGCGGCCAAGCCACACTCGTTGCCCATCGCTCAATTCATAGAACTGGCCGCACTCGGCTCGCAGTACTCGCCCGAGATGTTCGGCGGCTTCGCCGCGAAGAGTGGCCGAGCCGGAATCGAAGCGGTGGACAAAGAAGCGCCGGCGCATGAACGATTGTAACTCCGAGGCGTCGCAGAAATCGCTATCCGAAGATGTCTTTCACTTTGTCGAAAAAGCTTGAGGTGCGCTCCGCCGGCTTGTTCTCGACCTTCAGCGACTGGCCGAGTTGTTCAAGGAGCCGGCGTTGTTCGCGCGAAACCTTCACCGGGACCACGATGCGAATGTTGATGTAAAGATCGCCGCGGCCGCCGTGCGGATTCGGAAGGCCCTTCGCCTTCTTGCGGAAGATTTGACCGGACTGGGTCCCTTCGGGAATCTCCAGATCCTCCTCGCCCTGCAAGGTGGGAACACTGATTCTTGCTCCGAGCGAAGCCTGCGTGAAGCTGACCGGAATGGTGCAGTAAAGGTCCGCACCGCGCCGTTCGAAAACCGGATGCTCTTTCACTTCCAGGAAAATGTAGAGATCGCCCGCGGGACCGCCGTTGGTGCCGGGCTCGCCGTGACCCGCCATGCGAAGACGCGTGCCGGTGTCGACTCCCGCGGGAACTCCTACTTCCAGAGTTCGCTCGCGCTGCATGCGCCCCTGCCCGCGGCATGTCTGGCACGCGTCCTTGATCACCTGCCCTACTCCCTGGCACGCCGGGCAGGTCCGCGTGATAGAGAAGAACCCTTGCTGGTACGCCAACTGCCCTCGCCCGCGGCACGTGCTGCAGGTGGACATGCCGGTGCCTGACTTCGCTCCCGTACCTCGACAGGACTCGCACGCTTCGAGCCGCGTGACGCGAATCTTGGTCGTGACGCCTGTCGCGGCTTCCTCAAAGGTGAGAGACATGTCGTACCGCAAATCCGCCCCCCGCTGGCCGCGCGCTTGTCGGCCGCGCCGGCGCCCTCCGCCGCCCAAAACATCCTCGAAGCCGAAAAGATCGCCAAGTATGTCCTGGAATTCCTCGAAAATCGTGGAATTGAAGCCGCCGCCCGGCTCAAAGCCGCGGCTTCCCAGTCCCGCGTGGCCGAAACGATCGTAAATACCGCGTTTCTGCTGATCGGAAAGAACGCTATAAGCTTCCGTGCAAGCGCGAAAATTCTCTTCGGCTACATGCTTATTTTCCGGGTTGCGATCCGGGTGCCATTGAAGAGCGGCTTTCCTGTAGGCGGACTTGATCTGGTCGGCCGAAGCGTCGCGGGCGACGCCGAGAATTTCATAGTAATCGCGAGAAGTGCCGGGCATGTTTCCCCTTCCGTTGTCGTTTCTCGTCAATCAAGACCGAGAGAGTTCAATCCCCAAGAGCAAGCTCAATTCTCCGCGCGCGAAGCTTTCGTCGAGCGGCTCGCCACCCGCACCATCGCGGGGCGCAGAACGCGGCCGTGGAACACGTATCCGGGCTGCAACTCGTCGATGACCGTGCCATCCGTCTGCTCGGTCGTTTGCACCTGTTCGATGGCATGGTGGTAGTGCGGGTCAAACTGCTTACCGAGACTGTCGATGCGTTGGAGACCCTGTTTGGCGAGGGCATCCCACAGCTGGCGGCGAATGAGTTCGAAGCCCTTATTGTAATCGGCGTAAGCGGGATCGTCGTGCGCCGCGATGGCGCGGTCGAACGCATCCAGCGTCGGCAGAATGTGTTCGATCAGGGAGTCCAGGGCCCTGTGTCGATCCTGATGACGCTCCTTCTCGACCCGCTTGCGATAGTTCTCGAAATCCGCCTGACGCCTCACGAAGGTGTTCATCAGTTCCTGTTTCTCCAAAACCAGCTTCTGCAGTTGTTCGGCGAGAGAGATATCCGATGAGCCAATGGAGGAACCTGTGGTCTCCGCTTCAGGCGGAGCTTCGCGCTCGGCTGCCACTTCCGGCGTATCGTTTTTTTCCAACTCGTGCGGATCCCGATGCGGTGACACTTCAGTTTCCTTCCTCTTTTTCGGAGAAGAATTGCGCCATGAAAGCGACGGCTGTAATTACGCGTTCGTAGTGCATGCGCATCGGCGCAAGAATGCCGAGAGTTCCCTGCACTTGATCGTTGGCCGTGTAGGAGGCGGAAACGAGCGCAAGATGTTTGCCGGCCGCGGACATTTGATCCAGTCCCAGCTCCACGTGCACCGGCTCCGGCGCCTCGATGCAGCCGCTAAGGAGCGCGATGAGGCGGTCTTTCTCCTCGATAGCCTCCAGCAGCTCGCGGAGCTGCTCCTGGTCTGTAAACTCAGGCGATGACGCGATCTTCGCCGCACCTTCCACATATATCTTTCGCTCACCGGCATCGCCCAGGACGCTCGGGCCGCAAAGCAAGAGCGCATCACTGGCTAGACGTCCGTATCGTTCGCGGTCCTTTTCTACCTGCGCACGCAGATCGTTGCGCATGGCTTCGAGCGTCCAACCCTTGTAATGCCGATTCAAGTAAGCGGCTACCAGGTCGAGGTCCTCCTGGTGAAATTCCCGCTCAGGCCGGACCACCTTATCGCGTGTGAGGTCTCCGGCGGTGATCAAGACCACGAGAACGCGATTCTCCGGCAGCATCACAAACTTCAAGTGCTCGACCACGCTGCGGGCGAGAGGCGGCGAAATAAAAATGCCCAGGCCGCGCGACACCGCCGACAGCACGTGGCTCGCGCGCTCCATCACCGCTTCGGGAGTCTGCGCCGCTTCGAGTTCCCGACGAATCCACTGCCGGTCTTCAGGCCTTGCGGTCGCTTGCGCCGTCACCTGCTCGACGAAGAAGCGGTAGGCGGAAGCGGTCGGCACGCGTCCTGCCGAAGTGTGCGGCTGATACAGAAAACCTTCGTATTCGAGGTCCGCCATCACGTTGCGAACTGTCGCGGAGCTCAGTGGGTCGGCGTGCATGCGCGCCACACTGCGCGAGGAAACGGGCTCGCCCGTCTCGATGTACACTCGCACTACATCACTGAGAATCTGCTGGTGCCGCTTCTGTTGTAGAACCGATGGGGTCATATGCTCACGAAAACTCCTCTGGCTTATCCAGAAGGCGCCAGAGCAAGCAATCCATTTAAATCGCTTCTATAAAGTCTAAACGTGTGGAGCGGACGCGTCAACTTGCGTGGCTAGTTAGGATAACAACGAGGCACTGATCTCGACAGATCTAGGCGGGGTTGCTTGCGCGGCGGCCGTGACATATGCTGTCCCGGAATCCTTCGAGCGGAGTGACCCTCATTCGCCCCGGCGAAACTTTCCGGACGCGGCGGGCGTATCTTAGTTGGCGAAGAACAAGGACACGGGATTCGCCGGCCGATTAAGGCACCGGCGGGAGGGGGCATGCGACATTTTGGTCAGGCCATGATCCTGATGGGTGCGGTTGCTCTGGCGGGTGCGTGGGGTGGCGAAGTCTCCTGGCACGCTCGGAACACCCAGTCGCCGGGGACGATCAAAACTCCTTCGCCAGCAGCCGGCGGCGGTCAACCGCTGTCGACGCGCGTTGTGGCGTACAACATTGACGCCAAGTTCGATCCGGCGAAGCATACAATCACGGCGAGCGAAACTCTCACCTATCGCAATCTCACAGGACAGCCTCAGCAGACATTTCCGTTCCATCTCTATCTGAACGCTTTTCAACCCCAGTCCACATTCATGACCGAAGTGCGGCTCTACGGGACGCGTGGCAATGGCCCGGACGAGGGATGGGACCCCAAGCATCTTGGCTCGATCACGGTAAACAAGCTCGAAGTAGAAGGCGCGGGAGACTTGACTGGCAAGATGGAGTTCATCCAACCGGACGACCACAACGCAAACGATCGCACGGTTTTCCAGGTAACGCTGCCAAAACCGATCGCACCGGGCGCGTCCGTGCAATTCCGCATCGACTTTCGCGATGTAATGCCTGAAGTCGTTGAACGGACCGGCTACAAGCGGGACTTCCTCATGGCCGGGCAATGGTTTCCGAAGGTCGGCGTGTGGTGGAAAAACACGTGGAACTGCCATCAATTTCACGCCACCACGGAATTCTTCGCCGATTTTGGAACGTTCGATGTGAAATTGACACTGCCGCAAAACGAAGTGACAGGTGCTGCCGCTGACCTGCTCTCGAGCGTCAACAATCCCGACGGAACGAAGACACTCACGTATCACTCCGAGGACGTCCACGATTTTTCCTGGACCGCCAGCCCCAGTTTCACCACCGTCGAGGACGAATGGGCGGGTAGCGCCGGCACGGTGAAGGTTCACATGCTGATGTCGCCGGGCAACTTGTCGTCGGCTCCCCGTTACATGGCCGCGCTCAAAGGCTCGCTCAAGCTGTTCGATGAATGGTACGGACCCTACCCTTATTCGCGGATCACCGTCGTCGACCCGCCGCACGGCGGGAGTGATGCCGGCGGGATGGAATATCCGACGCTAATTACCGCCGACACGAGTTGGAACATGCCAAAGGGAGCCCTGATTCCTGAAGTCGTGGTTGAACACGAATTCGGACATCAGTATTGGTACGGGATGGTTGCTACAAATGAATTCGAGGAGGCTTGGCTGGACGAGGGAATCAATAGCTACACCGAAGTAAAGGTGATGGACGAGCTCTATGGTAGGAATACCTCGGTGCTCAATTTTCCCTTTGCGCAGCTGGGTGAGGACGAGCAGCAGCGACTCGCGTATCTGTCGAGGCCGGACACCGATCCAATCACGCGATTCGCATGGCAATTCTACGGAAGCAACGCCTATGGCGGGATTACCTATGGCAAGACCGCCACAGTTCTGCTCACGCTCGAGAAAATAATCGGCGAAGATACCATGCGGCGAGCGCTGCATACCTACTTCATGCGCTTCCGCTTCACACATCCGACGGGCGAAGATTTTCTGAAAACCATCGAAGAAGTATCGGGAAAAAATGTGCGGTGGTACTTCGATCAGGCCGTGTATGGAACCAATATCCTCGACTACGAAATCCTGAACGCGCATTCCGACCGCGTGAATTGGTATGAAAAAAAATCCAGCTTCGGCGACGACCCGAAGGACAAGGACCAGGTCTACCGCACCTATGTTTCCGTGCATCGCAAGGGCGACTTCGTTTTTCCCGTAGATGTCGAGATCAAATTCACCGACGGTCAATCCGTTCTCGAACACTGGGACGGGCGAGATCGCTGGATTCGCTACGTGTACGAGCGAAGGGCAAAGATTCAGTCCGCGGAAATCGACCCGCAGCATCAAGTCCTGCTTGATCGGGACGTCTTCAACAATAGTTACGTCGCCGAGGAAGACCCGCAGGCGGTGCACAAGCTCGCGCACATCTGGCTATTTGCCAACGAATGGCTGGCGCAACTGATCGCGTGGATTACTTAACGCGTCACGCGAGAAATTCCATCTAGGCCAACTTTTAGCAACGCGGGGGAGCGTGGGAATGGCAATGAAGCCGAAAACATTTGCGGCTGGAGCGGGACTGGTTTGGCGCCGGCAGCGCGTGCTGTGGTGGATCTATGCCGTCAACTTGGCCCTGGGGGTATTTGCGACCCGCGACATGGTGGAACGCACCGGCAGTGTTTTGAATCACAGTCTCGCTGCGGGACGTCTGCTGCACGGCTTTAGTCTCGCAGCGGTCATCGAACTCCTGTCGCGGCCCGACGGTCCCCTCACGCCCGGTCCTTCCCATCTCTTCTTCATGTTGCTTTTTGCCTCGTTCATGCTCTTCGCAACGGGCGGCGTCCTGGCCGCCTACTACCGCGACGAACGCCTGCCAGCGGGTTCGTTTTTTGAAGCTTGCGGATATCACTTCTGGCGTTTTGTGCGTCTTATCGTCTACTTCGGAATCGTTTTACTGCCTGTGGGCCTTCTAGAATTCATCGCCGGCAAAATCTACGACCGCATCGACGAAAAAGCGATCTCGCCTTTCCCCGCGGTCTGGTTTTTTGTTGCGGCGGCGGTTGTAATCGTGTTCGTTCTGATATGTCTGCGCCTCTGGTTCGATATGGCGCAAGTGATTGCCGTCGGAGACGACGAATACCGAATGCACAACGCGCTTCGCCGCGCCGCCAAGCTGGTGTGGAACAATTTCGGTTCGCTCTTCTGGCTGTATTTCCGTATCAGTCTGGTCGGCTGGCTGGTTTTTGGACTCGCGCTGCAGTACTGGAAGAATTACATGCGCCCCGAGTCGCTTTTCGGCGTGCTGCTTGTCTCGCAGTTCGTGATCGTTTTCTGGCTGGCCACGAGACTGTGGCAACGAGCAAGCGAGGCGTTGTGGTACCGGCAGCACCAGTCCGCCGTGTATGAGTCCGCCGCGGGACCAGCTCCCGAACCTGTACCAACACCGTCCGCTGCCGTCCTGTTTTAGATTAGATCGCCAAATTGACCACTAAGAGATCACCAAATCCGGCAGCGCTGTCCTGCTGGACGCACCATCGGCGACTTCGTATCGCACTCGAACGCCTTCGAGAACGCGGGCATGTTCGATAGCGGTCCATTTACCCGGAGGCGCGGGACGGGATGCGGGTTCATGGTCACAAACATTCGTCCTAACTCCGGCCGTATATTCTCCGCCCAGATCTGCGCCCAGCCGAGAAAAAATCGCCGGTCCGCTGTGAAACCGTCGATCGGAGCCGGAGGAGCTTTCCCTTCGAACGATTTCTGCAGCGCGGCATACGCGATGGTCAACCCGCCGAAGTCCGCGATGCTTTCCCCTTCGACGAGCTTGCCGTTCTCATGCAGCCCGGGTTCCACCTCATAGTCGTTGAACTGCTTGGCGATGCAATCGCCCCGCTCCTGGAAATTCTTCAAGTCTTCGTCCGTCCACCAGTTCTTCAAGTTGCCCTGCGCGTCGAATTTTGCGCCCTGATCGTCGAATCCATGAGTCAGCTCGTGCCCGATCACCGCGCCGATGGCGCCGTAATTCATCGCGTCGTCGCGGCTCGGATCGTAGAAAGGCGGTTGGAGAATTCCTGCCAGAAACGTGATGTCGTTCATCGACGCGCGATAGTATGCGTCGACGGTGGGCGGCGTGCTGACCCACTGGCCGCGGTCCACCGGCTTGCCGATTTTGGCGACGTCGTACGCGAAATCAAATTCGTCGCCGCGGCGCGCATTCTCCACGTACGGCCCGCGGTCCACTTTGAACTTGGAATAGTCCCGCCACTTGTCCGGATAGCCCACCTTCACGTCCATGGCATCCAGTTTTTCCACAGCTTTCTGGCGTGTGGCAGGGCTCATCCAATCCAGCGTCGAAAGATCGGCGCGCAGCGCCGTGATGATATTCTTCACTGTCGCCGTGGCTCTCGCTTTAGCTTCGGGCGAAAAATTTCGCTGCACGTAATACTGCCCTAGCGCTTCACCCAGGTGCGCGTCGACGGCTTGCACGCAACGCCGCCAGCGAGGCTTCAGTTCCTGGCTGCCTGTTAGCGCGCGTCCAAAGAAAGCGAAATCTTCGTCCACGAACCTGGCGGGCAGCTCGGTTGCCACCGCGTGAACAAGTTGCCAGCGCAGATACGATTTCCAATCCGCCAGCGGAATCGCAGCCAGTTCCCCGTCCATGTGCTTCAGGAAGTCCGGCTGCCCGACGTCCATCGACGATACCGCCGGCGAATCGACCTGCTTCAGAAATTCGGACCAGTCAACATGCGGCGTCAGCGCTTTCAGCTGCTCCAGGGTCAGGAGGTGATAAATTTTGTCCGGGTCGCGCAGGTCCACTTGTTCCATCGACGCTTTCGCCAACGAACTTTCGATCGATAACACCGCCGTCGCTTCGGTGGCGGCAGCGGCGTCGTTATCGCCCAGCAGCTTGAACATGTTTCCCACATGGTGCACGTAAGCGTTGCGGAGCAGCACCGATTTTTCATCTTCGTTTGTATAATAGTCGCGGTCCGGCATTCCGAGGCCGCCTTGAAATACGAGTGCGATGCGGCGCGTGCTGTCCTTCGGATCCACGAACGACCCGAATGAAAGAGCGGCGTTGATGTTCTGCCGCTGCAGCCGGGCAATCTCGGCTTGCAAGCTCGGTCCGTCATGAATCGCGGCGATTCGCCCGAATTCCGGTTCGAGAGGCTTGGTTCCCGCGGCTTCGATCGCCGGCTCGTCCATGCAGACCGCATAGAAATCGCCGATCTTCTGCCAGTTGGAGCCGGGGGTTGCTTTCGGGTCCTTCGACGCCTGCTCTAGAATCTGGTGCAGCACGTCTTCGTTGCGGTCATGAAGAATATTAAACGTTCCCCACTCTGAATAAGCGGCGGGAATGGGATTGTTCTTTGCCCAGCCGCCTTCGGCGAATCCAAAGAAATCGTCGCAAGGCTTCACGCTGCGATCGAGGTTTGCAAGGTCGAATCCGTGCGACGATGGACTGTCGCTGGTCTTCTGCCCGAACGGTGTGTCTTCAGCCGCCGGTCCGCAACCTGCCTCAGGCGCGTGCGTCAAGAATGCCGCCCGACGGGACTCGGCCGTCTGCGCCGACGCTCCATAAGGAACAATCGCAAGGAACAATGCCCCTGCCACCCAAGCCATACGTCGCATCGTTGAGATCCCCCATTTCTTCACGCTCAAACACACACTCTTCCCTCGAAAAACAGATTTCGCAATTTTGAGTTCTCGCCCCAGGCTGGAAAACGACTGCCCGCCGCCCAGCGCGACCCATTCTGTGTGCCGGGCGCCCAGGTGTCAACCTGCCTGCTGAGGACGGAACTTGCCGAGCCGAGCCTTCCTTACCTATTGACATTCTATACGTCGCTAACCTATGCTCATATTGGACGTCTATAGGAGAAGGCATGAGCTCTGACTCCACCAATCTTTTGCAAGGCACGCTGGACATGATGATTCTGAAGGCCCTCGCGCTTCATGAAATGCACGGCCTGGGCATTTCGCGCCGCATCGAGCAGATCACCAAAGGCACCTTTCAGGTGAAACCGGGTTCACTGTTCCCTGCCCTCCACCGCATGGAGGAGGAAGGATGGCTTGCCTCTCTGTGGGGCGATTCGGAAAACAATCGCCGCGCCAAGTATTACCGCCTCACGAAGGCTGGCCGCCGCCAGCTCGAATCCGAAACCGAGCGCTGGGGCCGCATTTCGCTGGCGATCGCGCGCGCTCTCGAAGCCTCCTGAGACGGATCGCAAAGGGGAGTCCACCCATACCAATCATTTCAAGCTTCGCGAGCCTGATACGAAACCTGGTTCAACGACGCCGGGCCGACGAAGCTCTCGACGCCGAACTCCACAGTTACATGGACCTGCTCGCGGGAGAGAAAATGCGGCAAGGATTGTCGCCCGAACAAGCACGGCGTGCTGCGCGCATCGATCTCGGTGGCGTCGAGCAAGTAAAAGAAAAAGTGCGCGAACTGCGCGCTGGCGCGTGGCTTGAGATTCTGGCTCAGGATTTGCGCCACGGCCTGCGCATGCTCGGCAGGAATGTCGGCTCGACCGTCATCGCGGTCCTGACGCTGGCGCTTGGTATCGGCGCGAACACCGCTATCTTCAGCGTCATTGATGCGGCCCTGCTTCGGCCCTTGCCTTACTCAAACCCCGACCGAATCGCAATGTTGTACTCCCGTAATGCCCGCGGTGAAACCGGTGGACTCTCCCCGGCTGATTTTCTCGACTACAAAAACGAACTTCGATCGTTCCAGTATCTGGCTGGAATCCGGGAGAACTCGTTCAATCTCGCCGGCGAAGACCGGCCGGAGCGCGTGGACGGCACCGTGGTGACGCCTCAATTCTTCGCCGTCATGGGCCGGCAAGCCCAGATGGGGCGCATTCTCTCGCCAGAGCTAGACAAGCCCGGCACGCCGCGCACCGTCGTACTCAGCTACTCGCTCTGGCAGCGGCGATTTGGCGGCGACCCTGAAATCATCGGCAAGTCCGTCTACGTCGACGACATCCCGCGAAACATTGTGGGTGTAATGCCGCAGAATTTTCAATTTCCCGGTGAGTCCGAGCTGTGGCTCTCCGCCCTCCATCGGGTCCCGGATCAGCCATTGAATCCTAACGCTGATCTTTCAACGGACCGCGACTCGCACTATTTCGAAGTCATCGGACGTCTCAGCCCCGGCGTTACGCTCGAGCAGGCGGAAACCGAAGCTGGCACGATCGCGCGACGCTTGAAGCAGCAATTCCCTCATAAAGAAGAAGGGGACGCCGCGGTGATCTCCCTCCATGAAGATCTTGTTGGCCAAACGCGGCCTGCCATGCTGATGCTTCTAAGCGCCGTCTCTCTGCTGCTCCTGATCGCTTGCGCGAACGTCGCCAGCATTCAACTCGCGCGGGGTGCATCCCGCCAAAAGGAAATCACGATTCGTCGAGCGCTCGGAGCCAGCCGAGCGCGTTTGGTGCGGCAGCTTCTCACCGAATGCGTCCTTCTTGCGGCCGCCGGAGGCGGAATGGGAGTTTTTCTCGCGCAATTCGGCCTCGTGCCTCTGCGGGCGCTGCTTCCGAGGGACGTTCTGGGCGGCACGCAACTCGCTCTCGACGCGCGCGTTTTCGCCTTCACTTTCGTCGCCTCGCTCGGCTCCGCGATTTTGTTCGGGCTGCTGCCGGCCCTGCATCTTGCCAATCCGGACTTGAATGGCGTCCTCAAGGAAGGAGGCAGCGGCGCTCTTGGCGGCTCGCGCCCGCAACGGATACGCCGCGTGCTGGTTGTCACGGAGATCGCCCTTGCGGGCATGCTACTCGTCGGAGCCGGACTGCTCATTCGTAGTTTTCGGCAACTGCTCTCCGCTCCGGAAGGATTTCAACCGCAAGGCGTTCTTAGTCTTCAGCTCACTCTTCCGCAGGCGCGCTATCCGAATCCCGGTGACCGCGCTCTGTTCGTCGAACGAGTAATCGATCAAATCGGCACTCTTCCCGGCATCCTGTCCGTGGCAGCGATCTCACGGCTCCCGCTCAATCCCGGAAGCAGCTCTCGAACGCTTGAGGTGGAAGGCCGCACGCCACCTCCTTCCGATGAAGACTCTCCGGACTATCTGGTCGCAACTCCCGACTATTTCCGGAGCATCGGCACTCCCCTCGTTGCAGGCCGCGCCTTCACGGAGCGCGACGTCTCGGGCGCTCCGGGAGTGGTTATCGTCAGTCAAGCCGCTGCGCGCCGTTACTGGCCAGGGGGAAACCCCGTCGGAAAGCACGTCAAGGTCGGCGCGTGCGGCGACGACAAAACCTGGTGCGAGGTCGTCGGCGTGGTGGGGGACGTCCGCCAACATCATCTCGACCAAGTGCCGAACCCCACCGTATACGTTTCGTATGCGCAGGACCCGTGGCCATTCATGGCGTTTATTGTCCGGACCAGGGTTATACCGGCGAGCGTGGCACCTGCCATTGAAGGCGCGATCCATTCCGTTGCCAAAGATCAGCCTGTCTACAATGTGCGCGTGATGACTGAGGTGATACAAAAGTCAGTTTCGCCTGAGCGTATGCGCGTGTCGTTGCTGGGATTGTTCGCGATGGTTGCGTTGACGCTGGCGTGCGTCGGTGTTTACGGCGTGATGGCTTACTCCGTCGCGCAGCGGACGCACGAGATTGCCATCCGCATGGCGCTCGGCGCGCCTCCACGCGGAATCCTGCAGCTCATCTTGCAGCAAGGGCTCGCGCTCGCGTTGACGGGCTGCGCCATCGGTCTCGCGGGTGCGTTCGCGGTGACGCGCCTGCTGTCCGCGATGCTCTACGGCGTGAGCCCGCGCGACACTGCGACGTTCACCGCCATTCCGCTTTTGTTGTTGTTCGTGGCGCTGGCCGCCAGCTACATTCCCGCACGGCGTGCGATGAACGTCGACCCGATGGTCGCGCTGCGGCACGAATAGATTTTACCGGAGGCGGAAAATGGCTCCCTACACGCGCATCACTAACCTGGTTCGAAATCTGTTCAACAGGGAACGCCTGGACACCGACCTCGATGACGAAGTGCGCGGCTATGAAGAAATGCTCGCCGAGGAAAAAATGCGCAAAGGGATGGACCCGGAAGACGCGAGGCGGGCAGCGCGTATCGAGTTAGGCGGTGTCGAACAGGTTAAAGAGAGCGTACGCGTTGTTCGCGCGGGAGTTTGGTTTGAGACTTTCCTTCAGGATTTGCGCTACGCCGCTCGCATGCTGCGTAAGAATCCCGGCTTCACTACGATTGCGGTGCTGACGCTCGGACTCGGAATCGGCGCGAACACCGCGATCTTCAGTTTCATCGACGCGATCCTCTACAAGCCTCTTCCGGTGACAGCTCCGGAACAGCTCGTCGACGTCTACAACATTGAAGGCAAGAACGTTGCCGACATCAACTACGTTCCGCTGTCGTTTCCCGACTACCAGGATTTACGGGACCAAAATCACAGTTTCTCTTCCCTGCTTGCCTATGATGAAACCGGAGTTGCAATTCAAGGCGCAGAGGAAAGCCAGATCGTTCCCGCCGAAGTCGTCACCGAAAACTATTTCGAGACCCTGGGCGTCGAGCCGTTTCTGGGCCGCGGGTTTGATCCTTCGTCGAAACATGCGCCTGGAGGCGACCCCGAAGTAGTACTGAGTTACATCGTTTGGCAGCGAAGATTTGCGGCCGATCCAAATATCGTCGGGAAGACGCTGCTCATAAATGGAACCAGCATGACCATTGTAGGAGTGGCGCCCTCCCAGTTCTTTGGCGCATTGCGCGGAATCTCGCCCGATCTCTGGTTACCCATGTCCATGGATGCGGCCTTGCACTTGGGCGACCCGCTCGACGATCGAGGCAGCAATTGGCTCGGATCTCTCGGCCGGCTCAAGCCCGGCGTTTCACTCGCGCAGGCCCAGGCCGAGCTCGCCACCATCGCCGCCCAGCTTGAAAAGGAATATCCGAAATCCAACAAGGAACGCTCGATAAAAATCCTGCGCGCCGACCAGGTGAAATTCCAGCCCGATCTCGACAACACGGTTTCCGCAACATCTTACGTTTTGCTTGGGCTGGTGGGACTCGTCCTGCTCATTGCCTGTGCGAACCTGGCAGGGATGCTTCTCGCGCGCGCCGCCGGACGCACCAAGGAAATCGCCGTGCGCATGGCGCTCGGCGCCGGAAGACTCCGTTTGATTCGACAGATGCTTACCGAAAGTCTTCTGCTGTCGATCCTCGGTGGATTGTGCGCGCTTCTTTTGACCGTTGCGTTCAATCGCGGGCTGACGCGGCTAATCGAGGGCATCGATCTACCTTTTCCAATTCACCTCGCTCTGGGACTTAACCTTAACGTGCGAGTCCTCGGCTACACGATCGCCGTGGTCGTTGGCACCACGCTGCTCTTCGGCCTGATTCCCGCGCTGCGCGCTTCGCGCGGCGCCATTCCTCGCGCCTTGAACGAACAAGGCAGATCCTCCACAGGAAGCCGCCAAAAACACCGCACCTTAAACGTCCTCGTCGTATCACAAATCGCGATTTCGCTTTTGCTGCTGATCTGCGCTGGATTGTCCTTCCGCAGTTTGCGGAATGCTTATCGCGTGTCCCCGGGATTCGATCCCGCTGGTGTTGCAACCGCAACCTTCATGCCGTCGATGAACGGTTCCTCACGTACGCAAATTGACTCGTTCTACCAGCAGCTCGCCGATCGCATTCGCCCGCTGCCCGGCGTCCGATCGGTGGCGTTCGCCGGGAGTCTGCCCCTCAATCTGATGATTCAAACAACCGCTTGCGCTCCGCAAGGACAGGATTCGCAGCCGCTCGAAAAGTGGCCACGCCTCGATCGTTCCGCAGTCGGCCCTGGTTATTTTGCGACCATGCGCGTGCCCATGCTGCAAGGCCGCGAATTCACCGAACGGGACAACGCCGCCGCGCCGCCCGTCGTGATCGTCAACGAAACCGCCGCGAAACAATTCTGGCCAGGCCAAAATCCCGTCGGCCAAAAAGTCCGCTTTGGCGGCGACGACAAGTATTCAGAGGTTGTCGGCGTCGCTCGCGACGGAAAATACCGCACGCTCGGCGAAGCGCAGCGCCCCTTCGTTTACCGTTCGGTCGCGCAAAGTGAAAACACCGACCAAATCCTCATCGTCCGCATTGCGGGCGATCCGCGCCCGGTGACCAGCGAGATTCGCGAAATCGCGCGCCAGCTCGACCCCAAAATTCCCATGCTGCGGCTCCAAACGCTCGAAGAGCGCACTGCGGTTTCTCTCCTGCTGCCCAGAACTGGCGCCGCGTTGTTCGGACTTTTCGGCTTGCTCGGATTGCTCCTCGCGGCGGTCGGCTTGTACGGCGTGATCGCGTACACCGCGAGCCAGCGGACTCACGAGATGGGGATCCGCATGGCGCTCGGAGCGCGGCCGCGCGAAATTCTCAAGCTCATCATCAGCCAGGGACTCTCGCTCGCCGCTTTCGGCATCGTCATTGGACTCGCCGCCGCGTTGACGATCACCCGCGTGCTCGCCGTTATGCTCTACGGCGTAAGCACGCAGGACCCCCTGACGTTCGCTGGAATCTCGCTCGTGCTGCTTTTCAGCGCCATGGTCGCTTGCTACGTTCCGGCGCGGCGCGCGATGCGCGTCGACCCGATGATCGCGCTGCGCCACGAGTAGGCGCCACGAGCACATCCGCGCGAATGGCCGCGAGGATGTTTCGCAACGCGTCACGCGTTGCTCCGCATTCGCTTCGCTCACTTGTATTTGTGTTTTTGCCGGCTTTCGCTCAGGCGTTATCGATTTGGGCGCGCTGCAACCGGTCCGAGTAGTCGATATAAATCGTTTTCCACTCGGAGTAGAAATCGAGCGCGGCCATGCCCGACTCGCGGTGCCCGTTGCCGGTATTCTTGATTCCACCGAAGGGCAAATGCGTTTCGGCGCCAATCGTCGGCGCGTTGACGTAGACGATTCCAGTTTCCAAGTCCCGCTGAGCGCGGAACGCGTGGTTGATGTTGCGCGTGTAGATTGCGGCGGAAAGTCCGTATTCGACGCCATTGGCGATCGCCAGCGCTTCGTCGAAGTTGCTAAATGGAATCACCGAAACCACCGGCCCGAAAATTTCTTCCTGCGCGATGCGCATCCTGGGATCGCAATCTATGAAAATCGTCGGCTCGTGGAACCAGCCGCGCGCGTAAGCGCCATTTTCCAGACGATGCCCGCCCGCGGCGAGTTTTGCGCCCTCGTTCTTGCCAATCTCGACGTACTTCATCACCGTCTGGAGCTGCGTCTGGTTGATCGACGGGCCCATTTCGTTGGTAGGATCGAGCCCGTCGCCCACCTTGAGCGACTTCGCGCGTGCCACAAATCGCTCAACGAAACCTGCGTACACATCCTTGTGCACCGCGACTCGGCTCGCCGCCGTGCACCGCTGCCCCGACGTCCCAAACCCGCCCCAAATCGCGCCATCGACCGCCAAGTCCAGATTCGCGTCGTCCATCACGACGATAATGTTCTTGCCGCCCATTTCCAGGTGGCATTTCTTGAAAGTCGGCGCACACGACTCGGAAATAATTCGCCCCACCTCGGTCGACCCGGTAAAGCTCACCAGGCCCACGTCCTTGCCGCCTAGAATTGCTTTGCCAACAACCGTTCCCTTTCCAAATACCACATTGAGCACGCCAGCGGGCAGTCCGGCTTCATCCAGCGCCTGCGCGAGGTTATGAGTCGACAGCGGAGTATCTTCCGCGGGCTTGATGACCACCGTGTTTCCGCAGACCAGCGCCGGCATAATTTTCCACGAGGGGATGGCCATCGGAAAATTCCACGGCGTAATCAGTCCGCTAACGCCAATCGGTGTGCGCACGCACATGGCGAACTTATCGGGCAGCTCAGAGGGAGTGGTCTGGCCAAACTGGCGGCGCCCTTCGCCGGCCATCAGGTAGGTCATGTCGATCGCTTCCTGGACGTCCCCGCGCGTTTCCGTGAGCACTTTGCCCATTTCGCGCGTCATGTCCCGCGAGTAATCTTCCTTGCGCTGCACTAAAAGTTCCGCCGCGCGGTAAAGAATTTCGGCGCGCTTCGGAGCCGGCACGAGGCGCCATTTTTCATAGGCGGCTTTCGCCGCGTCGATTGCCAGCGCCGTGTCCTCAGCTGTCGAGGCCGGGAACATGCCGATCAGTTCCCCGCTGTTCGCAGGATTGCGATTCTCAATCGCGGCTCCGTCGCGAGGGGCAACCCACTCGCCATTGATAAAATTCTTAAAAACCTTGGGCATCGCTGCGGTAGCCATGCGAATTCCTCCGTCGTCCCAGTACAAATCGAAATCGTCGTGCAAGTCGCCGCGCTTGTTTCGGTAGAACGGTTAGATGCTGCGGCAAAATTGCGGATTCAGAGTAGCAAGAACGGCGGCGAGTGGCCAGCGGAGAGCTCTCTTGCCCAAACGCGTAATCGGCTATTCTCCGCCGATTAGGCATTGACGCCGCCGTCTGTTTGCAAAGTGGATCTTCGGGAGTCCCCTAGTTTCGCTATTCGAGATGATTTGTCTATTGATATTGCGGAGGTTAGGTATATTTCTAACAGAGTGCGCAAAGGTGCGTGTGCGCGCAACACGAAGACGAGTCAAACGAGCCGGTGGTCCGCCGAGGAACCGAAAAGCTCAGGCGCGCGAAAATGCGAACGCAGCGCGGCGAGAGGTGCCGCGCTGCAAAACTACCAGGGCAGGGGCTGGCCGAGATGGAAGAAGCCGCCGGAGGGGCCGTCTTCGGGTAACGTGGCGAGTTGCGCGCTGGTTTTGCCGCCTTCGCTGAGGTCCATGGGAGCCTGGTCGCCGCCCATGCGTGTTTTCACCCAGCCTGGGTGCGCGGAATTCACTTTTATTGGTGTGCTGCGAAGTTCCTGCGCGAGATGGACCGTAAAGGCGTTCAGCGCGGTTTTCGACGCGTCGTAGGCGAACGTCTTTTTGTCGTAAATGGGCGATTGGGGATCGGAGTGCAGAGTGAGCGAGCCGAGAATGCTCGACAGATTCACGATGCGGCCGGCCGGAGCTTTTTTAATCAGCGGCAAGAGAGTTTGAGTCAGCGCGATCAGCTGGAAGAAATTCGTGTCGAATGTTTTGCGCAGGTACTCCTGACTGACCTTGGATGTAGAGTTGAAGGAGCTGCCACCGTTCGGCCTTTTTATGCCTTCGTCCAGGACGCCTGCGTTGTTGATCAGAATGTCGAGTTTGCCGAATTTGTGATCGAGGTAGTTATAAGTTTCCTTGTGGTCGGCGGGCCTGTTGACGTCGAAGCGCACGGCTTCGACCGATTTCGCGCCTTCTTTGCGGAGCTGTTCGGCGGCGGCTTGGCCCTTGTCGAGTTCGCGCGAACCAAGAACTACGCTGATTCCCTGCTTGGCGAGGATACGCGCGGTTTCAAGGCCAAGCCCGCGATTCGCACCGGTGATGAAGGCTACTTTCGTGGTATTGGCTTTCGTCGCGCCGTTCTTCGCCACTTCGTTCTTGGTTCCATTGCTCTTCTTGGCTGTTTTGGGCATTGACGCTCCTGACTCTGGTGTTCGTTTGATTGCTCGAGATTGGATGATTTGAGTGCGGGCGAGGCTTCAAAGAAAATCAAAATCCGAAGATCGCGTCCAACCGGAGTTCTCCGCACAGACCGAACGCGTGCTTGTCACCGCATTCGACTACCTGATGCGCGCCTCGCAGGAATCGATCGACGTCAGGACCCGCTTTCCGGCGCCGCCAGCTCGAAAGACGATGTGAGCTGAATCGTGTTGTGCAATGTGCGGTACAAGGGACAGCGCATCGCGTAGATGCCGTGGACGCGCTCGACCGTCGCGCGGGCCTCTTCGGGTGCGATCAGGCGCATGGCCACATGGATACGTCGGATGATCAGCACGCCGTCCTCCGCTTCCACCTCGCCCTTTACGTCGGCCTTCAGCTTTCCATTACTCGCATCGATTTGGCGCGCTTCCAGCGCACCTCCGAAGGTGCCCATCATTCAACCGGCGGTGGCGCAGATGACATAGTCGATGGTCGAAGAATGCGACTCGACGAGTTTTGCCGGGTCAACTTTGTAGTGCTCGGCGATGGCGCCGTGCACGCTGAAAACAACCGGTTGGGACTCGCCGGGCAGATGCGCGATACGAACGGGTCCCTGCTTTCGTTCGATGCTGGACTTCGAAATGTAGACGACTTCGCCCATGGTTTTCTCCTTTACAGAATCAATGATAATCGCCGACACCGGGCTTTGCTACGGTAGTTTGCCACGCCCTTCGTCACCGGGCGTTGTACCCACTTCGCGGACGGTACTACTCCAGGCCATGCGCAAGCATCTGAGATTGACAGGAAGGGGCGAGTGTCGCATGTTGCATGTTATGGACCCCAAGAACGCACTGCTGATCGCGCTGGCGGCATTGACCGTGGTGTTTACGGCTGTGTGGGTCGTCTCACTGCTACGCGAAAAGGCCAAAGACTCTGTCGCGGGCGACAACCCCAACACGTCCGGCACGCCTTATATGGCGAGCCAAATCGGCGTGGGATTCTTCGCGAACTTTCTGGACACGCTGGGCGTGGGCTCGTTCGCGACCACCAGCTCGATTTACAAGCTGCTGCACGCGGTTCCCGACGATTTGATTCCTGGGACGATGAACGTGGGACACGCGCTACCGACGGTGGTGGAAGCGTTTATTTTTGTGGCGGTGATCGCCGTGGATTTCAAGCTGCTGGCCTCGATGATTGTGGCGGCGGCGCTGGGGGCGTGGTTTGGCGCGGGGATCGTGAGCGGCTGGCCGAAGCGCCGCATCCAGATTGGACTGGGACTCGCGCTGCTGGGCGCGGCCGCGCTGATGCTGTCGTCGCAACTGAGGCTGATTCCGCTCGGCGGCGACGCACTGAGCCTTAGCGGCGCGAAGTTCTGGATTGCGGTGGGCGCGAATTTTATGTTCGCGGCGTTCCAGCAACTGGGCGTGGGACTCTACGCGCCGTGCATGATCCTGATCAGCCTGCTGGGAATGAATCCTAAGGCGGCGTTCCCGATCATGATGGGCTCGTGCGCGTTTTTGATGCCGGTGGGGAGTTTCCGGTTCATTCGCACGAAGCGGTACGGCGCGAAGGCCGCCATTGGGCTGACGATCGGCGGCATTCCGGCGGTGCTACTGGCGGCATACCTGGTAAAGTCGCTGCCGCTGGGCGTGGTGCGCTGGCTGGTGGTGTTCGTCGTGTGCTACACGGCGATTATGCTGCTGCGTTCTGCCGCCGTCGAGAAAGCCGCGGCTGGCGACGACGCGGCGAAAAACGCCGACGCGGCAGAGTCCGCGCCTGCAGCGAGGCCGGCCGTCGAGTAAGCGAGCGCCAGAACAAATCTAGGCCGAGGCTTTTCTCGCTTTTTCGTAGGCCTTGGCTGTGGCGTCGGCAGCGTCGGTGAGATGTTCGGCGACGCGGTCGACTGCACCGATGGCGTCCCGGACGGTGTCGTCGATTACTTCCGAGGCCGCGCTTTTGGCGCGGCGCGTGAAGCGGCGCGCTTGACTCGTGGCTTCGTCAATGGCGTCTTCGGCGGTGCCGCGAACGTAATCGCGCATGTCCTCGCCGGACATCGGCGCGAAGAGCACGCCGAGAGCAACTCCCACACCAAGACCCAGCGCGAAACCTGCCACGGATTGCGCCCAGCTATTTTTTCTCATTCTCATTCGCATTCAAGTCTCCCCAGTTGAGTTCTCCGAGCACCGGAATCGAAATCTTCGGCGCTGCGGGCTGTTGTGCATTCGTGCTCTATTGTAACGCGCGATGACTCCTCCCAAAAATGAGAAAGGGAGGAGGACGGACGCGCGCCCGCCTTCCTCCCCTTCCTACTCGGGGGACTAGTGGGAACCCGCAGCCTTACGGTCGGCCTTCGAGACGTCGGAGGGCGATTCGCCGGTCGAGGAGATGTCCTCGGCGCCAGTGTTCTTCATGATTTCTTTGGCGCGCTTGATTTCCTCGGAAGTGTCACAGTGGGCCGAGAGAAGGATTCCGCCCTTCTGGAGGCGCCCTTCGTAGCGCTTGGCTTCGTATTCGGGGATGCCCATGCCGATCAACGCGCCGGTGAGACCGCCGACCGCGCCGCCTGCGCCGACGCCGGCGAGGGTGGCCAGGATCGGGCCGGCGGCGATGAGCGGGCCGACGCCGGGAATCGCGATCGCGCCGATGCCTGCCAGCAAGCCGAGTGCGCCGCCAAGTATAGCGCCGGCGCTCGCGCCAGCCGTGGCGCCTTCGGGCGCCTTGGTGGCTTTCTGCGTGCCGATTGCTTTGGACCCGAGATTTTCCGGGAGCAGCGCGGAAATATCGGAAGAAGCAAAGCCGGAGCGTACCAATGCGTCGGTGGCGTTGTCCGCCGAAACGATGTCCGAGTAGATGCCAAAAACCGAAGTCTTTTTATTGTGTGCCATCCGGGTCTCTCCTTTTCACATGAAGGTTGAATCTTCTCTAGCTGTTCTCGTTCGCCTCCCTTGGGATGTGCGCCGATCGTTACTTCTGTTCCGGCGCCACCGTCAATTCGTTGGTGACGTTATCTGCGCCCGCGACTGCGACGGCCTTGGCTTCAATGTTGGTCCTGTCATCTTCCGAGCGCACCGGGCCCTTCAGCGTAACTTTGCCGTTGCGGGTGATGATCTTGATGTTGTGGCCGTACGTGGACAGCGAGTTGTCCCTCATGATGGCGGCGCGAATCTGCTTGGTGGTGTTACGGTCGGCAGGATTCATCTTCTGGTGATCGGCGGTGTCCGCGCCCTGGCTGGCGTCGCCTTGATTCTGCTTGGTGTTGTCGGGCTGCTGCCGGATGGGCATGGCGAACAGCGACGCGCCGAAAAAGAGCGTGGCGCCGAGCAGGCTGCTTCGCCTCGCAATTCTGGTGAATCGATTCATGTCGTTCCCCCTAAGGTGATGGCTGTAAGAGTCCGCGAACGAACGCCGACAGCACGAGCCGCAAGTTAGCTCTCCACGCTTACAGGAGCCATACGGCGATGCGGGTAGTTGGAACGAGACTTCGCGGTACGGGAGCGTACAAAGTTTCCGGCACGGTTGAGTCAGCGACCATGGCCCGATTGCGCGCGAAACTTAACGTTTCGGAGGCGCCGAGGCAGGGGGCGAAGTGCCGTTGGACGTGGCGGCAGCCGGCGAGTTGGCGTCGGCCGTTTTCGCCGAAGACGCAGGAGCGCCTGACGACGGCGATGCCTGCGACGGCACCGTGTGAGGGGGAGCAGAAGATGCGGGTGGAGCGTGCGGCGTGGCTGGTTTTGGCGCGGAGACGCCGGCAACGCTCGAACCCAGGCCGAGCTTCTGAAGGCTCAAGGCGTCAACCTTGCCGCTGGCGTCAAGGCCATTCGCGGACTGAAACTTTTGCATCGCGGCGACGCTTGAGGAGTCCCACTTGCCGTTCGGATTTCCGGTGTAATAGCCAGAACGTGAAAGGGCCGATTGAATTTCGGATATGCGCTCGGGCGTCGGAGTCATTTGAGTCGGCTCGCGCTTGGATCGGCGTTTCTTCTTGGAAGCTGTTTTCTTTGTGCTTGCGCTCGCAGCGGACTTTGACGACGCGGTAGCCGAAGAGGACCCCGGCGCGGGCGCTTGAGGCACACCCCATACGGGCGCGCTTGCGAAAGCAGCGGCGGCAGCGACGGCGAGCCATTTGGATGAGAGTTTCATCGTCACGCGGCAATTCCTCTTCTAGGACCCGAATGCGAATCGGAATCTCTTTATTATGACGTCTTTGGCGACCGACTCAACCCGCAAAAGGTGCAGGGACGCGTATAAGATACCCGATCATGAGTCGAGCACAAACCCCGGATAGCGTGCGCCCGCAAGGTTCACTGCGCCGATGCGGGAATGGCGCCGGCCAGGAACAAAGTCAGGACGCGATCGCTATCGGTGCGTCGTGCGACGCGGAACAGAACGTCCTGTCCGGCATGGAGCTTGGCCATTTCGCGACGGTAATCGTTCATTCCACCAACCGGCACGTGGTTGATCTCCGTGATCACGTCGCCACGCGAAAAATCGACCTCTTCGGCGAAACTGGCGGGCTCGACTTCGGTGACGACCACACCGCTGAGATTGCCCATGCCGAGCTTGTGCGCCAGGTCGGGCGTCAGCTCCTCCACGTGCAGACCATACTGGCCGGGCTGCTCCTCCTTCGGATTCTCGCCGGCAGCTTGCGCGGTTTGAGGGAAAATTTTCGAGCGGTCGGCAACGGTGAGCGCTGCGTCTTTGGTGGTCTTGTTGTGAACGAAGCGAATTTGCACGGACTGGCCGATGGGCGTCGAGGCAATCGGGTTGACGAGATCGGCGCCGTTGTGCACGGGCTGGCCATTGACGTTGGTGATGACGTCGCCGGGCTGCAATCCAGCTTTGTCTGCAGGACTCCCGGGCTCGACGGCTTCGACAACGATGCCATAGGGAACGCCGAGCTCCTTCATGAGAACCGGATTATTGCTGCGAGCTTCCTGGAAGGTGATGCCGATCGAGCCGCGCGTGACCTTGCCGTTGGTAATCAGTTGGTTATAAACGGTAATGGCCGTATTGGACGGAAGCGCGAAGCCCACGCCTTCAAAGCCGCGACTGCCAGTATAGATCGCGGTGTTAATACCGATCACTTCGCCGATCATGTTCACGAGCGGCCCGCCGGAATTTCCCGGGTTGATGGCAGCGTCGGTCTGGATGAAGCGCTGGAACTGGTGGCCCACGTTGGCGCGGTCACGCGCGCTGATGATCCCGGCGGTGACCGTGGAGTTCAAACCGAACGGGCTACCGAAAGCCAGAACCCAATCACCGACTTGCACACCATCGGAATTTCCAAGCTTGGCAGTGGGAAACTCATGGTCGCCATCGATCTTGATGACGGCGAGGTCAGTGTCCTTGTCCGCCCCCACGACATGCGCGTTGTAATGTGCGGGATCACCATCGAGCGCGACCTGTATCTTCGTGGCTTGGTCGATTACGTGGTCGTTCGTGAGGATAAACCCTTTCTTGTCGACGATCACCCCGGAGCCGAGGCTACGTTCGGCGTCGGGACCATTCTCAGGCGAATCAAAGAAGCGGTCGAAGAAATCCTGGAAAGGGTCATTGAAGCGCTTCTGTTTCTTGCCGTCCTTGGGCTTCTCGAGTATCTGGGTGGTGGAGATATTAACGACGGCGGGGCCAATCTTCTTCGAGATGCCGGAGAAAGCGCTCGAGAGGGAAACCGGGTCAGGAATCGCGAGCAGCGTGGCGCCACTGGACGCTTGCTCGTGGGTAGCTTGGGCGTGGCCTGAAATAAGCGTGCCAATCATGATGCCGACGCCGAGGGTGACGATAACCAACAAGGATGCGAAGACCTTCCGCCGTCTCACCCAACCAAACAGTTCCTGAAAATGCATCCCCATCGTCGAGCTCCCTTCGCTGAGTCCAGAAAAAATGGACTGTGGACGACCAATTTGTGATTGTACCACTGATTCGATGCGTGCAAGTTTCCGACGGTTTCCCAATGTTCTTGTCGGCAAGCCTAGCCAGCCGACCGGGCGGAAAAAATCGGCGAGGATTTGCACGATTGATTGTGCAAGAGAGCTTCGAGGAAAATGCCACCGGTGAGTACGCAACCATTTCGAGTGATGCCGCAGCCGGGCGGGCGCGCGGGACAGAACGTGCTAAACGTGACGGGCTCGATCACCATGACATCGGCTGCGGCGTTTCAGGACGCCGTGAACGCCGCCAAAGCGCCGCGCCTGATCATCGACATGACTGAGGTGCCCTCAATCGATTCGATGGCAATCGGCGCGCTAGTTCGGGTGTTCGTGGCGTGCAACAAGACCGGACGGAAGCTGGCGCTGGTCGGACTGAATCACCGCGTGCAGAATACTCGGCGAATTACAGGAGTCGAAGCGCTGTTCGACACTTACGCAACTGTCCGGGAAGCGGAAGCCGGCCTCGGCTAAAACGCCGGACCTCGGCTGTAAATTCCTTATTTCTTTGTGAATTCGACGTCAAGCGTAATGTTGACGTCCTCGCCGATCATGGTGCTGGGGTATTTGGTAATTCCAAAGTCCGAGCGATGAATCTTGGTTGCGGCGGAAGCGCCGCGACGCGCGTTTCCCCAGGGATCCTTAATCGCGTCAGAAGGGCCGTCGACGGTGAAGGTGACTTCCCTCGTCACTCCGTGAAGCGTGAGGTCGCCTGTCATTTGCAATTTGCCGTCTGTGGCACGCAAAATGCCCTTGGAGGTAAAGGTCATTGTGGGATATTTCGCGACGTCGAAAAAGTTGGCGCTCTTGAGGTCGTTATCGCGATCGCTATTGCGAGTGTCGACCGAAGCCATCTCGACCGTAGCGGTGACGGACGACTTGGTTACCTCTTGCTCGTTCAGCTGAATGCTGCCCCCCACTTTCGTGAACTCTCCCTGGACGTTTGAAATTCCCAAATGGCGCACCGTGAATTGGGCGTTCGAATGAGCGGGATCGATCTGCCACGTTGAGGGCCCCTGCGCGAGCGCAGCAAACGCTGAAAGCAACACAAAAGCTCCGAAGAAAAACAATCGCTTCATTCTGCTCTCCTGGAAGATTGATTGGCGCGCACCGGCGCGGTCTTGTTTATTCTGCCGTTAGGATGCACCGCCAAGGCGCTGCGATGCAAGAAAAACAGCCATGCCCAGCGGCGCAACGAAACGCAGCGCCGTTTCTAAGGTGCTAAACTCGTGCGACGTAAATATCCGGGAGGCTTTGAGCCAGTGCCGGGCTATGAGGTGCGGAAGCAGGTCTTGAGTTTTCTAATTACACTCGTCGTCGCATATGCTTTGGTCTTACTTCTGATCCGAATCTTCGAATCTCATTTCATTTTTTTCCCGAACACTCCCGGGCGGCTCTCGGGAAACTGGCGTCCACTTGGATTGCCGGTTCAGGATGTTTCGCTTCGCGCATCCGACGGCACAAAACTTCATGCCTGGTGGATTTCGGGAAACGACGCGAAGTTTACCTTCCTGGCGTTCCACGGAAACGCGGCGAACATCGCCAACCGAGCCGATACCTACAAATTTCTTCAATCCATGCCGGCAAACGTTCTCGCCGTGGAGTATCGTGGCTACGGCCACAGCGAGGGAAAGCCGAGCGAGGCCGGTTTGTATCTCGATGCCGAAGCTGGGTATGACTATGTGGTTAACGCTAAAGGGATCGCGCCGCGACAAATCGTTTCATTCGGGCAATCGCTTGGGACCGCGGTGGCAGCTCATTTAGCGGCGAAGCGCGAAGTCGGCGGCGTACTGCTCGAAGCGCCGTTCCCATCCGCCGCAGCTGTAGCGCGAAGAATTTTCTGGTTTCTGCCAGGACTTAGTTTAACCGTTGCATCGCAGTTCGACCTTCGAGAACGACTCAGGGCAATAGAGGCGCCGCTGATGATAGTTCACTGCTCGGAGGATCCCGTGATTGCCTTCGAATTCGGCGAAGCAGTTTTTTCGGGCGCTCACGAACCGAAACATTTCCTCAAAATCGAAGGCTATTGCCACGAGGAAGCTTCTAGCATCGCCCCCGAAAGATACCGCGCCGCTCTGACTGAATTCCTCGATTCTCTTGGCGCCTACATCCATTAGAATTCCTTTGTCCGCGGAACGCGCCCAAGGAACTCGAGCAGCGCGGGCGTGTCGCCAAGCGGCGCGTAAGTCACTGCGCCTGGTGTTTCCGGCAGCCGCGGAATCCCCCGGACTTCTTCCATCTTCACGTATCCGATCTGCACCATCGGGCCAAGCGTCTCGTCTCGTCTCGTCTCGTCTCGTCTCGCCTCGCCTCTCTCGCGCGCGCGCAGATTCATTCCGGGAGTTCATCAGCGGGGGAGTATATTGCAAGACTGCCCGCGCGCATTCCGGTCTTTGGGAGAGCGGCGAATGGCGCGCGGAAACTTCCCGAAGCTGTTGGACCTAGCAGCGCGCGGTGAAACTTGGAAGAAAACGTCGACATTTCAGAACCAAGATTCAGGGCGAATCCCTACCCCTACTATGCACGTTGGCGCGCCGAATCTCCGGTGCGCTGCGTCAAGTTGCCGGACAAGCGAACGGCGTGGCTCGTGACGCGATATGAAGACGTGGCGGCGGTGCTGAAGGACGAGCGCTTCGGCAAGGACCGGTTTAAAACCCCAGAGCTGACCGCCAAGCAGCCTTGGATGCCGAAGCCGTTCCTGCCGCTCGCGCACAACATGCTCGACCAGGATCCACCCGATCACACGCGATTGCGCGCGCTGGTCCTGAAGGCATTCACACCACGGCTGGTGGAGGGCATGCGGCAGCGCGTGCAGGCGCTGACCGACGACCTGCTGGACGCGGCAGAGCGCGGCGGCCGCATGGATCTGATTCGCGACTACGCGCTGCCGCTCCCTTCGACGATTATCGCCGAAATGCTGGGGGTTCCTGCGGCAGACCGGCACCGGTTTCATCGCTGGTCGAGCGCCATGGTCACTGCCGACGCGTCGAAGCTTTCCTTGTTTCGAGCGCTGCCCGGGGTGCTGGCGTTTTTGCGCTATGTGAGGTCGCTGATTAAGAAGCGCCGTCTCGAGCCGACGGACGACCTCGCCGGCACGCTGGCGCGAGCCGAGGAAGCGGGTGATCACCTGACCGAAGACGAATTGCTCGCGATGATCGTTTTGCTGCTGATTGCCGGGCACGAAACTACGGTCAACCTGATTGGCAACGGAACACTCGCGTTACTCGCGCACCCGGAACAAATGCAGAGGCTGCGGGACTACCCCGAACTCACTCCGCCAGCTGTAGAAGAGCTATTGCGCTACGATGGTCCGCTGGCGATGGCGACGGAACGCTTCGCGCGCGAGGATGTGACGGTTGCCGGAGCGACCATTCCGCGCGACGGCCTGGTGTTTGCGGTGCTCGCGTCCGCGAACCGCGACGAGCACCAATTCGAGAACCCGGATGTCCTGGATATCACACGCGAGAACAACAAGCACCTCGCGTTCGGTTTGGGCGTACATTACTGCCTCGGCGCGCCGCTCGCCAGGCTCGAAGGGCAGATTGCCATCAATACCTTGCTTCGCCGGGCGCCAGATTTGCGTCTCGCCGTGCCGCGAGAAAAGCTGCGCTGGCGGCGCGGAATCGTGCTGCGCGGCTTGGAAGCGCTGCCGGTGGCCTTCACGGCGCCGCAAAATAGGACGGAGGTGTAACTCGGAAAAATGGCGCGGGGCGAATGGAATTGCTACAATAAAGTTTCAGGGATGTCCGAACCTCAAATGACGTCGCGCGTCAGAGCAATTCCGGGCAGCGACCGATAGGTGAACTAACCAACCGTATGGCGCCACGCACGCTCTTCGAGAAAATCTGGGAAGCGCACATCGTCCATGAAGAACCCGGGCAACCGTCACTGATTTACATCGACCGGCACCTCATACATGAAGGCACCTCGCCGCAGGCATTCTCGGGCATCCGCGCCGCGAGGCGCAAAGTGCGCCAGCCGCAGTTGACGTTCGCGGCGATGGATCATTCCGTTTCGACGAAAAACCGCGAATTGCCCGTGCTGGACGCGGACGCCGCGGGGCAATTCGACGCACTTACCCACAATTGCAAAGAATTCGGCATCAACCTGTTCGATATGCACAGCAAGAATCAGGGCATCGTGCACATCATTGGGCCGGAGCTCGGCATCACTCAACCGGGCCAGACCATTGTATGCGGCGACAGTCATACGTCGACGCACGGCGCATTCGGCGCGTTGGCGTTCGGCATCGGAACCAGCGAAATCGAGCACGTGCTGGCAACCCAATGCCTCTCGCAATTTCACTCCAAGACGATGAAGGTGGAGTTTGTTGGCAGGCGGCCTCGCGGTGTTACCGCCAAGGACATGATTCTCGCGGTGATCGGCAAGATTGGAATCGCCGGCGGCAACGGGCACGTCGCCGAGTTTACCGGCGAAGCGGTGCGCGGCCTTTCGATGGAAGGCCGCATGACGATGTGCAACATGACCATCGAGGGCGGCGCGCGCGCAGGAATGGTGGCACCGGACGACACCACCTTTGCGTATCTCGAAGGGCGGCCGTTTGTTCCGCGAGGACGCGATTTTGTGCTCGCGGTGGATTTCTGGATGTCGCTGCCTACCGACGCAGGCGCGAAATACGACACCACGGTTACGATCGACATGGACAGGCTGGCACCGATGATTACCTGGGGAACGAACCCTGGAATGGTGACGCAGGTGACCAGCCGCGTGCCGGACCCGAAATCGTTCGCAGATCCCGTCGACCAGAAGGCGGCGGAACGGGCGCTGGCCTACATGGATTTGAAGCCCGGAACGCGCATGGAAGACATCGCGCTGGATCGCATATTTATCGGCTCGTGCACCAATTCGCGGATCGAGGATTTGCGCAACGCCGCGAAAGTGGTGGCGGGCAAGCACGTGTCGAAAGACGTGAAGCAGGCGCTGGTGGTGCCGGGCTCGCGGCGCGTGAAGGCGCAGGCGGAGGAAGAAGGCCTCGACAAACTTTTCCTCGCGGCCGGGTTCGAATGGCGCGACGCCGGCTGCAGCATGTGCATCGGCATGAATGACGACGTGCTGCAAAGCGGCGAGCGCTGCGCGAGCACGTCGAATAGGAATTTCGAGGGGCGCCAGGGCAAGGGCGGGCGGACACATCTGGTAAGCCCGCTGATGGCCGCGGCCGCCGCCATTGAAGGCCATTTCGTCGACATTCGTGATTGGGACGTGGACGGGGCGGAATAGATATGCAGCCATTCATCAAGCACACGGGATTGGTCGCGCCGCTTGATCGCGTGAACGTTGATACCGACCAGATGGTTCCAAAGCAATTCCTGAAGTTCCTAACACGCGAAGGCTACGGCCGTGTCCTGTTCTACGATTGGCGATACCTTCCCGGCGAAAAGCCGAATCCGGATTTCCCGCTGAATTTCCCGCGCTATAAAGGCGCATCGATTCTGCTCGCCCGCGCCAACTTCGGTTGTGGGTCAAGCCGCGAGCATGCGCCCTGGGCGATTCAGGACTACGGTTTTCACGCCATCCTGGCGCCGAGCTACGCCGATATTTTTTACAACAATTGCTTTAAGAACGGCGTGCTTCCGGTAACGCTTTCGAACGAGCAGATGGACGAACTTTTCGCGCGAACGGAGAAAAACGAAGGTTACCGCGTGACCGTGGACCTCGAGCAGAGGATCGTCACCGACGACCAGGGCCTGCGCTACTCCTTCACCATTGATCCGTTCCGCCGAGAGTGCCTGCTAAAAGGGCTCGATGACATCGGGCTAACGCTCATGCACGAGCCCGATATTTCGAAGTACGAACAGACCAAACTGCGCATGCCTGTGATGTACGAACAGGTCGACGTGAAGTTCCACCAGAGCTAATCAGCAGAGTCAGCCGCCTCGGTTCTCCAAAAGTTGTAGGATTTCCTTTTGCGGTTTTTCGAAGCTTAATTCGCGCCACCCGCGCGCACGGGCATCGACTTCGACCGATCCATTTTGCCGTCGGCGCCGCTGGTGAGCGCGACGAAAACAGGATCGTTGCGCAGCGAGAGGAACACGGCGTCCACCCGTGCTTCCATCATCTCTTTGCTGCGCACCGCGTCGTAGCGCTCGTATTCAAAGAAGTGGCGCTTGAGTAGCGCAAGCGCCTTTTCGCGCTGGCCTGTTTGCGCGTAGATAGCGGCAAGATTGTAGGAAGCCGGCAGCAGCGACTGATTCTCGGCCGCAATTTTCAGCGCTTCCTCGCCGTGTCCGTTACCGGCCATGAACGCGGCCGCGAAAACCAGGTTGTAAGGCTCGGCCGGCTCCAATGCGAGCGCCTTCTGCACGTACTCCGCTGTTTTTGCGGAGTCGCCTTCCGAGTTCCAATACACGGCGAGGTTGCGGTAAGCCAGCGCCAGCGGGTACGCCTTCACCGAATCTTGCATCAACGCGAGTCCCTTGGCGAAATCGCCATCGTGGATCGTCATTTTCCCACGGCCGTGCAAAGCGACCGCGCGCGAAATTGGGTCGGCGGGCATCGCCAGAATCGCGTCGAACATATTGCGAGCTTTGTCCCACTCACCCGTTTGGTGACGATAGAGTTCGCCGAGATAACGCAACGGAGTTGGATCGGCAGGATCCATACGGTGCGCCGCCGCGTAAAGCTTCTCCGACTCGCGATAGTCCCCGCGCATCTCAGCGGCCAGGCCCCGGCGCATGGTGCTGATCATCCGGGCGGTCACGCGCGCGTCGAAGTCTGCTAAATCAAAATCCGGTGTATTAAGAATCTCGCCAACGTCGTTAACGCCCAGTTTCTTCAGTTCCTTTGCCGCGTCCTTCGCTTTCTTCGGGAACAGGCACTTCTCATCGAGCACCGCGCGGTACAGTGGAATGGCGCCTTCTTTATCCCCGGATTTCTGTTTGTTTTTCGCGTCCTTGAGTTTCTCCTCCACAGAACTCTGGCGCTGCTTTATTTCATCGTCGACGAGCTTCTCGACCTGCGCCACTTTGAGGAATCCCTTGTCGTTCTCCGCCTTGCCCACCACCCTCCCATCCGCTGTAGCCAGCACCACCACCGGCAGCTTCGCGTCCGAAGCGAATTTCACGCCCGCCGGAGAGCGAACGTCTGCCACATCCATGGCCACGCACTGCGACGCATATAGTGAAAGCGTGCGCGACATCCGCAGACTCGATTTCTTCAATTCCTCAGCCGAGGACGGAAACCAATATACGACCAGCCCCGCGACAACCGGGGGATCTTGCGGCGTCTGTAGGTGCCACGGCACCGGGTACAGCAGCTCAGCGTCCGTTGCCCCGCCGACGCCACCACCACCGCCGCCACCGCACGTGGCCCAATCACTGGCCGCGAAAGCAAGCAGGATGGCTACCGCAAAAAAAGGAAGTAGACGCGTCGTAGGTGTTCGCATTCCGGGATTATAACAGAATCGAAATACAGTACTATCGCCCACTTCCCCGCGCCACGGGACTTAAAAACGGCCGCCGAACAGCTCCCTTCGCCTCCCTTTTCCTGCTCCTCAGTACAGTAGATTTCTAGCAGCCGCTCGCAGTACGATTTTAGTACTCGTGCAATCCGGCGTTTAAGGAGGCAGACAAGCCTTGTTCTGCGAGCGTTGCGGACTGAATTTCCTGCCTCGGCAATCCGTGTGTACGCGCTGCGGCGACGTCGCCACGCGCCACTGGCTCCAGCTCGTGAGCCTCAGCACGCTGATGGTTGCTCTAGCAGCCAACGCCTTGCTCGCGTGTTTTCTTCTGCCACGCCTCGCGCAAGCCCATGCAGGCCACTCGGCCGCCGTGTTATTCCACGATTGGTGGTGGGTGAACGACAAGGTCGCGCTTTACGGTTGGGTGCCCGTCGCCGTCGGACTACTTGCGTGGGACTTCTTCGTCTGGCAGGTTTCCGGCTCGCGCCCCAAAGTGAAGCGCTGGTTTACGCGCAAGCTGCTCTCTTTCGCGCTCCTGGCCAGCGTCGCTCCATTCGTACCCACCTGGCTCCCCGCCGGCCAGCCTTCTCTCAATTTCATGACCGCCATGCGTACGCACCCCGGCCTGCCCTCCGCGCTCGCCTGGGGCGTTGTGCTGCTCGTAGTAACTCTTCTCTGCGTCAATGGCGAAACCCGCGATTCCCTGCTCGGCCACGGAAAAGTGCTGAGCGTCGTCAGCCTCGGAATCATGTTGTTGCTTCTAACCCTGACGATTGCCGGACTCGTCGCCGCTTAGCCGACTTCTCGAAGCGAAGGATTCCAATCACTGCGGAAATCGGTTGCCGAATCCATCGAGAATGGACTGAAAATCCGCATGGCTCGGAAGCGTGCCGAATGCGGAGCCGTGGCGGTCGGCGATGCGCGATGAGCAGAACGCTTCGGCAACGGCGCGCGATCCGTATCTCGCTAAAAGCGATCCCTCAAGCCCGAGCGCCAACCGCTCGACCAGCGTTCTGGCGTCGCGCTCGGAATCGGCGCCGCCCTTCCCTCCAGCCTGGCGGCGCAAAGACGACTCCACATCGGAAACGAAAGCCTGCAGCCGGGCGTCCGATGCTGCACCGAGTTGCATCTCCGCAACCAGCGCGTCGGCGGACGCCGGCTCTTTCGCGAGCGTGCGCAACACGTCCAGACAAATCACATTGCCCGATCCTTCCCAGATCGAATAAAGCGGCGCTTCGCGGTAGAGCCGCGGCATCACGGATTCCTCGACGTAACCGTTTCCGCCGAGACACTCGAGCGCTTCTCCCACCTGCGCCGAGGCCCGCTTGCACAGCCAATATTTTGAAATAGCCGTTGCCATGCGCGCAAAACTTCGCTCCTGCCCGCTCGCGCCTCGCGAATCGAACGCCTTGGCCAGCCGCATCATCAGCAGCGTGGCCGCTTCGGACTCAACGATCAAATCCGCGAGCACGTTCTGCATCAGCGGCTGCTCGATCAACCGCCGCCCAAAAGCCATTCGGTGGCGCGCATGATGAACCGCTTGCACCGCGGCCTGCCGCATCAGCGCCGCCGAAGCGATGGCGCAATCCAGACGCGTGTGGTTCACCATTTCAATGATGGTTTGAATGCCTCGGCCCTCCTCTCCAATCCGCCGCGCCCATGCGCCAGTGAACTCCACTTCGCTGGAAGCGTTCGAGCGGTTTCCCAGCTTTCGCTTCAATCGCTGAATATGGAATTCGTTCTTCTCGCCCGAAGGCGTCCACCGCGGAAGCAAAAAGCAGGAAAGTCCTTTCGCGGCCTGCGCCAGAATCAGAAACGCGTCGCACATCGGCGCCGAGCAAAACCATTTGTGCCCGGTGATGACATATTCGGCGGAGCTGCCGATTCGTTCCGCGCGCGTCGTGTTCGCGCGAACATCGGACCCGCCCTGCTTCTCGGTCATGCCCATCCCAACCAGCGCCCCCGATTTTGCCGCAGCCGGCATGAATCGCGGATCGTAGCTCGCCGAGAGAATTCGGGGCTCCCATTCCGCGGCCAATTCCGGGTCGCCGCGAAGCGCTGCCACTCCCGAGTACGTCATCGAAATCGGGCAGGTGTGCCCCAATTCGTTTTGCGCGGTCAGCATCAGCAGCGCCGCGCGCGCCAGGTGCGCCCCTTCCCGCGGCTGCGCCCACGGAAGGTCATGAACGCGGTGCTCGACGGACGTGCGCATCAGATGATGCCACGCCGGGTGAAACTCCACTTCGTCAAGCCGGTTGCCGAAACGGTCGTGGGTGCGCAGCACCGGCTCGTTCTCGTTGGCTTCAAATCCCCAGCGCTGCGCTTCTTCCGCGCCGAGGAATTCCCCGAGCTCGCGCAACTGCGGTTCAGCCCAGGCGGCATTCTCCCGCCCGATGGCCGCGACGAGCGTCCCGTCGGTGAGGTACAGGTTATATCCGGTAAGCGGAGGAGGCTGGTTCCTCACCTCGTGCGTTTTAGCTGTCTCGGAAATGTCGGACGGATTCACGGCTGCTCCGTTAGCTGCACTCGCATTCTAAACCGTCCAGCAGTTTCGCGGTATTTCTAGCAGCTTCGGCTTCAGGCAATCCAGATATTTCTTTACGTCCATGCCGCCAATTCGATTCATGACAAGCAGCGGCCCCCAGGCGACTTCCGCTCAAGCACAAACCAGCCCCCCTTCGATTGACGCCGATGGCGCGTTTGTAGTAGAGATTCCCTACTATGACTCACCGGTTAACTGCCCTAACCGCTGCCGTCCTCTCCTGTCTTCTGGTGTTCCCACTCGCCGCAGCAAAACACGACACCTGGGTTGAAGTGCGAAGCCCGAACTTCATTATCGTTTGCGATGCAGGTGAAAAGCAGGCGCGTAAGAGCACCATTCAATTCGAGCAGATTCGGGCGGTCTTCCGGCAATCGCTCACCGTCGCCAGAGCCCATCCCAGCCCGCTGATCACCGTTCTGGTTGTGAAGGATGAAGACGCGATGCGCGCGCTGCTGCCCGAGTATTGGACAAAGGGCCATGTGCACCCTGCCGGCATTTTTTTCAGCCGGATGAACCAATACTATGCCGCGGTGCGCCTCGATGCCCAAGGACCAAATCCTTATGAAACGATTTATCATGAGTATTACCACTCGCTGACGCTTCCCTATTTCCCCAATCTCCCGCTGTGGGTTGCCGAAGGCCTCGCCGACTTTTTCGGCAATACCGAAATCACCGGCGACCATGCCGGCATGGGCATGCCGGATGAACCGCTGATTTACCAGCTTCATCAAGGTTTCATGCCACTCGACGTTCTGTTCAAAGTCGACCATAGCTCGCCTTACTACAACGAAACCAACAAGACATCCGTCTTCTATGCGGAATCCTGGGCGCTGACACACTACCTGATGGTGGCCGACCGCGAATCGCACAGACAGATGCTGATGAACTACCTTGACGCTCTCAATAAGGGCGCCTCGCAGGACGAAGCCGCTGCCACAGCATTCGGCAATCTCAAACAACTTCAGGACACCTTGAGGCGGTATATCGACCGTTCCACCTTTACGTATCTGCGCGCTCCTCCACCACCGAAGGTTCCCGAGAGCGATTTGCAGGCGCGCACGCTATCGGATGCCGAAGTGGACGCTGTCAAGGGCGGGTTCTTCGTCACGCGCGGCCGGACGCAGGAGGCGCGGCCGCTCCTTCAGGAAGCGATACGCCTGGACCCCAAGATTGCCGCGGCGCACCAAAATCTCGCATCGCTTGAGTTCTTCGAGGGCAACCGCGCGGAGGCGCTCGAGTCTGTTTCGCGCGCCATCGAACTCGACCCGAAAAACTCGCTGACTCGCTACCTGCGCGGGTATCTGGCATTCCGCCATCTCGCGAGTATCCAGGATCCGCAGATCGAAGCGGATCTGCGCCAGGCCATTGCCGTGAATCCGGATTTTTTGCCTCCTTACGGTTTGCTGGCCGCGTATTTGGCCGCGGCGAACGACAGTCTTCCTGAGGCCCTGAAAATGGCGCAAACGGCGGTTTCCGCCGAGCCGGGGAATTCGAACTATGTGCTCAGCCTGGCACAGGTTCTCGGGCGGATGCAGCGCTATGACGACGCACAGAAGGCCGCCCTGCGGGCTCGCGCGTCTGCCACCGACCCACAGGAGCGCGCATTCGCGGAGCAATTTATTTCCTACCTCGCGCAGGCGCGAAACTTCGATAGCCAACGCAATCCTTCCTACGCGGTTTCTTCGGGACCGCCGGGAGCCGCCGTGCCGGACAGAGATGCTGCGGCATCCGCTTCTGGATCCTCCGACAGCAGCCTGAGCAATGTGAGGACTGCGGAAGGAAACGTGACGAAGGTGGTTTGCAACGGAAACGAAATGATCGTCAGCATTATGGTTCAAGGCAATCGCGAATTGACGTTTCACGCGCGCGATTACAAGCGAGTCAATTACGATCAGGACGTCGCTTTCGCCACGAGGGATTTTGAAGCTTGCACGCAGCTCGAAGGTCATACCGCGTCCATCGACTATGTGGTGGTCTCAGGCAGGCAATACGAAGGCGAAATCCAAAGTATGGAAGTCGAACAGTGAAAGGCCGCACCCTCACGGAAAAACCGGCGAATGACTCTGCGCAACCTGATAGACGATGCGGCCGCCGACAATTGTCATCACCACGGGAGTCTTTAGCAAATCGCGCGGCGCAATGCGCGTGATGTCGTCGGGAAACACCACAATATCGGCGAGCATCCCTGGCGCGATCGTGCCTTTGCGATGCTCTTCGAATTCGGCGTACGCAGAACCTACGGTGTAGTCGCGCAGGCACTCTGCCATCGTCAACTTCTCCTCGGCGTGCCAGCCGCCCAGGGGTCCCCCGCCCGCTAGCTCGCGAGTGACGCAGGAATAAATGGCTCGCAGCGGATTAATTGATTCAACTGGATAATCGGTGCCGAACGCGAGATGCACGCCCATTTTTTCCATCGTGCGCCAGGCATAAGCGCCCGGGATGCGCTCGCGACCGATGCGATCGGTCGCCCAGCGTTGGTCGTCGAGAAGGTGCGATGGCTGAATCGAAGCGATCACGTCGAGCGAAGCAAATCGCGGAAGATCCTGCTGCGATACGATCTGCGCGTGCTCGATGCGGTCGCGCCGGTCCCGAGGGCCGTTCGCGCTGCGAACCGCTTCGAAGGTATCGAGGGCCACGCGGTTGGCGCGGTCTCCGATGGCGTGAAAGGCGAGCTGGAATCCGGCGCGATCGCGCTCGATTGCTTGCGTCTTGAGTGACACCGAATCCATGCGAGGAATGCCGGACGTGCTGGCATCGTCCGAGTAGGGCGCGATCATCGCGGCCGTGCGCGAACCGAGCGAGCCATCCAGGAACGCTTTCAGTGCGCCAGTCTTGAGCCAAGGATCGGTTGTTCCGCCTTCCCGGCGCATTTCCTGGAGCTGTTCTATCGGCAGCCCAAATGGCAGCCATTCCGTGATTCGCGCTTGGAGCTTCCCTTCCCGCTTCATCTCCTGATAGATAAGAAAGTTTCGCCAGCTATAGTTGTCGCCGTCCGATGGCTCGCCCACGGAATTGTCTTGCAGCGACGTGACTCCGTATTTCACAGCTTCAACGATTGCGAGGTCGAGAGCGCTTCGGCGTTGAGCCCGTGAATACGGAGGGGCGTGGCTGTAAACAAGATTCATGGCCGCATCCTCCTCCAGCATCCCTGTCAGCTCGCCTGTTTTCGCATCGCGCTCGATGTGGCCTGCTGGAGGATCCGCCGTCCGGCCGGTGATCCCGGAGATTTCCAGAGCGCGGGAATTCGCAACGGCGACGTGGCCGTCGACGCGCGCGAATATCATCGGACGATCCGCTGCCACGGCATCGAGATCCTGCCGCGTGGGAAATTTTCTTTCCGGCCACATCGTGTGGTCCCAACCGCGCCCAGTCATCCATTCTCCCGGGCGGAAGTCCTTCAGTCGATCCCGGATGCGCTGCTGAAATTCGGAAAGCGATTGCGAACCTTCGAGATTCACCGCGAATTGGGCGTAGCCAGCCGCGGCAAGGTGGACGTGGGCGTCGTTGAATCCGGGCATGGCGAACTGGCCGTGCAAATCGATCACGCGCGTGTTCGGCCCAATCCACTGTTTGAAATCAGGCGCCTGCAAGGCATCTGCCGCACCGTCGACCGCAACAATTGACTCGCCACGAATCGCCACCGCGCTCGCCCACGGATGCTTTGAGTCCATCGCATAAATCTTGCCGTTCGCGAGGACCAGATCGGCGGGGCCTTGAACCCGTGCTGAACTCGATTTCTTTGAATCCTGGGACACGGGTTTTCCTGGGGAAACCAGTAAGGCAGCACAGCAGGCTGCAAGAACCGCACGAGAGAAAAAGCCGGTCATCTCAAGGCTGGACGCCCGCGGTAGCGAGTGCGATCAGGAAGAGCCGTTTCAATCCGAGTTCGCGGCCCTCGGGTTCGTACCACTCGGTAAGAGTGTGCGAACCGCCTCCCTTGCCTCCGCCTCCCAGTGCAATGGCGGGAATGCCCGCCGCGAGCGGAATGTTTGCGTCCGTGGAGCTGCGCTCGGAGCGCGAGCCGTTTCCTAAATAGCGTTCGACACTTCGCACCGTTTCAAGAAACGGTGAGTCCTCGGGAAGCTTCCCAGCGGGGCGCGCACCGAGAGAACGGAATTTCACTTCCAACGGGTCGGAATCGACGCGCCCGTCCGGTATCGCCACCATTTCCTCTCGTGCGCCTGCTTGCATGGCGTCATGCAACGCAGTCTCCATTCGATTGAGTTCCGCGTCCTGCTCGGAACGGAGATCGATCTTCACCACGGCGCGCGCGGGAATCGAATTCACCGATGTGCCGCCCTCGATAATCCCAAAATTAAACGAGCTGCGTGGATCGTCAGGCAAACGAATCGAGGAAAAGCGGACGATGCCTCGGGCCAGCGCTGTGATCGGATTTGCCGTGCCAAAGTCGGACCAACTGTGTCCGCCCGGCCCAGTAATTGCCACCTCAAACCGCCGCGACGCAATTCCTTGAGTAGTCACATGCTCGGTCGAAGCTCCGTCCACGGCGATCACCGCCGATAAGCGCGAGCCATAGGAGTCAACCAAAGCGCGAATGCCGCGCAAGTTCCCTTCGCCCTCTTCGCCAACGTCCGCTGCCAGGACGATGGTCTTCGTAGTGGCGATGCGCGATTCGGTGAGAGCGTGCGCCAAGCCCAGCAGCGCCGCGAGACCTGCGCTGTTGTCTGAAATGCCGGGCGCTTCCAGACGATCGCCGGTGTGCTTCACGCGCACGTCCGTGCCGACGGGGAAAACGGTGTCCAGATGAGCCGCGAAGAGAACGACGTCCTTCGTGTTTGAGCCGGCGCGGACGGCAAGGACGTTTCCGGTTTTGTCCGTTTGCACTTTGAATCCGGCCGCTTCGAACTCCTTCTTCATGAACTCGCCGCGAGGCCCTTCGCCGAACTCGGGAGCGGGAATTTCGTTGATCTGAATCTGCTGGCCGGTGAGCCACGCCGCGTTTTTGTCGATCCACGCCAGGCCGCGAGCGCAGCGCGAATCCTGCGCGATCTTTTCGATGGAATCGTCCGTGACGCGTGCGGAAACGGTGGTCATCACGAGAACGATACCGCAGATGAAGGCGAGTTTCACGAGATTCGTGCGGCGCATGTTATCGCCAGTCATCCAGTATGTATAGGCCGGCTCGATTGTAACCGGAGGACGCGTCGCCGGTCTCCATTGCCACTCCTTGGAACTCGGTGCGGTAGCCGCGCGCGTAAATTTCGCGAAACGCTTCACGGCGCGCGACGTTTACTCCGGCGCGAATCTTCGCGGCGCCGCGCTCTCGCCCATAAACTTCGCAGGCTTCGAGCAAACGCGAGAAGTTCCGCGAAACGTACGGTCCCGAACGCACTGCGGCAAATTTCAGGTAGCAGATCCCGCTGCCCGCTTCGGTTCCCGGCCCCGTGTGGCAGACGGCCAAGGCGGCGAGACTCGCTCCTTCCCACACGAGAATCGTGTCCCCGAGATTTTGGTCGGCGACCGCCCGAATCTCGCGCGACACATCGAGACCTTCAAAAATCGAACTCGTCAGTTCGCGGCAGGACTGCAAAATCGATTCGCGATCGCCGGGCTTCACCTCCAAGAAGCGCGACACGCTGAAATCAGGCTCAGCTCTTCCGTCGACCATATCCTTTGCCATCGCGGCGACTAGATCCCGCGGCCAGAAGCCGAATTTCTGATACAGCGCCAGATGCTTCGGGCTGTGCGCAAAAGTGTAGAGCCCGAGATGCCGGCAACCCCAGCGGCGAAACAGCTCCATCGTGGGAACGAGCAGTTGCTGCGCGATGCCGCGATCCCAGTATTCGGGATGAATCGTGAGCGGGCCGAAGAAGCCGAAGCTTCCCCAGCTCGTCGCAAAGTTCGAACCGACCAGTTTTCCATCGTACTCGGCCGCAAACGCCGCGAAAGGATCGGCCTTCCATCGCGTGGTGGCAAAATCGTTGTCGCCCCCGGAGCGCGCCGGTTCGGGCAAGTTCAGAAACGTGCCGAAAGCAAGACGGCAGATGCGGTCGGCTTCAGCGAGATCGGTTTCAACGAGAGGCCGAATGATAACTTCGGCGCGAGGAAGAGGAGTTGCCATCGGGGTGCGCGCTCAGCGGTCCACCGACGCACCGACGAGCGCGAGGATTTCCTGTTCCGTCAAAATGCGCTCGGATTGCTTTGCCGCGTTGTAGATGCGATCGACCAGTTCGTCGGTCGAAGGAATGCCGCGCTTCTCCAGCCAGTAGATAACGTTCGATTTGCCGCTCAGCGGGCCGATTTCGATGATCTGTTCGAGGCCGAACAGGTGCGAAGGCACGCCGCTGTAAATGGAATTGGCCAGCTCCTGGTCGTTTTTCTTGTAGGCCTTGGCGATGGCGGCGGCGTGAACACCGGTAGCCGTGCGAAAAGCGTCTCGGCCGACGATCGGATAGTTCGGGGGAATCGTGGTATGGGTGGCTTTGGCGACCGCGTCGGAATATTGCTTCAGCTTCGAGAGATCCTGGTGGATCACGCCGAGCAAGCGCAAATTGACGAGCATCATCTCCATCGGCGTATTGCCAACGCGCTCACCGAGCGCCAGCGCTGCTGCGTGCACTTGATCGGCGCCGCCGGCGATGGCGGCGATGGAATTCGCCACAGCGAGGCCGCGGTCGTTGTGCCCGTGCCAATCGACGCGGATTTTTTCACCCGAAGGCTTTACAACTTCCTCGATCGCGAACTTCACAAGATTGTAAGCGCCGCGCGGCGTGGCGTGGCCCACCGTGTCGCAGAGCACGATGGCGCGCGCGCCGGCGCGAATCGCGGTCGAGTAAAGAGTGATCACTGTGGATGGGTCGGTGCGCACGGTATCCTCGGTGACGTACATCACCGGCAATCCGGCGGACACCGCGAAGGTGACCGCCTCTTCGGTAATGCGTTGAAGATGATCGACGGTCCAATCCTCAACCAGCCGGCGAATGGGACTCGAACCAAGGAACGTAGCCGCTTCAATGGCGATGCCCACGCGTTGGGAGATTTCGATAATCGGCTTGATGTCGTTCTTGTGCGTGCGCGCGGCGCAATTCGGACGGATTTTCATCCGCGAATTCGCGATTTCGCGCGCCAGCGCTTCGGTATCCGCAACGGCGCGGGGGCCCGCGCCGGGGAGACCGATGTTCACCGTGTCGATGGCGAGATCCTCCATCAAGTGGAGGATTTCGATTTTTTCGCCGATCGAGGGGTCGCGGACCGACGGATTCTGCAAGCCGTCGCGAAGCGTTTCGTCATCGAGCATCACGCGGCGGCCGGCCGGAATTTCCGGCCCGGCGTACGAGTTCCAGTCGTGAATGAGTTCAGTTTTCACGAGTTTCAGTAGCGCAAAGTGTAGCTATGCGGCGCTTGCGAGAGATCGGGCGTGTAGAGAGTTTTGCAGAATTCGCAGCGGTAGACTTCGGCCTTCTTGCCGATGAGCGCTTCGATTTCCTTCGGGTAGTCGTACCAGCGCTTCAAGTGGCCGCAGCAAACTTTTCCTTTCTCGACTTTTTCATCGCAGGCGCGCTGCGTGGCCTTCTTGGGCTTGATCTTCGGAGGTGCGGGCGTCGGCGCGGGCGGCTCGGCGACCGCTGAAGAAGTGGCGGCAGGCGCAGACGCAGGAGCAGGAGACGCGGGTGCGGGTGCAGCTGGCGCAGTCGAAGCCGCGGGCGCAGCCGGAGCAGCCGGCGCGGCGGGCGTGGTGGCCGCAGGCGCGTCTGGTTTTGGAGTTTCTGGGGGGGTTGCGTCAGCCATTTGGTTCAGATCCTCCTCCGAGAACTCGTTGGCCGGCTTCGGCTACAAACCGCGCCCTTACATTTTACTGAACCGATTCGAGCCGTCCAAGCGGGGAATCTGTGCGCACCCCGCGTCCGCGATTCTACATGATTCAGCGCGACTGTGTGTGCGGCGATGGCGGGGAAAGTTTTGCGCGCTTGGAATACGACGCCAGTGAGTCGGTGGGGTCGGGATATTCGAGCGAAACCAGGTAGAGGCCATCAGAGGGCACTGTGGGGCCGGAGCGGGAGCGGTCCCGCGACTCGAAGATTTGCTGGATGTCGGCGGGGGCTAGTCTGCCCTTCCCGACTTCGAGGAGCGTGCCCACGATTTTGCGGACCATGTAACGAAGGAAGGAGCGGCCGCGGACGACGTAGGCAATTTCGTCATGGTTGGCGTCACGAATAATTTCGGAGGAATGAATCACTCGAGTCATTTCTCGGTCACGATCATCGTCCTCGGAGCCCGACGAGGCCGCGAACGTTGTGAAATCGTGCTCGCCCTCGAAATGGCGGGCGGCAGCGGCCATAGCGGATTCGTCGAGCGGGCCGGAGTAGTGCAACACGCGGCGGTACTCAAAGGGCGGAAGAACCTGGCCGCGATAAATTCGGTAGCGATAGGTTTTGCCCCGGGCTTGCCAGCGCGCGTGGAAGTCGGGACCGACTTCTTCGGCGGCGACGATGCGGATTGTTGGAGGCAGGAGCGCGTTGAGGGCGCGCTGGATTTCGGCGGCAAGGAGCTGCGATTGCGTTTTGAAATGCGCGACTTGGCCGAGAGCATGTACCCCGGCGTCGGTGCGGCTTGCCCCCTGGATGAAGATTTTTTCCTGGGTGATCCGGCGGGCGGCTTCTGTGATGGCGCCCTGGACCGTGGCGAGGCGGGGCTGGAGTTGCCAGCCGTGGAAGTCGGCGCCGTCGTAGGCCAGGGTTAGTTTGATGTTGCGCATGGGGAGTGGTCAGATTATCGGCATGGGCGGGAAAAGGCAACGTAACCACAGATGAGCACAGATAACCCGGATCAAAGATTAGGACAACGTCAGGGCTTCGGGTGGGCGGCGAAGAAGGACCAGATTAGGTCGGTGGCTGGGACCTGATTGCCGCTCATGCGCGTGCCGGGCCACACGTGGCGGCCGCCCGGGATGGCGTAGAGTGCGACGGCTGTGCCGTCTTTGCAGCCGGCGTAGACATCTGAGTGGACTTCCTTCGTTTCTTCATGTTGCGGCTGGGAGTCGCAGGCGTCTTGGTTCACCCAGAACGCGACGGCGTCGGCTACCGGCGTGTCGGATCGCTTGGAACCGATCGGGTAGGGCGTCGAGCCGCCGTTGAAGGGCACAAGGCGGTCCGCGGCGCCGTGGAAAACGATCACCGAAACTGGGGTGGATGGGCGGCAGCTGATGTCTTGCGCGCCTTCTACCGGTGCGATCGCGGCGACTTGGTCCGCCATTTCGCAGGCCGCGCGGTAGGACATCATGGCGCCGTTTGAAATGCCCGTGAAATAAACGCGATTCGAATCGACGGTGTAGTCGCTTTCGAGCTTTTCGATTAAGGCGCGCAGGAAACCTACGTCGTCGATGTGATGCTCCATGGCGTAAGAGCAGCAGGCGCCGGAGTTCCATGTGGGCAGGGAGCTGATTCGACCTGTGCCGCTGGGATAAACGGCGAGAAAGTTTTCGATGTCCGCCTTGGGGCTCATTCCGGACATGCGCTCGGCGCTTTCCGGGCTTTGTCCGCCGCCGTGGAGGACGAAAACGAGCGGAAGCGGTTTTAGGCCATCGTAGCCAGTGGGGACGTGGACGAAATAAGCGCGCTTGAGACCGCCGAATTCCAGCGTGCCGGATTTCGCGCCGGACTCCGCGGTGATTGATTCTGGCGCGGCCGACTCGGACTCAGACGCAGCAAGTTCGAAGTGTCTGAAGGCCGAGCCTGCGAACAGGGCGACCGCCAGCATAAGAATCACCGCAACTGCGACTGCGAGACGTTGCCTCCTGGAAAGGTGCGTCATAAGTTTTGGCGCAGAAATAAGCTGCGCGGATTTGTCACACCAGATTAAACACGAAAAACGCGCCCGGGTTGCGGGTACGGTGGTACTAGCGGGGCATTACCGACGATGCACTACCTTGCGGGGGACGCACTAGGGATGGACGCGGGAAAGGCGGGAGCCGGGACGCGTCGGAGTGCCCCCGGCGCGGCAGAGCGGGCAATCGTCGGGCTCGTAACTGGGGACGTCCATTTCGAGAAGAGCGCGGGCGGGGACATTCAGTTCAAGCCGGCCACCGCTGCGGTCGATGAGCGCCCCTGCGGCTACCGCTAGGCCGCCTTCCTGCTCGACCACTCCGATGGTTTCGCGCGTCGAGCCGCCGGTAGTCCAGACATCTTCGATGACCAGGACGCGCTCGCCGGGGTTGAGTTCGAATCCGCGGCGCAAGGCCATTTGGCCGGAGCGGTCGCGCTCGACGAAGAGCGACCGAACGCCGAGGGCGCGCGCCACTTCGTAGCCGATGACGATGCCTCCGAGCGCGGGCGAAACTACACATGCAATCGAAAGATTCCCGAAAAGATCGGCGAGGGCGCGGCCAAGAGCATCGGCGTGCTGCGGATGGGCGAGGACAAGCGCACACTGGATGTAGGTGGCGCTGTGGCGTCCACTGGACAGCTCGAAATGGCCCTGGCGGATGGCGCCTACCTGTTCGAGGAGCTTGAGGAGTTCGTCACGTTTCATGGAGCGTCGTGGCGGCGCTGCGCGAAAAGTGTGCCAGCCGACGGCGGTAGCCTAAAGGCGCAGGCGAGAAGTGTCAATGTAAAGCTAGTGGGGTAGTACAATCACCCTGGAAGGACTGGCGTTCGTTAGGAAATGAGAAGAAAGGCAAGTGGCTCGGGTGCCTGAGCGTCGCTCTCGCGGTTATCCCGGTGGTCCACGTTCTTGCCTCTGCTTATCATTCTGGGACTCCGAACGAGGTTCTCATCGAGACTGCCTGCTCGTTGCCTTGCAGCGCTGATTGCTGGTCTCATCGGCTCCAGGTGGTGGTTCATTGGGATTTGGGGACCTGTGGCAATTTGCCGTTGGGCTTTCAGTCCCTGATTCCAGACTTTTGTCAGAGAAACGCCGAACTCGAACAATGAGCAATACCAGCCTCAAATTGACAGGAGTGC
>Ga0307475_10000096_pt1 | contig 49261 bp, 38 predicted proteins | sample atmos_gasesECM1C_FD_203317 | JGI IMG/M metagenome (GOLD analysis project Ga0307475, IMG submission 203317) | Hardwood forest soil microbial communities from Morgan-Monroe State Forest, Indiana, United States - atmos_gasesECM1C_515 | ecosystem: Environmental > Terrestrial > Soil > Temperate... | reverse complement strand
GTTTCCAGGCCCTCGACGATATGCTCGCGCGATTTAAGCTTGCCGGCTGCCATCCAACCCGCCATTTCGCGACCTGCCTCGGCATAACGGTCGGCGTAATCGAACACGACCATTCCCTTCATGCTGGCGCGATTGACCAACAGCGAAAGATAATTGGAAGGCCCTTTGATTGGCGTGGTGTTGTTGTACTGCGAGATGGCGCCGCAAATCACGATTCGCGCTCCGCGGGCGAGCTGCGTGAGCGCAGCATCGAGAATCTCGCCGCCGACGTTGTCGAAATAAACGTCAATGCCTTTCGGACAATGCTTCTGGAGAGACTTGCGGACGTCTTCGGACTTGTAATCGATGGCCGCATCGAAGCCAAGATCTTTCACAAGGTAATCGCACTTTTCCGCCCCACCGGCGATGCCGACCACAGAACATCCTTTTATTTTCGCGATTTGCCCTACCACCGCTCCCACGGCTCCCGCTGCCCCTGAGGCAACCACGGTATTGCCGGGCTTCGGCTGTCCAATTTCCAGCAGGCCAAAATAAGCGGTCATCCCCGGCATTCCGAGAGTGCCGAGGTAGACCGGCAGGGGAAACGCGCCTGGGTCCACTTTCGTAACGCCGCCGCCGTTCGATATAGCGAATTCCTGAACGCCGAATCCGCCGTAGAGGTGGTCGCCGACAGCGAACTTGGAGTTTTTGGAGGCGATGACGCGGCCCAGCCCGCCCGCGCGCATCACTTCGCCAATCCCCACCGGAGCAACGTAGGATTTCCCCTCGTTCATCCAGCCGCGCATGGCAGGATCAAGCGAGATGTAGAGAATCTTTACAAGAAGTTCACCGTCACCGGGGTCGCGAACAGGCTCTTCCTTGTAAGCCCAGTCGGTGCGCTTCGGCATGCCCACAGGACGCGCCGCGAGTTCGAATTTATGATTCAGATGATTCATGGCCCATCCTTCTTCGCCCGGCCTACCCAGAACGGAGTAGAACGGACGGGGCACAAATTGTTGATAGTCGCTTACAGATGACAGTGACTAACGCGGCGGGCATTGTATATAATCACGCCCACGATGCCAAGCCAAGAGACGGTTTACAACGTCGGCGACCGCGTCGCGACGATCACGCTGAATCGTCCGGACAAGTTGAACGCGTGGACCGCCGTGATGGAAGCCGAAGTGCGCGCGGCGATCGAGGAGGCCGAGCGTGACAACGATGTTCGCGTGATCATTCTGACCGGAGCAGGACGCGGTTTCTGCGCCGGGGCGGATATCTCGCTTCTGAGCAACGTTGCCGAGCAGGGGCTCGATAAGAAACGCCGCGCGCAGGCTCTGAAGAACACGGGTGTCCGCAGACGGAAAGGGGTGCGGCCCGATTTCCGAAGAAAATATTCCTACTTCCCTGCTGTCGCCAAGCCAGTGATTGCGGCGATCAACGGACCCGTGGTGGGTTTGGGTCTGGTTATAGCGCTCTATTGCGACCTTCGGTTTGCGTCCGACACGGCTCGATTCGGAACGGCATTCGCGAGGCGAGGGCTGATCGCCGAGTATGGAATGGCCTGGATGCTGCCACGGCTTGTGGGAGTTCCCAACGCCCTGGATCTGTTGTTTTCCGCGCGGATGATTGACGCGGCGGAAGCACTGCGCATGGGGCTGGTGAGCCAGGTTTATCCTCAGGACGTTTTTGCGGATAAGGTCCGCGAATATGCACGCGATCTGGCGTCGGGAGTGAGTCCGCGGTCGATGCGTGTAATCAAGCGGCAGGTGTACGACGCAATGTTCCAAAGTCTCGCTGAGACGTTTGAAATTTCCGAGCGCGAAATGCTCGCCAGTTTGCTTTCCGAAGATTTCAAGGAAGGGGTCGCGCACTTTCTCGAAAAACGCGCCCCGAATTTCCAAGGCAAGTAAGAGAATCTCGTGAACTTTGGATTTTCCGACCGAGTGAATGACTTGCAGCACCGCTTGCAGTCCTTCATGGACGAACACATCTACCCGAATGAGATGCGCGTCCAAGAAGAAATCGAAAGAGCCCGCTGGACTCCCTCGCGCACGATCGAGGAGCTAAAGCCGAAAGCGCGCGCGGCGGGCCTTTGGAATCTCTTCCTGCCGAACGACGAGCACGGCGCCGGATTGACGAATTTCGAGTACGCCCCGCTATGCGAAACGATGGGCCGAAGCATGATCGCGCCCGAAGTGTTCAATTGCTCCGCGCCGGACACCGGCAACATGGAAGTGATCGCGCGTTACGGCACGCCGGAACAGAGGGAGCAGTGGCTGAAGCCCCTGCTCGCCGGCGAGATTCGATCCTGCTTCGCGATGACCGAACCCGCCGTGGCGTCGTCGGATGCGACCAATATCGAGGCGAGCGTGGTTCGCCAGGGCAACGAGTATGTCATCAACGCGCGGAAATGGTGGACTTCCGGAGCAGGTGACCCGCGCTCGAAGATTATCATCTTCATGGGCAAAACCGATCCCTCGGCTGCACCGCACAAACAGCAGTCGATGCTGCTGGTGCCGATGTCGACACCAGGAGTGAAGATCGTGAGGTTGCTTTCAGTCTACGGGTATGACCATGCGCCGCACGGACACGGCGAGGTGACATTCGAGAATGTTCGCGTTCCCCTCTCGAACATCCTTCTCGGCGAAGGACGCGGATTTGAAATCGCACAAGGGAGGCTGGGACCGGGACGCATTCATCACTGCATGCGCTCGATCGGTATCGCCGAACGCGCGCTGGAAGCAATGTGCAAGCGGGTGCAGGCGCGCACGGCATTCGGCAAACAGCTCGCCGAGCAAGGCACGATCCGCGCGGACATTGCGAAATCGCGAATGGAAATTGAACCAGCGCGTCTTCTGACACTCAAGGCAGCGCATATGATGGATACGGTGGGAAACAAAGCGGCCCGCGCGGAGATAGCGATGATTAAAGTAATCGCGCCGAATATTGCGCTCAAAGTTCTCGATCGCGCGATTCAAGCGCATGGGGGCGCCGGCGTTTCGCAAGATACGTTTCTTGCGGCCGCGTGGGCCGCGGTACGCACGTTGCGACTCGCTGACGGACCCGACGAAGTGCACGTGGAAGCAATCGCCAAGCAGGAGTTGGCGAAATGGGGAAAGCCTCGGACGCATTCGGCGCGAGAGTAGTCTGGAGAGTCGCATCAAATGGAGGGCACTATGGCAGGAGCACCCGCAAACGTATTGAACATTCCGCGTCCCCCCACTTTCGCCACGGCTGCAGAGGAACGTCGGCATCGCAAGAGGATGTTAGCCGCGGCATTCCGCCTTTTTTCACGGTTCGGATTCGATGAAGGAGTAGCGGGACACATCACGGCGCGCGACCCGGAACGTCTCGACCATTTCTGGGTGAACCCGTTTGGGATGCATTTCGGGCAAATTCGCGCCTCCGACTTGATTCTTGTGAATCACCGCGGCGAAGTGGTCGAAGGAACCTATCCGGTGAACGGCGCAGCCTTTGCCATTCACTCGCAGGTGCATGCGGCGCGCCCGGATGTGATTGCCGCGGCGCACGCACATTCGATATACGGAAAATCGTGGGCGTCGCTCGGGCGGCTGCTCGACCCCATCACCCAGGATGCCTGTGCGTTCTACGAGGATCACGGATTGTTCGCGGACTTCACCGGCGTGGTCTACGAAACGTCGGAGGGCGAGCGAATCGCGCAGGCTCTTGGACAAAACAAAGCGGCGATCCTGCGGAATCACGGGTTGATCACCGTGGGCCATTGCGTGGAAGAAGCGGCGTGGTGGTTCATCACCATGGACCGAAGTTGCCAGGCGCAACTTCTCGCCGAAGCAGCGGGCGCCCCGGTAAAGATCGATCGCGCCAATGCGCTTGCTACCAGGGAGCAAGTGGGAAGCCACATGGCAGGATGGTTCCAGTTTCAGCCGCTGCTTGCGCGTATTACTCGCGAAGAGCCCGATTTGCTGGAATAGTTTTAGGCAAGCACAACATTCTATGCCCCCGCTTGTCGTCGAAACGCCACAGTCGTTACAAAAGTTCCTGGGACGGGAAATTGCCGTGACGGATTGGCTCGCGGTGACGCAGGAGCGCATCCAACAATTCGCGGAAGCGACCGAAGACCGTCAGTGGATTCACATCGACCGGGAACGCTCTGAGCGCGAATCGCCGTTTGGCACTACCATCGCACACGGTTTCCTGACGCTCTCGTTGCTGAGTTACTTCATGAAACAGGCCGTACAGATAAAAAGTGGCGTACGCATGGCGATCAATTACGGCTCGAACCGCGTGCGATTCCCTTCGCCCGTTCGCTCCGGCTCTAAAATCAGAGCCCGTGTGACCCTTCAATCCTGCAAGGAACTTCCGGGCTGTGTCGAAGGAGTCTTCGCGGTTTCGATCGAATCGGAAGGCGCGGAGAAGCCATGTTGCGTGGCGGAATCTATCGTTCGTTACTATTCGTGAGTTTTCCTAGATCGCTCCCCCTGCGATCCCCTCGAGAGAGGCTCGCAACAAAGTCCTAATTAACTCCGGCATGGCTGCGAAGCGGGCGTCCTTGGTGAGTCCCTCATGAAAGCGGTAATAGATCTGTTGAACGATGACCGCGATCTTGAAACGTGCGAACGCGAGATAGAAAACCATGCCCGACACGTCGCGGCCAGTTATGCGTGCGTAGCGTTCTAACAGCTCGGAGCGGGTTAGGCTGCCGGGGTGATTCGATGGACACCAACGCAATCGCTGCAGCTCTTCTGGATCCTGCGCATCCACCCAGTACGCAAGCGTAGTGCCGAGATCGGTAAGCGGGTCGCCGATGGTGGCCATCTCCCAGTCCAGCACCCCTATGATTCTTGTCAAATCGGCCGGGTCCAGCACCACGTTATCGTATTTGTAGTCATTATGGATCAGCGTGGCGGCGTTCGATGCCGGCATGTTTTCTTTCAGCCATCCGGAGATACTCGAAACCTCCGGGAGATCGTGCGTCTGCGAACCCCTATAGCGCTCGATCCAACCCCGCACCTGTCTTTCGAGGTAGCCCTCGGGCTTACCAAGATCGGCAAGCCCGATCCTGGTGTAGTCGAGCGAATGCATGCGAGCAAGGTTGTCAATAAAGGATTCACTGAGGCGGCGCGCCGTTTCCTCGGTAAAAGGGAAATCGCCGGGTAGGTTTCTGCGAATGATGATTCCGCGAATCGGGTCCATGAGATAAAACGGCGCGCCCAGCACGGACTGGTCGTCAGAATATAAAACCACCTGCGGCGCGGGCGCATAGGCCGGATGCAGCTTCGAGAGCACGCGATACTCGCGGCTCATGTCATGCGCGGACTTCACTTTGCTGCCGAACGGCGGGCGCCGCAGGACGAATTCGCGACTGCCCAGACGAACGAGATACGTCAAGTTCGAATGGCCGCTCGGGAATTGCTCGACGGAAATCGGTCCGGTTGCGCCCCGAATATGGCGCAACAAGAACGGTTCCAAACGAGCGAGATCGAGTTCTTCGCCGGGCCGCACCGGAGCCGGATGATCTTGCAGATCTTGCATTTGTGTTACGCAGGCCTCCTTCAGCGATAGGTGAGCAACGAAGTATCGTCGAAATGTGGGAAAGCGTTGAAGCAGCTCAGAGTAAAACGGTCACCGGAAAAGATAAACTCACTGTAGGAACAATTCCGCGACATCCAGGTTACGCGGAGCGTATTTTGAGGCGCAAGATCCAAGGCACGCTGCATCGCGACGGCAATCGGACCTCCGGAGGTGAATATCACCGCCTGCTCGCCCGGGTTCGACTCCGAGACAAATCGCGAAATTCCGGAGTTCACGCGAGCGCAGAATTCGGGCCAAGTCTCAACGCCCGGAACGACGATTTGGCCGGCGACCCAATCGCTGATGATTTTTGCGAAGAGCTTCTGGAAATTCCTGTGGAGTTCCTTCGCGCTCGACGAATTTTGAAAGGCGGCGTGGAGCAAGCGGACCTCTTTGTCTTTTTCGAGAAGCTCCGGCAGGCTCTTCGCGAGAACGGCATCGCCCTGGTACTCGTCGAATTCCGGCATCATGACTGGCTCCGGAAAGCGGACGCCTGCTTTTTGGTAGGCCTCCCGGACAAGCCGGGCGGTTTCCCTCTGACGCACGCGCGGGCCAACGCCGACGCGGTCAAAAATCAATTTCTCCCGGGCCCAGTATTCGCCGAGTTGGTGAGCCTGAGCTTCGCCGATTTCGGAAAGTTTGTCGTAGTCCGGCTGGAGGAAAGAAGCTTGCCCATGTCGCGCAAGGAAAACGCGGCTCACAAGAGTTTCGGCGCGCTAAGCACTAGCGCCTTGCTCTTTCTTGAAATCGGCGAACGATTTCTCTTGTTCCGCTAGCTGTTTCAGCAAAGGGGCGGGTTCCCAAAGCTCGCCGTGCTGTTTTTGAAATTCGCAAACGCGATCGTAGACCTTCTTCAAGCCGACGGTGTCGGCGTACCACATCGGCCCGCCACGATATGCCGGAAATCCGTAGCCGTTGAGGTAGATGACGTCGATATCCACGGCGCGCAACGCATACCCTTCCTCGAGAATACGCGCGCCTTCGTTGACCAGCGCATAGACGCAGCGATCCACGATTTCATCCCGGGCGATCTGGCGTTGCTGGATACCTGCTTCGGCCGCCCATTGGCGAACGAGCATGGCGACTTCGGGATCGGCAATCGCGTGCCGTTCCGCGTCGTACTTGTACCAACCGGCATTTGTTTTCTGACCATAGCGGCCGAGCTCACAGAGGCGGTCGCCCGCAAACGCCTGACGGATGCCAGGCTTTTCGAGGTGGCGATATTCCTTGCGAATGCGCCACCCGACGTCGAGACCCGCAAGATCTCCCACAGCAAGCGGGCCCATGGCCATACCGAAATCGTAGAGCGCGGCGTCCACGGCATCCACGCTTGCGCCTTCCTCCACAAGGAACACCGATTCGCGAACGTAAGGATGAAACATCCGGTTGCCCACAAAGCCGCGGCAATTCCCAACGAGCACGCCAATTTTGCCGAGTTTTTTCGAAAGCTGCATGCCAGTGGCGATCACTTCCTTGCTGGTGGCCTTGCCGCGCACGATTTCGAGCAGCTTCATCACATTGGCTGGGCTGAAAAAATGCGTGCCGATTACGAACTCGGGCCGTGCCGTGGTGGCCGCGATCTCGTCGATGCTCAGCGTCGAAGTGTTGCTCGCCAGAATCGCGCCGGGCTTACAAACGCGGTCGAGTTCGCCGAAAACTTGCTTCTTGAGCGCCATGCCTTCGAACACGGCCTCGACAACCATGTCGGCGCTCGAGAAACTTTCGTAGCTAAGCGTGGGCTGAATGAGTTTGAGCCGCTCATCGACAAATTGCTGCGTAAAGCGGCCGCGCCTCACGGAACTCGCGTAGTTTTTATGAATGTTCGCGAGTCCGCGGTCGAGCGCCGGTTGATCGGCCTCTTTCAGCAACACCGGGATGCCGGCGTTGGCGAATACCATGGCGATGCCGCCACCCATGGTTCCGGCGCCGACCACCGCGACGCTGTTTACGGGGATGACGGGCGTCTCCTTCGGGACGTCGGGGATTTTGGCCACTTCGCGTTCGCCGAAGAAGACATGAATCAGTGATTTCGACTGGCTCGAGAAGAGGCATTCAAGGAAGAGTTTGCGTTCGTTTTGGCAGCCTTCATCGAATGGCAGCTTGACGGACGCCTCGATGGCGTCAATGGCTGCGAGCGGTGCGGTCATGTTGCGCTGCTTTTTGCGAACATTTTCGCGCGCGGCAGCGAAGGTGGGGGCGTTTTGTTCCGGCGTGCCGAGTTTTTCGTTGCGCTCGCGGGTTTTGCGGGCAGGCTTTGCGGCCACATCGCGCGCAAACGTGGTGGCGCCCGAAAGCAAATCGCCTTCAATCATCCGGTCAACAATGCCGAATTTCAATGCCTCTTCCGCTTGGACTGGATTTCCTTCCGCACACATCTCGACAGCCTTGGCGACGCCGGCAAGGCGGGGCAGGCGCTGCGTGCCGGCGGCTCCGGGAATGATTCCGAGCTTTACTTCGGGCTGGCCCACCTGCGAGCCGGGAGCGATCACCCGATAGTGTCCGGCCATCGCAAGTTCGAGGCCGCCTCCAAAGGCGGTACCGTGGATAGCGACCACAACGGGTTTGTGGCAATCCTCGATTCGCAAAAGCAGCGCCGGCAGATCCATTGTGGCGCTGCCCTTACCGGAAGTTAATTTTCCGAACTCCTTGATGTCCGCGCCGGCAACGAAAGTACGCCCGCCACCGATGAGCACGGCCGCTTGAACGCTCGTATCTTTGTCGATCTGCTCGATTGCCTTCGCGATGCCTTCTGGCACGCCCGGGCTCAACGCGTTGACCGGCGGATTATTGATGGTGATAACGGCGATTCCGTTGTCCTTAGTGAGTTGAACCAGGTCGCTCATTTTGGATGGCTCTCTTGTTCGAAAATGTCAGGCGCTCTTCGCAAGATTTGCGGCGGAGTCAATCACCTGCCGCGCAATGCGCTCGCGATGGAAGCCCGCATCACCGAACATCGTCTCGGATGATTTCGCACGCCGGTAGTATAGATGGAGATCGTTCTCCCAAGTGAAACCCATGCCGCCGTGAATTTGGATTCCGCGGTTACCGACGGTGCGGCAGGCATCACTGGCATACATTTTTGCGATCGAGACAGCAACGGAAGCGTTGGGCGCATTCTCCTCGAGTGCCCAGGCAGCGTAATAGGCTGCGGAACGCGAGCTCTCCGTTTCGAGGTACATGTCCGCGCACTGGTGTTGCACAGCCTGGAACATCCCGATCGGCTTGCCGAACTGCTTTCGCATCTTTGCGTAATCGACGGTGATTTCGAGCGAGCGCTGCATGCCTCCCACCATCTCACCGACCAGCGCCGCCGTGGCCACATCGAACGCCCGGAGTAGCGCGGCGGTATCGCCCACCCTCTCCGCGGGCGTGTTGTTGAATTGTATCGTGTAGAGCTTGCGGCCCAAGTCCATGCTCTCCATCGGTGCAATCTTCATACCGCTAGCTTTGGCATCCACGGCAAAGACACCGTCTCGCGCAACGACCACCATGAAATCCGACACCGCGGCATCCGGCACAAAGAGTTTTTCTCCCGTGAGCTTTCCGCTGGCCCCCGTGATTTCGAGTGCCGCGGGATCCCAGCTCGCGGAGGCTTCCAGGACCGCGACGGTCGAGCGAGCTTCTCCGCGGCAAATCGGCGCCAGGTATTTCTTCTTCTTTTCGGGGATCGCGACTGCGTCAATCAGAACGCCAGCCAGCACGACCGTAGAGAAAAATGGGCCGGGAAGCAGAGCCCGCCCTGCTTCTTCCATCAGGAGAATCAACTCGACCTTGCCAAGGCCCACGCCGCCGTACTCTTCGGGGAAGATGATGCCGGTGTAGCCTTGCTCGACGATTTTCGACCACAGTTTCGGGTCATAGGCCGTAGCGGTGTCCATCAGGCGCCGAACTTCCGCGATGGGGCACTCTCCGGCGAAAAACTTTCGGGCGCTGTCTTTGAGAAACTCCTGGCTTTCGCTCAATCCGAATTGCATGGCATGTCCCCTTAGTAGCTTCTGGGCAACCCGAGCACGAAATGCCCGATGATGTTGCGCTGCACTTCCGACGTCCCGGCTTCGATGGTATTGCCCCGGGTTCGGAGATAGCCGTAGGACCAGATGCCTTTGTCGACGGCGTGGCTATCGCCGGCCAGGAGCTGACCGTAAGGGCCCATCATCTCCTGTGCGATCTGCTGGACGCGCTGGTTCAGTTCGCTCCAGAAAATTTTCTGGATCGAGCCTTCAGGTCCCGGAATGCCGGTCGCGCTCATGCGGCTGAAGGCGCGCATCTGGTTCCAGCGCATGATTTCAATCTCGGCATAACATTGCGCCAGCTTCTGGCGGGTGACCGCATCTTGCGCCGCGGTGTGCCCATTCTTTTGAAACGTATGCGAGAGTTCGATGAGCCGATTAATACTGCGCTTGAAAAGAAGGTGGAGGCGCGCGCCGTAAGAACCGCGTTCGTGCATGAGCGTGCTCACGGCCACATTCCAACCGTCGTTGACTTTGCCGAGAACGTTTTCGACCGGAACGCGAACGTCGCGGAAGAACAACTCATTGAATTCGCTTTCGCCCGTCATTTGGCGCAAGGGACGAACTTCGACGCCCTTCGATCTCATGTCCACAAGTAAAACGGTAAGACCTTTGTGCTTTGCGACCTCTGCATCGGTGCGTACGACAAGCTCACACCAATCCCCCACCCAGCCGTAGCTGGTCCAGACTTTCTGCCCGTTGACAATATAATGGTCGCCACTCGAACGCGCCTCGGTCTGCAGAGCGGCAAGGTCGGAGCCGGCGTTCGGTTCGGAAAAGCCCTGGCACCAAATCTCTTCGGCGCTCAGAATCTTGGGAACAAATCGCTCCTTTTGCGCTTGGGTGCCATACGCGATGATGGTTGGGCCGATCAGGCCGAGACCGAGCGAATTGACCATCGGCGGCGCTTCGACGCGCGCCATTTCCTCCCAAAAAATCGCCTGCTGCATCAAGCTCGCACTACGTCCTCCATACTCCTTAGGCCAGGAAACTGCGGCCCAGCCGCCTTCGTAGAGCTTGCGTTGCCAGGCGCGCAAATACTCGAACGACTCCTCGATAGGCTTCTCCCGCCACTGGTCCCAGTCTTTGGGCGAGTTGGCTTCGAGCCAGACACGCAATTCGTCGCGAAACAGCCGTTCTTCCGTAGTGAGATTCAAATCCATTAAGACTCCTTTCCATCGCGCGGCCGCCGACGCGGAACCAAACCGCTTCTCGCACCGAACAGTGAATTCCTCTCGGTTAAATAAGCGATCGCTTCGCCTTCGGAGCAGACATTTCCGGGCGAATCATTTCACTCGGCCAGTATTTCTTTCGCAAGTCCCGCTTCAATATTTTGCCGGTACCGGTTTTTGGCAGACTCTCGAGGAATTCCACCGAGCGTGGCGCTTTGTAATGAGAAATCCGAGCGCGGCAGAACTCGATGAGTTCTTCCTCCGTCGCCTGCGCGCCGGGTTTCAGCACCACCAGCGCTTTGGGAATCTCTCCCCAGCACTCATCCGGCACGGGAACCACGGCAACTTCATAAACGCCGGGATGCGCAACCAACGCCTTCTCGACTTCCAGCGACGAAATGTTTTCGCCCCCACTGACAATAATGTCCTTCTTGCGATCGACAATCAGCAAGTAGCCATGCTCGTTGATCGTGGCCATATCCCCGGTGTGAAACCATCCTCCGCGCAACGCTTCAGCGCTGGCTTCTGGCTGCTGCCAGTAACCTTTCATCACGCCATCGGTGCGCGCGACGATCTCGCCGATAGAATGGCCATCGCGGGGCAGGTCGTTTCCTTCGGCGTCCACCACACGAACTTCCATCGCGGGAGCGGCATATCCAGCCATGGCGAGGCCCTTGTAGCGATCCTCGCCCTCCCACGTAAGCCCTTGCTTCATATGAGAAGTCGAGAGCATCGGTGAAGTTTCCGTCAATCCATAGCCCGAGATGCACGTGCACTTTAGCTTTTCTTCCACTTCACGCACGAGAGTGGGAGAACAGGCGGCGCCGCCAATGACCACTCGCTCGAGGCTGCTCAAATTATATTTTGGCCGCTGCGGGCAGTTCACCAACGCTGTCGCCATGGTTGGCACAAGACTGCAGGCGTCCACTTTCTCTTTTTCAATCAGCCGGAAGACCTCCTCGGTATGGAAGCGCTGTATCATCACGTGTTTGCCTCCGAGCAGCGTCAGTGAATGCGCCACGCCCCAGCCGTTCGCGTGAAACAGCGGAATCGTGTGCAGTTCCACGGACTGTTGCCCGGTCTTAAATGTGAGTCCAACGCTCAACGCGTGAAGGTAAATGTTGCGGTGAGTCAGCATCACGCCCTTGGGCGTAGCGCTCGTTCCGCTGGTATAAAAAAGCTCTGCGAGCCCATCCTCGTTAACGTCCATGATGTCCGTGCGGTAAGGCGTAGACGCGGCGAGAGTCTGGTCATAGTTCTGTGGTGAGAGCCACTTCGCCGGCGGCGAACCTTCGAGTAGAATAAATCTCTCAATCGAAGGGACGTCTTTGCGAAACGACTCGACCGCGGCGAGAAATTCCGGCTGCACGAATAAGACCCTTACGCCGGCATCATTCAGGACGAAAGCCAGCTCACTCGTCGCGAGACGAATATTCAACGGAAGCAGAACCGCGCCCGCATCCAGAACGCCGTAATAGGCTTCAAGAAGGCGGTGGCAATTGGTGCTGAGAAAAGCCACTCGGTCGCCGGATTTCACTCCTGCCGCTCGCAACCCGCCTGCCAGTTGGCTCACGCGCGTGGCGAATTCCGCGTACGTAAAGCTCCGGTCTCCGCAAACAACGCCCGTTTTCCTCGGAAACTGCGCCTGCGCGTAACGCAGGAACCGCAGCGGCGTAAGCGGAATATTCATCGAGATCCGACCCCCATCAAGCGGTCTGCCCTCCGTCCACCACTAGCACCTGCCCGGTTACAAAGTCCGAAGCGTCGGAAGCCAGGTACACTGCCGCGCCCTTCAAATCATGCTGGTTCCCAAAGCGGTTCAAAGGAATCGTCTTTCTCAGAAACTCCTGATTTCGTTCGATCACTACTCCTGACATGTCCGTAGGGAACCATCCCGGTGCAATCGCGTTCACACGAATGTTGTGCATCGCCCATTTGCAGGCCAGATCCTTTGTAAAGATAATTACGCCGCCTTTGCTCGCCTGATATCCAATCGCCTGGAATTCGGGCGGCGAGCCGCGCAAGCCCGCCACGGAAGCAATGTTGACTATCGTTCCGCGACGCTGCCCGATCATGACTTTTCCCACGGCCTGTGAAAACAGAAACGTGCCAGTGAGGTTGGTCTCGATCACTTTATTCCAGTGCTCGAGCTTCATTTCCTCCACCGGCGCTCCCCAGGACGTTCCGGCGTTGTTGATCAAGATGTCGATGCGCCCGAACTGCGAAACCGCCGCATCGACCACCGCCTGAATGCTGGCCGGATTCTTGACGTCACAAGCGAGCGCCAGCGTCTGAACGCCGAGCCGCTTCAATTCCTCCGCGGCCTGTTCGCACCGTTCTTTCTTGCGCGCGCAAAGGACGAGGTTTGCGCCCATTTCGGCAAGGCCTTCGGCCATTTGCCGTCCCAGGCCCACGCCTCCGCCAGTGACAATCGCCACGCGCCCGGTGAGGTCGAACAGCTCCTTGACGCTTGCAGTCTCGCCGGCTTTCATTGGCATCTCCGCCCGTTTGCGCAGTTTCGTTTGAGTCCGAGATGCCCCTCGTTCCGAAGCACTTCGTTCGATCACCGGCGAAGGTAGAAGGAACCTGAAGCGTCAAATCACTTGGGCCTGTTTCATGCCGGAACCAATGGACTCGGGGAAAGCCCTATCGGTCCCGGCATGTCACATCAAATCAAAACTGGAAACGTATCCCGAGCTGGATCTGGCGCTTCGGAAACGCCGAAGTGAAAGCCAGCGGCGTACTTGGCGTAACGACCTGCCCGGACGGTAATACGGTGCCGGACCGGAGGCCATGCACGTTGAACGAAGTATTACCGGTAGCGCACTGCCCTGCGGCGGGGCATACCGTCGGTCCCGTCTGAATGCCAAACAGCGGACTCACCTCGTTGTTCACGCTGGCAAAGTTCGTGCGGTTCGCGAGATTGAAGCCTTCTGCCGTGAGAATCACGTTGGCCTTCTCACCTATCTTGTGCCGCCAGCTCAAGCGCATGTCGAAGTCAACGTAGTTGGGACCGAGACCCGTATCGCGCGGCGCGCCGAGGGGTCGCTCGTTCGTGGTGTGATTGTTACCATTGACTTCGCCGCCCGCCAGCAGATTGAATGGCAGTCCACTGTGGTAGCTGAAGATAGGTGAGAGCTGGAAGCCGGAAAGAATCGGCTGGTGCCACGGGCTGTCGAACACTCCCGCAGCCACCACCTTGTGCCGCTCATCAAACTCAGAAAGACCCCGATCCAAGCCGAGGTTTGTGGGGTCTTGCGGCCCGTAGTCCGTGTTGAAATCCGTGGACGTGTCGAAGCCTTTGCTGAAAGTGTAGTTCCCGAACAGCGTGAAGTGGTTGCTGAATCGCTTCTGTATCTCCACAATCAGGCCTTCGTACAGGGAAGACGCCGCCGAAGTGTATTGATTGTTTTGGATAATCAGGGGATTCACAAAGCATGCGAAGGGATTCGCGCATGGATAGCCTGCCGTGGCCACCGGCACGCCGTTGACCGTCTCCGCGCCGCCAAGCGGATCGGTAAGCGCAGACGTATTCCAGTTGTTGTAAGTTACGTTTTTGCCCCCTGCCAGCGTTAGCGTGGTTGCCGCCGCCGGCACCAGCAAATTTGTGTCGATCGCCACAGGCAGGTGCGTCGTGTGCGAGTAAATCCCGCTGACCCCGATGGAGAAGCCGGGCGAGATTTCGCGTTCAATTCCCAACGAAGCTTGTTGCGATTGGGGCGGCCGGTAGTTGGGCGGGTTGCTGAAGAGCACTGTCAGAGGTGAAAGTTGGCCACTATTGGCGGCGATAATTCCAAACCCGGCCACATCCGCCGGCGTGATGCATGCACTGTTCCCGGGCGTCGGCGTCGTGCACTGAATCAATCCCTGGGCAAAGAGTGTTTGGAAGACAACCGGAGCGGTTTGAATTGGCAATCCCGTGGGAGTGATCGGATCCACATAGATGGAAATGAACCGGGTGCAAGGACTGCTACCGGTTCCCTGGAAGATTGGAAATCCAGGAAACCCGATCCCACAAGTTCCAACAACGTTGTTCACCTGATCAGGAACCTGCGAAGTATTGTGCTGGTTCTCGACCGTGCTGCGATTCTTGTTCAGAACGCCGAGGCTCAAATCCACCTGGGCGATCTGCGCATCAACCGGTCCATAGAAAATCCCGTAGCCGCCACGTACCACGGTTTTATGATCTTTGAACGGATCCCAGGCGAACGCGATACGCGGGCCGAAGTCTTTGTAATAAGTATTCAGAGGGTTGTACTCCGAGTCGATGTCGTAGCGCAGACCGTAGTTCAGCGTAAAGTTGGAGGTGATCTTCCAAGAGTCCTCGACGAACAGCCCCGTCAACGGCCGCGAGTATGCCGGGTAATCGGCCTCCCCGAAGGCCTGCTGATAAACCTGCGGAATTCCGAACGACGCGGTCTCGAGCGGAGACAGAGTCGGAAGCTGGGGAGACAGGATACCTCCACCATCCGGCAGAGTACCGAAGACGAACCGGCCCGGAAGAAAAGTGTGCGATTCGGTGTGATTGCCACGCAGCAACTCATCAACACCGAACTTGATCGTGTGATGCCCGCGAACCATCGTGAGGTTGTCGGCAAATTCATAGCGGCGCAGAATCGTCAGATTGGGCAAAAAGATGTTAGTTCCCAAATTGTTGATGGAACCCGGAATTTGGATTCCCACCTGTCCGGGTTCGTTCGGAATCACATTGAAGCTGTTGTAATCCCACTGCAGGCGCAGCTCGTTCGATGTCGTCGGACTGAACTGATGAAACCACGCGCCCGCGAGGTTGTCGTCATAGTCGTGGATCGAGCTGCCCGCTGAGAAGGCTGTCAGAGATTGCACATCCGGGTTTTGTTCCAGGTCGTGGGCGAACCGGTAGCTGAGAAATACCTGGTTCGTCGCGTCGATGTGATGATCGAGTCGCACGGAAGCCAGATAGTCGCGGGAGTTGTAGTTGAAGAGTCCTCCCTGCGTCTCAAATTGGTTGACGAGGAACGCGCCTATGGGAGTCTTGGCGGGATCGACGTTATTGACAGTCAACACGTTGCCGAGAACAGCCGCACACTCGTTCGCTGGCAACTTGGTCGGATTTCCCGGAGTCGGTGGCGGCGCGCCGATTTGCTGTGCAACCGCCGCACCCACTGGACCGCTTAGGCAAGGCACCAGCGTGCTGCCTTGCGCCGCGAGCGTCGAGAGAAGGCCCTGCTGGTCGAAAGTAGGACGAAGGACTGACGTATTCGTCAGCAGCGGAACTGCATTCTGCGCGTCCTGGCGCAGGCCTTCGAAAGCAGCGAACACGAAGGTCTTGTCTTTGCGAATCGGCGCGCCGAACGAGCCGCCGAACTGATAGCGTTGCAACGAATCCTTAATGGGCGCTCCCGCCGAGTCTGCTGCCATTGGATCGAACACTTGGCCTGGCTGAAGCGCCTGGCTGAACGCGAACGGGTCGCGCGCATCCAGAGCGTCGTTGCGGAAATAACCGAACAGGCTGCCGTGGATTTCATTCGATCCTGACCTTGAAACGATGTTGATCGACGCGCCTTGCGCCCCGCCCAATTCCGCCGTGTAGTTGCTGCGATTTACCTGGAACTCCTGCACCGCGTCCTGGCTGATCGTCGGCCGCACTCCGCCCGCATCGTCCTGAGCCTCTCCGCCATCGACCGTTATGCTGTTGCCGCGGCCGTTGCTCCCATAAAAAGAAAGTCCGCTTTGCGGCGTTTGCTTCACTCGAAAATCCTGGTCGTCGGCCAACCGTGTCGAATCCGAGACGCCCGGAAGCAGCAACGTAAACGTCAGGTAATCCCGGCGGTCGATGGGAAGGTCTTCGATGTATTGCTGCGTGAGCGTGTTCGCCTGGCTGCCTCGTTCTGTTTCCACCACGGGAGGCACAGCCGTCACCTCTACCGTCTGCGCGGTTGTCGCCAGCTTCAGGTGGAAATCGAGCACGACCGTCTCTCCCACGTTGACCACAACGCCCGTCATCGCCTCCGTCTCAAACCGGCCGATCTGAGCCGTAACTCGGTACGTGCCTGGCAGCACGCCGGTAATCCGGTACTCGCCGCCTTCGTTAGTGACGCCCGAGTATTGTGCTCCTCTCCCTGTTTCCACGGCGACGACGCTCGCCTTCGGTATGACGCCGCCCTGAGGATCCGTTACGGTTCCACTGATGCTCCCCGATGTGCCAACTCCCTGCCCGTACACGGCCGGAGTCGAGAACAGCAAGCACAGAGAGAACACGAAAACACCCGCCTGTAGCTTTCGCTTCATAGATCCTCCCCAGTGAGCCCAAGACGCCTACGAGCAGGCGTGAGCCTTCTTTGCACGGTATAGACAACCTTTCTTCGCGACATGGGAGCCCCAACCCACGGCCAACATCCAAAATTTTGATAGTCCATATCACATATTAGAAACTAACGTCAAGCGAGATTGGCGATGCCTCGCTGTCCAATCTGCCTGGGCGCGCCTGGGCGTCACCGGCACGTCAGTACGACCCGCCCGGCAATCCTCCCGCGCCGGAGTTCATCCATAACCTCGTTCGCCTGGGCCAGCGGGCGTATAGCCGTCAGGCAGCGAACTTCTCCCGCTGCCGCCATTTCGAGGATCTCGCGCAAATCCTGGCGCGTACCTACCGCGCTTGCCTGGATCCGGACTTCGCCGGCGGCCATCATGATGGGCGGAAAGCAGATATTTTCAGCCGGCAGGCCCACGGCGAGAAGCATCCCGGTCGGCCGCACGCCATAGAAAGCCTGGTCGTAGGCTGCTTTCGCCGCGGAAGCCACCAGTGCAACGTGCACCCCTCCATTGCCCCGAAGCGCCTTCACCACATCCGACGACGCCGCGTTGAGCGTGTTCGAAGCGCCCAGTGATTTAGCCAGCGCCAGCTTCTGGTCCGAAATATCAACGGCTGTAACTTCGGCACCCAACGCGCGCCCAATTTGGACGGCGATGTGACCCAGACCTCCAATTCCAAATACCGCCAGTCGTTGCCCGCGCGAAATTCTCGCGTGCTTGATCGCCCGGTACACGGTCACTCCGGCGCAGAACAGCGGCGCCGCTTCAGCGAACGACAGATTCTCGGGAATCTTCAACGCATGGGCCGCTGGGGCCTTCACAAATTCCGCGAAACCCCCGTCCACCGTGACGCCCGTAATCTTCTGCTTTACGCAGAGGTTTTCGTTTCCGTCCCGGCAGAATTCACATTCGCCGCACGTCCAGTGCACCCACGGCACCCCCACGCGATCCCCGATTTGCAGTTCTTCTACCGCCGCGCCTTTCTCGACCACTCGCCCCGCGATTTCGTGGCCCAACACCAGCGGCCTCTTCACGATCCCCGCCAGTTGCGTCCAATCCCCATCGGCCACGTGCAAGTCGGAATGACAAACGCCGCAAGCTTCGACCTCGATCAGCACCTCTTCATCGCACACCTTCGGCCGGTCGACTTCTTCCATGGAAAGTGGTTTCTTGAATTCGTGGAGGACGGCAGCCTTCATTCGTCGAACCCCGAACGCCAGCAAAGCAGGATGGGAAAAACTAGAGCAGTTTGATTTCCGCCGCCGTAAATGGCCCGCTACGCTTTCGCGCCGCGCAGAAAAAACTCGACGGCGCTCTGCACGCGATCCGCCAGCGTGTGCGGTCCATGAAGATCCACCGCCCACTGGCGCACCACCGTATTGAAAAGCCCTTCCATAAATTCGGCGAGGTGCACCACCGGGAAAGCGCGCGTGATTTCTCCCCGCTTCTGTCCTTGCGCGATGATTTCGCGAAGCAGGCTCACCGTCGCTTCTTCGGGCCCGCGCAGCTCCGGTGAACGCACCGGGTCCATCGCGCCGGTCACAATCACAGCCTGCCACAGTGGCCGGCCCTCTTCCGTTACCTTCGCCAGAGTTTCATAGAAATGCCGTAGTCGTTCCCCGGTGGTCGCCTCGCTGGTAAGCTCGGATCTCAAGCACTCCGCCTGCCGCGCGAATGCCCGTCGTCCCACTTCGCGTAACACCGCATCTTTGCTCGGAAAATAACGGAAGAAGGTGGGTTGGCTGATGTCCAGCACCTGGACGATGTCGTCGATCCGCGTGTTGTCGTAACCCCGTTCGCGAAACATCCGCAGGGAGGTTTCGATGATCTGCTGGCGCAATCGCGCTTTTTTGCGCTCCCGCAATCCCAAAGGTTCAGGGTGCGCCGCAGTGGCTCTGGCGCGCTTGCCGGATCCGCGCGGCTGCCCTGCGCCTGCCAGCGCCGTCGCAGAAGCATTCTCTTGAGCGATTTTCGTACCGGCCATGGTTCGATGATCTCCCGGCTCAGCCGCGTGAACGCCGACTCCGATCCGCCACCGGCAAAGTGAGAGTCACCATAACATATTAGTGACTAACGTCAAGCGAAGGCTGTCGCTAACAAACGGTGTTTGGCTGGGGAGAATTCCTGTTTCATGCATCGCGCGGTCGAACCCGGCGGCAAGTAAAACCGCGTTTCGAGGTGTGCTCCGGCATAACCGGACTCACTTAATGTAGCGATGAAGTATTTCCACCAGGCTTTCCGCCGCACGCGTTTCCCGCGAGTCGGCTTTCGCATCTTTGCTGAGTACGTGAAATCGAATTTCGCCTTCCACGATTTCAACCAACAGGCTGCTGACCGCTCCGCGGCACGCGGCGATTTGTTGAAGCACGTCCGGACAGTCCCTTTCGTCTTCGATTGCCTGCCGTATGCTTTGCAGTTGCCCTTGTATTCGATTCACCCGCACAAGAAGCTTCTTCTTCTCCTCGACGGTATGAGCCATTGGCAAATCTCCTTGACATACTATACCTAGTATAGTATCGCTTATCGGTTGTTACAAGCGCGTCATGCTTCTCTGCTCTAATAACCCGCCGGCATCCTGATAGAGGAAGGGCGGCGCGGCTCGTTTGCTTTTTAGCCTTAGCCGGTTCCGGTCCTCGGGCTGAAGCCAATTGAGACTTGCGGAAAGATGTGAGGTTATCCATGTTTCGCTGTAAGCTCGCAGCACTGTTACTTCTTTTTCCCTTGAGCTCAGCGCTCGCCGGCTGTGGAAGCGAGCGCGACGAAAAAGCCGAAGCCCCGCCGCCCCTCAAAGTGGAGCGCGCGGAGGATTCCAACGTTTTTCAGCCGGCTCACCTGGACCGGTACCCGTTGACGGTGGCCGTCGAGCACGCAGCGACATTGGACTTGAGAGCGACCGGCACAGTCAGTCCCGACGTTGCCAGAACTGTCCCGGTGATTTCATTGGTTTCCGGACGGGTGGTCGAAATCGCCGCGCGGCTGGGAGATACGGTCAAAAAGGGACAAGTGTTATTGCGCGTGCAAAGCGCTGACATCTCCGGCGCTTTTTCCGACTATCAGAAGGCCAGCGCCGACGAACTATTAGTCCGCACGCAACTGGAGCGGGCGCAACTTCTGTACGAAAAAGGCGCAATCTCCTTGAACGATCTTCAGATTGCGCAAGATGCCGACGCCAAGGCAAAGGTCGACCTAAAAACGGCGGCCGAGAAGCTGCGAGTCCTGGGCAGCAATAACCTCGATCAGCCCTCAGGCATCGTCGAGATTCGCGCGCCGGTTTCTGGCGTCATCACCGACCAGCAGGTTACCAACGCCGCGGGTGTGACCAGCTTGGGTTCAACCAACCCGTTCACGATTTCCGACATGGCCTACGTCTGGGTCCTATGCGACGTGTTCGAGAATGATCTGGCCAGCGTCCACCTTGGTGATAAAGCCGACATCCGTCTGAATGCCTATCCCGAGAGGACCTTCACCGGAGTTGTCAGCAACATCGGCCCGGTTCTCGATCCGAATATCCGCTCTGCGAAGCTGCGCATCGAAGTGCGCAATCCGGGCCTGATGCGCTTGGGAATGTTCGTCACGGTTACATTTCACGGGCAAAAAAAGGAAACGCATGCGGCCGTCCCAGCGGCGGCCATCCTCCATCTGCACGACCGCGATTGGGTCTACCTGCCCACGCGAGACGGTAAATTCCGGCGAACCGAAGTCACCGGCGGCGAAATGCTTCCGGGCGGCTTGCAGGAAGTCGTTTCCGGGATCGTTCCTGGCCAGCAGGTCATCGCCAACGCGCTGGAATTCCAGAACGCGGCGGAACAGTAATGATCCGCGGGCTCGTTGACTTCGCCCTCAACAGCCGCTTCATAGTTCTGAGCATCGCCCTCATTCTTTTCATCTGGGGCATCATCGCTTTCAAAAAACTTCCGGTCGAGGCCTACCCCGACGTCGCCAACACTTGGGTTCAGGTAATTACGCAATGGCCGGGCCGCGCCGCCGAGGAAGTGGAACAGCAAGTCACCATACCGATCGAAATCCAGATGAACGGTATTCCCCACCTTGTGCATGTCCGGTCGGCTTCGCTCGCCGGGCTTTCGGTCGTAAATCTGATTTTCGATGATGATTCGAACAACGATTGGGATCGCCAAAAGGTGCTCGAGCGTCTGGCGGTGGTTAGCTTCCCGCCGAATGTCTCCGCGCAAATTGGCCCCGATTTCAGCCCGGTCGGTTCGATTTATTGGTACACCCTCAAGAGCTCAAATCCCTCGTACGATATCATGGAGCTCAAGTCCCTCCAGGATTGGGTGATCAGCAAGTACATGAAGTCGGTTCCGGACGTTGTGGACGATTCTTCCTTTGGTGGAATCACTCGTGAATATCAGGTGCGCATCGATCCCGACAAGCTTATCTCCTACGGTTTGAGCCTCGCACAGGTCGAGCAACAGCTTTCGAACGCGAACGCCAACGCCGGCGGGAGCTTCATCGAACAGGGATCGCAGCAGATCAACGTGCGCGCCGTTGGTCTGGTCACCAGCGTCAATGACATCGAAAAAACGGTGCTCAAAACCCAAAACGGCGCCGCACTACGGGTGAAGGACATCGCCGTCGTCGCCCAGGGACCAAAGATCCGTCTCGGCCAGATCGGAAAGGCCATTCATCGTGCAGACGGAGTGGTCGTCGATGACCACGATGTTGTGGAAGGAATCGTTTTTCTGCGTAAAGGTGCGGACACCGCGACAACTCTCGATGGCATTCACGCCATGGTCCGGCGGTTGAACGAGCAGATACTTCCTCGAGGCGTCGAGATTGTTCCCTACCTGGATCGGGACGATCTTGTCCATTTCACGACCCACACGGTTCTGCACAACCTGGCGGAAGGCATGATCCTGGTGGTCATCATTCTTCTTATCTTCCTGGGCAACCTCCGCGGCGCCTTCATCGTAGCGATGACCATTCCTTTCTCCCTTCTCTTCGCTTCCATTTGTCTCGACTTGCGCCACATCTCGGCAAATCTTCTCTCCTTGGGCGCGCTCGATTTCGGCATGGTGGTCGATGGAGCCGTGGTCATGGTCGAAAACATCGTCCGCCATTTGAACCGTCAAGGTCAGAGCCACACGACGCTCATCGACGAGGTTCGAGCCGCCGCTCATGAAGTCCAGCGGCCCGTCTTTTATGCCATCGCCATCATCATCACTGCCTATCTTCCGATCTTCACCTTGCAGCAGGTCGAAGGAAAACTTTTCAGGCCCATGGCCTGGACGGTGGCCTTCGCGTTGCTCGGCGCATTGATTTTCTCCATGCTCGTCGCTCCGGCGCTGGCCACTCTGTTGTTTCGCAAAGGCGGCCCGCAGTGGCAGAACCCGGTCATGAGGTATTTGACAACTCGCTATAGAAAAGGCGTCGCCTGGGCCGTGCGTGAACGGTGGGTGACGGTCGGAGTTGCCGTTGTTTCCTTTCTGGCTGCAATTTACCTCGCCTTTGGAGGCGTGATCGGCTCGGAGTTCTTGCCTCATTTGGATGAGGGGGCCATTTGGGTTCGCGGCACTCTGGCTCCGAGCACCGGACCCACCGAGGGTGCAGCGGTTATGGAGCGCGCCCGCCAGATTCTTTGTTCCTTCCCCGAAGTCCCGCAAGTTGTTACTCAGGTCGGCCGTCCCGACGATGGAACGGACACCACGGGCTTCTTCAATACCGAGTATTTCGTCGACCTGCTTCCCAAGGATCAATGGCGACCGGTCTTCCATCAGAACAAGGAATGGCTCATCGAAGCCATGAACCGCGAGTTGGAAAAGATTCCAGGCGTCATCTGGAATTTCTCGCAGCCGATCTCCGACAACTTGGAAGAAGCTGTCAGCGGCGTCAAGGGCGAGCTTGCCGTGAAAATTTATGGGGAGGATCTTAAAACCCTAGAAGCCAAGGGTGATGAAATCGTGGGCATCATGCGCGGGATTCGAGGCGTCGAAGACCTGGGCTTGTTTCGCGTGCTCGGCCAGCCAAATCTCAACTTCTCGGTCGACCGCGATCAGGCCGCTCGCTACGGGATTAACGTCTCCGATGTGCAGGATGCGATTCAGACCGCTGTAGGCGGCAACGCGCTTACTCAAGTGCTCGTCGGAGAGCAGCGCTACGATCTCGTTCTGCGTTACTTGCCGCGATATCGCGACACGCGCGAGGCCATCGAAAAAATCCGCTTGCTGGCGCCTACCGGTGAGCGCGTTTCCCTCGCTCAGCTCAGCAAGGTGAAAGTCGTGGACGGAGGCTCGGAAATCTATCGCGAAGCCAATTCGCGCTACGTCGCCATAAAGTACAGCGTCCGAGGGAGAGACTTGGGCGGCACGGTCGAAGAGGCCATCAAGAAAGTCAACGCCTCCGTGAAGCTTCCGGCCAGCTACACCATCGACTGGGCAGGGGAGTATGAAAACCAGAAGCGCTCCGAGCGGCGTTTGCTGCTCGTGCTTCCGCTGACGATTCTGCTCATTTTCGTAATTCTCTACTCCATGTTCAAATCCATAAAATGGGCGCTGCTGATTCTCACGAACGTCGGCATGGCTCGCATTGGCGGCCTGATCGCCCTGCTGCTCACCCACACCAACTTCAGCGTCTCGTCGGGAGTCGGTTTCCTCGCGCTGTTCGGTGTGTCGGTGCAGACCGGCGTTATCATGCTCGAATACATCAACCAGCTTCGCGCGAGGGGGTACACGATCGAAGAAGCGGCCGTCGAAGGCGCAGTCCTCAGGCTTCGTCCGATTCTGATGACCATGCTTGTCGCCACACTCGGTCTGCTGCCCGCCGCGCTTTCTCATGGCATCGGCTCCGACTCGCAGCGTCCTTTCGCCATGGTCATCGTCGGCGGCCTCATTTCCGACCTGGTCATGAGCATTTTTCTTTTGCCGACGCTCTATGCGTGGTTCGCGCACAGCGGGGACACGTTGCCTCAGCCCGATGGCGAGGAACCGGCCTAGGAATTCGATATACAATGGCGCTCGCAAGCGGCCGGCGTTTCCCGTAACCGGCAGGAAGGACTCCGAAAGATGAAAAAACAGGAAGTCTGCGCCCTCATACGCGATGTCGGCATCATTCCCGCGATTCGTGTTTCTTCTGCGGAGGAGGCTCATTTCGCCGCCGAGGCAATCGCCAGCGGCGGCATTCCGATCGTCGAGATCACCATGACCGTTCCGGACGCCGTGAAGCTGATCGCCCACCTCGTTCATTTCCACCCCCATATGCTGGTTGGCGCGGGCACGATTCTCGATGCCGAAACCGCGCGCCGGTGCATGGACGCCGGCGCAGGTTTTCTGACCGCGCCGGGGTTCGACGTAAAGGTTGTCGAATTCGCCTCCAAGGAAAACCTGGCCGTCCTTCCGGGCGCCCTGACGCCCACGGAGGTTGTTACGGCTTGGAAAGCTGGCTCGGACTTCGTCAAGGTCTTTCCCTGCGCCCCGGTCGGCGGCGACCGCTACATCCGAGCCATGAAGTTGGCGCTGCCGCAGATTCCCCTCATCGCTGCCGGAGGCGTGAATCAACAGACCGCCGCAAACTTTATTTTGTCCGGCGCCACGGCACTCGGTGTGGGCACCGAATTGATTCCCACCGAGGCGATCGAACGCAGGCAAGCGAAGCGCATTCGCGAACTCGCCCTTCGCTTCGCAGGATTCGTAAAGGAAGCCCGCCGCCGCATGGAGCCGCTAAAAAAAACCGATGGTGCCGGCAAGGAAGCCGCAATCGAAAAGTGCGAGCAGCGCTGAGCCTGCGCTGCGCTTCCCGTGAAAAATCTGATCGGACCGCGACCCAAGCGGCAGTTTTCTCCGGAGGGCTCGAGAATGAAGGTACGTTGCGTGGTGACCGGGCAGGACGCCCGCGGGAAGTCGGTGATTCGACGGGACGCAAGTGTGGAACCGGTGACGCTCGTGACCCTGCCCGGGTTCGAATTCCATCGCGTGTGGGCGAGCGAGCGACCGCCGCAACTCCCGACCGACGGAGCGCAGCCGCCCCACGGCCGTTACTTCCCTAGCGAAGGCGGGTTTCGCTTCGCGTTTTTCACCGTCCCTCCGGGCGGGCGCCGCGGTGCAAAACGCGCGGACGATCCCGGGGCGACGATGGCGGAACTCGAAGCGAAGCTGCCCGGGCTCGCGGAAACGCTCGAGCTCGAGAATCCAGGAATGCACACGACCGATACGGTGGATTTCGACGTGGTCGTGTCGGGAGAAGTCTATCTCGAGCTCGACGACGGCAAGCAAGTGCTTCTGAAAGCGGGCGATTGCGTGGTGCAGAACGGAACACGGCACGCCTGGCGCAACCGTTCGTCGCAGGACTGCGTGATTGCCGTGACGCTGGTCGGCGCGAAGCGCTAGCGTCCGCCGCAGCGAGACGCCGGAGAAGGCAAGATTCGAGGCGTCAACTTCGTAATTTCTAATCGGCATTTTTTAGGATTAGACTGCATCGCCCTGCTTTGCTTTCTGTTCGCTAGAAAAGTGGACCCTGCCTACCGTAAACGAGAGCGACCTCACGCTCGAAATTGGGCTTCTTCCGCATATTGTTCCAGAGTTTCCTGAACTGCTCCGCCCTGGTAATCTCGGCCTGAGGGTCTGTTCCGTTTTTTTCTGAAATCCAGACGTAATCAAAATCGGCATTCCCGGCTAATAGAAGAACAGTACGCGGAAAATCTGGTCGAATTGCCTAGCCCTGAGCTCGAATATGCCATCCGTGAATTTCTTTACAAACTTGCCCGCTGGAGGGTGGCGCGCCCCTAGGTCGACAAGCGTGCGGGCCCTTGAAGACAGGTACTGACAACCACGGGATCAGGCCATGAGCCTCATCGCTTCGATGAGGATCGGCTTAGCCCACTCCGGGGCATCCGTCAAGTCACACAGACTTACGAGCTGCCCGCGATCAAGGTGCAAGATGAGTTTCGGCTCTGGAGGCAGTCCAGCGTGCGGGTCAGCTTCTTCGCTATTATCAAAGACACGAAGTTCGGTCAGCTTCGGTAGCAGTTGAGTTAGATTGTATCGACTCAGGTCGTACCGTTTACGAATTGTTTCGTCCGGGATGGTATGTCCACCCCTCTCTGCCCTGGATCGGACGCGCTTGATGTGGAGTTCAACGTTGCTCAAGCCCACAAACCAGATGCGTACTTCGATCCCAATCGCTAGAGCCGAATCAAGCAGCGCCGTAATTGTGTGACCACCAAGGGTTGTTTCGAATGCAAAGTCGCTTCGCTCGCGAATAGCACGTTCCAATAGTCGCTTGCCTTCGTACCACGCGGCGCTATTCGCTTCCGTCTGAGTCATACCTGGATTCGCAGATCGGATCTGAGTCGCGGCCTCATCCGGATTGAAGTACTCTACATCCTGCTCCAACAACATCGCGCCCATAATGCTACTTTTCCCGGCTCCGTTGGCTCCCGCCAAAACGTAAATGCATGAGTTCTGGTCCGTGCTAGTCACGCTTGTTGGCGATTCTTACTGCGGCTCTTCCTAGCTGTTTGGGGGAGGCATCAAAAGCGGCTTTCATCTTGGCCCGCGTGCCTGGCATTTGCATTCGAGCAAGAAGCGCATCGAATTCGCCACTCAAACTGTCGAGCTTAGACCGAGTAGAGCGCGACAGGGCATCAAATTCATCTATGGAGATCAAGACTGCCTTGCGGGCGTCGTGTTTTGTGATGAACACTTTGCCACCGCGAATTACACTCTCTAGAACACGGCCGAACTCATTCTTGGCATCCGTTGCCGTTACGCAATCGGATCTCGTCTCGCCAATTCGGGCATCGCCCGACGGACGGTGTGCGCTCCGCCGCGACTGCCTGAGTCGGACGGCGTATGCTGCTGTCTGTTCGAGTACTTCCGCGGTTATCGGCTTAATCAAGCATTGGATTGCGCCCAATTCGGTTGCTCGAATCGCTGTTTGGTTGTCAGCAATATCAAGCATAAGGATAACTGGGAGGTCCGGAAATCTCGCGCGCATCTGACGAAGAAGTGTTAGGCCATCAATCCCTGGCATCGAAATGTCACTGAGGATGACGTCAAATTCAGAACCCTCTATGCACTGAAGGGCTTGCTTTCCACCGGAGGCTTTGGCCACTTCAAAGCCTGCGGCCGCAAGTGAACTTGCGTATAAGCGGAGGACGGCAATTTCGTCGTCAATGATCAGGACACGTCCCTTGAGCTTGCGCGGAGTGACCATTCTATGAGCTATTTTAGCTATTATGTTTATAATGGTCAATCAAGATGTTCCGATCAATTGGGTGGGAGCCGAGGGCAGCCCACACGAATCCTCATCCCAGCAGTATCTTCCTGATCATCAACCTACAGCTTTGGCTTTCGCTGGGATCTCTCGACCACGAGTAGCGAATCACACTTTACGCGGACTGCGCCTGGTGACGGTGGCTCGCTGTAGACAGCTTGGGGGCTATGGGAGGTTCAGGCTTTTCACCTGACTCGCTTCTCGAGGAACCTGCCCACTTCGGCGCTCGGTTCGCTCAGACCGAAAAAACACGCGAAGTGGCTTCCGTTCTCTATCGGAACCAGAATAGAAGGATCATGGCATTGCGCGCGAGCCTAGCACAACGCGTAAGCTTAATGCCTTTTCACCGACGGTCCAGACTGAGACGGTAAGGGAATGCAAGGGACACTGCTCCGCATTGTACTTTCGAACTGCAAAGTCGATGCTACAAGTGTCTATCCTACTTACAGAAAGTCCTTCGACCTGATCTTCCCAATAGCGAAAAATGAAGTGTGGCGCGCCTGACAGGAGTTGAACCTGCGACCTTGTGCTCCGGAGGCACACGCTCTATCCATCTGAGCTACAGGCGCGCGGTTGTTCGTGTGAGGTCTTCAGTCTAGAGCCGGCGATTGCCAGCGTCAAGAGCGCCCGCGGCGCTCGGTCGCGTCGGGCCCTTCCGGTGAGCACTTGTTGAAAAATACTGATGACGGTGCGGCCGCGATTTCAGTACAATCCGGCGCGACATGGGCACCTAGGAAAAGCTGCCGCAACAAGAAGAGCCGCCGAATCGGGAGCCAGACTTGGCGAGACGAGTCCGCACCGCAAAAAAACTAGCGCAGCGCGTGGACATGAATTACTTCAAGCAGGCGCACGGGATGCGCCGCTGGAGGTTCTTGCTGTCGATCGCCGCGGTTGTGGCGGCCGCCGTGTGGGTGCTTGGGTCCGCTGCGCTGCACACGCATCACGGCTACAGCCCGGGAGTGGTCGCGGAGGTGCACACGATCTTCGCCGAGAAGTGCGAGCTCTGCCACCTGCCCGAGGGAAAAGGGCTGCGCACGCGCATGCTGGTTTCCGACAAGGCCTGCCTTTCCTGTCACGACGGGCCGCGGCACGGCAAGGAATCACCCGTCGGCACCTGCACGGGCTGCCATCTGGAGCATCGTGGAATCAAGGCGCAGCTGGTGGCGGTGAGCACGACGAACTGCGCTTCCTGCCACAAGACGCTCGAACCCGCGGCGTCGAACTTCAATACGAATCATCCCGATTTCCCCGAGCTGAAGCGGCCCGATCCCGGGACAATAAACTTGAATCACAAAGTGCATATGGGCGCGAAAGTGGGAGCAACCTGCGACACCTGCCACCATCCGAGCGATGCGCCTCCCTGCAAGCCCAAGGGGTCGGTGTGCGGCAGGCCTTCATCGACGTATGCTTTCATGGCGCCGCTGAAATACGCGGATAACTGCGCCTCGTGCCACGATTCGACGAGTTTCAACACCGCATTCGGCGACGCGGCGCCGCACGACACGCCGGAAAACATCGACGCATGGTTTTCGAAGACTCACGGAGGCGACGCGGGAAGAATTGCGAGCGCCGAGCAGCAGCTGTGGAAGAGCAGCTGCACGGTCTGCCACCAGGATATGGACTTCAGCGGCGGGAAATTCCCCAAGATCCAGCCCGCTCAAATCACCACGCGCTGGTACAAGAAAGCGAACTTCAGCCACGACGCGCACCGCAGCCTCGACTGCCTCGATTGCCATGCCGGCATTCCTACGAGCGAAAAGACCGCCGATGTCAATCTGCCGAACCTCAAGGTCTGCCAGGACTGCCACAAACCGATGCACGCGGAATCGCGCTGCTTCGAGTGCCACGTCTATCACGAATGGCCGCGGGAAAAGACAATCGAGGGGAAAGTCAAGCTCAACCAGGTGGTGGGAACGCAGCCGAAGTGGATGCTGCCTCTAGGCGACGTCACCCCAGCGGCTCGTCCCTAATCCAGAAACTACGGGCCGAGCCGCCGGAGAAGCTGCAGTCTGGTCTCAAAAAAACGCCGAGCGAATTCCTGAAACGCACCCGGCTCTTTTACTACTTCAGGGAACGCATGAACGCAACCACGTCAGCAAGGTCCTGAGCCGAAAGGCCCTTGACGGTGCCCATCTTTCCGGTCTTGCCGTCGACTGATTCCTTCTTGAGATCAGCGTCGCTCTCGGCTTGAACTTTCTTGTCGGTCAGAGCGGGGAAGGTTACGTCCTTGTAAGTGGTTTTTTCGCCGTTCGGGCCATGACAGCTCTGGCACTTCTTCTTGTAGACGTCCTTGCCGTCGTCGGGATCGCCCTTCTGCGCCTTCAAGGATGAAACGGAAAACAGGAGTGCAAGGGGCAGCGCAAGCAAAACAGCCAGCAGAGTCTTAGAGCGTTTCATGTTCCTCCCTCGAAGAATGAGATTTCAGGAACCGCAAACCTTAAGAAGAGCCGATTTGCACCGCACGGCCATTGTACCTGCGCGAAGGAACCGGAATCAACAACGACTGCCGCGCTGTTAGCGCTTGGCAGCGACTGCATCGGCGTCCTTGGTCTTAAGAAGGGCGCTTGGTGGGTTGTTGTTGACCTTCAAGAGCTTTCCATCGGGATAGAACAGAACCGAATGGATCTCATCGGCGTTGAAGGGACGCGAACCCAAGCGATTGGTGACGGAAATCTGGTTGCCGGACTCGTCGACATAGCGATCGCGAACGGTTGGCTGGGCGACGGCCATAGCGCGCCCGTGGGTGTGGAACGACGCCACCAGCCGCGGCGAAGTGATGTCGGTGGCAAAACCCAGATAACCGGGATTGTCGGGCTCGATGAGCGCGACGATCTGGAGGCCGTTCTTGCCGTCGGCAACGTAAGCAAAGTAGCTGACGTTGGTTTCGGCGACCTGCACGTCGTAGGAGTCGTTGAGCTTTCCACCGGCGTCGAAGAACTGCGGGGCGCCGGGGCGTTCGGGATTCGCAACGTCGATGATGGCGAGACCCTGCTTGCCAGCGGCGACTACGGCCTTGGTGCGGAAAATCGTGAAGCCCCGGGCGTCGGGCAACGCAACCGCGGAGCCAGGAACCAGGCGCGGCTGCTCGGGATTGGTGATGTCGTAGGTCTTCAGGCCCGTGCGGTCGAGAACGAAGGCGTAGCGGAGTTGCACTTCAACGGCGCGCGCGCCATCCAGCTCCCCGGGGGCGCTGTGATAGACCAGGCGCGGCGAGAGGGGGGTGTTGATGTCGATGACGCTCAAGCCAGTCTGCTCGGATACGACGTAGGCATAGTGCCCCCACGGGCGCACTCTCACCGCTCCGGTGAGCTGGCCGTCGGGATTGAATCGCACTTTGGCGCGCAAGAAGTTGTTTTCAGGATCGGCGTCGGTGAGGGTATTCACGTCGATCAGCATGAATCCATCTTTGCGGTCCGTGGCGAGCGCATAGCGATAGAGTTCGTGAATCCTCTGCTCCATGTTCTCCTGCATTCCGACGCGATCGAGCGACATGGGAGAGGAGGCCGGGAAGTAGATCGAGGTGGCGTCAGGACTGTGGACCACAGAGCCTTCACCGAGCGGCGAGTTGACGTGCTGGACGATGCGCTGGGCGAACTGCTTGTTGTTGATGTTGGCGATGTCGTAGAGCTTGAACCCCGCCGAGCCTTCCGCGCCGATCGCAAACTCGCCGCGGACGGCCAGGCCGACGATCTTCGGGGCCATGCGGCTATGTGAGGTGGTGAGCCTGCGGCCACCCTTCTCAAACTTGGCATAGCTCTCGGGATAAAGGATCTTGTCGAAGGAGCTGCCGATCACGGGCTGAGGTTCGTCGCCTTCGGTGACCTTGACGGCGGTGATCGAATGGCCGTTGTCGGCGATGTAAGCGAACTCGCCGAGGAAGTTGAGGGCGTTAACGCCCAAGCCGATCGCGGAAGCGATACGCGCGTTGTTGCTGTTGTCTTCACTGACGTGGCAATCGGCGCACTGCTTGGTCTCCGCACCGCGAACCGTGTGCGGCGGATGCGGCGTCATGGCTTCGTTGGTGAAGCCGGGAGTGGAAACCAGCGGCTGCTGGTGCACCACGTTGTTGCGGTCGCCATCCTTGGCGCTGACGATGGTGGAGCTCGCCGGGCGGAAGGGCCAAACCGTCTTGCCCTGGTTGTAGGTGCCGATGCCAAAGAAGTAGAGGTCGGTGCGAATCACCTGGCGCCAGTACGGAGCGTAGGCGCGCGAGAACTGCGGATCGTAGTGCAGGTCGCGCGATTTGACGTTCACATCGAGCGGCAAGTGGCAACCCGAACAGGTGGTTTGCCAGGCTGAGTGGCAGGAGAAGCACATAATCTTGGTGTTGGAGTGGGCAAGAGCACCGGGTTCGGAACTTCCCGAGCCGATTTTGCCGTCCGTCAAAACGAGTTTGGCGTAGGCGGCGCGCGGGTTGTAAACCGGGCTCGCGGGATTGATGATGTCCACCACCTGCTTAACCACCCAGGAGCGATTCGGATCCTTCATGGAATGCTCGATGATATCGCCGGCGGCGTTTACTTCGAACTGCTTGCCGCCGAACGGCGTATCGACCTTCTTCAATTTGTGCTTGCCACCTTCGCCCATCCCACTGGTGACCAGGGTGGCGCGCTTGTCGACCGACCCGTGACAATCTTCACAGCGGATTTCAATTGCGTCGGTCATTTGGGCGTAGAGGTTGCCGTCACCATGCACGTCCTGCTCGGTGTGGCAATCGATGCAGTCCAAGCCTTTTTCGAAGTGAATGTCTTTTAGGTGGACCGCCTTCTTGAACTTGTCGGGATCGGAATCTGAAATAAGGTTGTTAGCCGAGTCGCGAAGCAGCCCTTTTTCGTCGCGCTTGTAGACCTTCATTATGTTCCAGCCGTGGGCGTGGTAGTCCTCGAACTGGGTGTGGGTGGCTTCGGCGTTGTGGTCCCAGATGCTGCTCTGACCCGGGCCGTATTCGTCTTCCCCTTTGTATTTCTTCATGAAGTCGGCGTCGGATTCACGATCCCACCATATCGCGCCAACATAAGTGTCGAGCGAGCCGTTGCCCTGGTGATAGTGGCAGGTGAGGCACTGCATGGCGGGAATCACCTGGGTGAGCTGGTGCTTGATGGGGAATCCCGCTTTTCCGCGAATGGCGGGATCGGCGCTGACGCTGATGGCCTTGTTGCCGAACTGAGCGTACTCACCGGAGGCTTCGTCACGTGAATTCGCGTAGATGATGTGACAGGCGCTGCAGCCGCTGCCGCGGAAGTCGCCGCCGATCTTGTTTACGCCCAAAAACCAGAGAGTAGGATCATTCAAGCGCGTCTTCAGGACGTTCAAGTAGACAGCGGCGATGCGCCCGCCGGTCCCCGGCCCGCGATCGCCGAATTCGTTGTTGTTCACCTCCGCGACGCGGAGCGGGTCAGTAATTTTCGTGACATCAAATTGCGGATGCGGATGCAGCTGGGGCAACGCGCCGCGATCCTGTGCCTCGCGCGTGGGCGGCGGATCGGGAAAGAGCGCCGCTGGGCGCCCTTTCTGGTCAAACCCTTCGCCGTAGATGGGAACTTTCGAGGCAATCGCGCCGTTGTTGTAGAACACCGCGCCGTGCGCCATGGTGTTGGTGGCCATGATGGAATTGCGCACGGATTTCACGATATCGCCGTGGCAATCGCCGCAACTTTTGTCCGCAACGCGCAAGTCCGAGGGATTCAGAAAGCGAATGAACTCAGTGCTTTCGAGGTTTAGGTAAGAATAGGAGTCGCCGGGGCGTTTGCCATTCGCGTAGGGGCTTCCCTTTCGCGGCAGGACGTGGGCGGCTTCTTTCGAAGTGGCGGTGTCGTTGCCGCCATGGCAATCGACGCAAGCGATGTCGCTCTTATTAGCGTGCATCGACTCGATGCCGACGTGGCAGCTTTCGCACTGACTCTGGTGCGGAGCCTTCTTTTCGTCAGCTTTCTTGTCGTCCGCTTTCGCTTCCTGGGCGCGGACGCGAACAGCGCCCGTGCCGGCGATCAGGGCCAAGCCGACAAGAAGAGCGGGAATCAGAGCCGTACGTCTACGAGCAAGCCGTTGTAAGACCGATCCGATGGCGTTCATCTGTACTCCTACCCCCGAAGCTCAGAAAATCAACCGCGGTACGATCTGAAGCGTATAGACGGGGCGGCTGCTGCCGAATGCATCCCGAAGGCCCGGCAGCGGCTGAAGCACCCCAAAACCAGCATCCAGAATGACGAAGTCGTTTATCTGGTGCAAGAACGGCTTCCAACGAATGAAAATGTTTTCTTCTACGCCGGCGTTGTTGTGATTAATCACAGTTTGGGCCGTTTTGCCGTTGCCGATGCCGATCGTGTAAGAGCCCGTATCGTTGAAATAGAACCAATTGGCGTTAAAAGAGAGAAACACTCGAGGTGTAACGGTGACGTCAAAGCCGGTGTTAACCATCTGAATGCCGGGATTGATGTAGTTGGCCTGGGCGTTCGTGCCGCGCAAAGAAGGAAATAAGCTGTTCGCGCGGACGAAGTCTCCCTTTCCAAACTTGACGTCTTCGCCGACCCAGTAGTCGATCGGCCCGCCGAAAAGTTGAATCGCATCGCTGATGGCGTCGAACCCGGTGTCCGTTTTCTTGGCAGCTGATTTGCCGTTCTCGCCGGACGCGTAGACGTATCCGACGCGGAACTTCCAGAAATCAAAGGGGTATTCCAGATCCAACACGCTGGTCCAGGCGCGAACATCATGTTGCACTTTTTCGCCGTCGACGAGGTGATCCGCGTTTCCAAAAACCCCATAGATGGCCGGATTAAAAATGAACCGGCCGAGATTTCCGTTGAGAGTAGTTCCTACATAGTAGGTGTCCAGGTTGAGCTGGTTCGAGTTTTCGTGGCCGAGCTTTCGCGGGTCGTGGTTCCAGTGGACGCTCCACTCGCTGTTCCAGCCGGTCACCAGGAAATCTTCCCAAGTGAACCTCGAAATCGCCACCACATGCTCGCTGGGCTTCGTGAAATCAATAAAGCCGGAGACGGCATCCTTCTGGAAGAGCTTCAGCGCGACCAGGTCGTAGCGCAGCCGGTTGCTGAGCGAGTTTCCGAAAACGCGGCCGCCGAGGCCCACATCGTTGAAAATCAAGCCGTGGAAATCAGACTTGAAGAACTGCAGGCCGCCGCGCAGAAACATCTGATTAAAATTGACGGTGCCGAAGTTGTGAAGCTGTATGTCGCTGAAGGCATCGAAAACCTGGGCGTGACCTTCCGACTTGTTGTCGAACGCTGTGGGTTCGTGCTTCCAGTCCACCGAGCCGTCGACGTGAATCCGGAAATCAGACGGGAAGAAGCGATCGTCGTTGTGTCGAAGTTCCGTTCCGAAGATAACGTTCTCGTCGACAAAGTTATTGTGAGAAAAAAAATGCAACGTGCCATTGTCAATTTGCTGGGCTAAGGTGGGATTCGAAGAGAAGTCAAGATTTCGGCGTTCTTTGAAGACCAGATTCTGAAAGACGTCCGTCTCGGTGAACCACTTCCCCGCCAGGGGATAGTCGCCCTTGATGCGGTTAGCGTTGTAGGTGTCCCACAGGTGATAGCCGAACTGGGGCACGCCTTCCAGGCTGTAAGTCCGCCAGCGGGTGTCTTCCGTATAGACGGGCTTTTTCTTGCCCTTGGGCGGCTTGTCGGCGCCAGCTGGCTGGGGCTGCTGGCTTGCAAACGGCCCCTTACCATGCTGCTGGCTGCCTTCCTGCGAGGGCTGGGAGGTCTGTGTGCCAGAATTTGTGCCCGCACCAGCAGGAGATTGCGGTGCTGGCTCGACCGGGGTGTCCGATGTCGTCGATGAGTTCGTCGAGAACGGCGGATCCGAACTGGAAAGGACTGCGGCAAGCGCCGAATCGTTCAGCGCCGCTTGCGATTCTATGGTGGCTTGCTGCGAGGACTTGAGATCTGTGAAATTCACGAGGACTTCGCTGCCGCGACTCTGGAGGTCATAGGCGGAGGCAGCGCTGAGTTCAATCACCACGCGAGTAACGTTCGGAGTAAACTGCGACATGCGGATCTGGCTGACCGGACCCAGACGGACGGCCGAGTTTTTTGCAGAAACCGCGAGTCGCGCCGAAGCGAAATCGAGGACCAAGCGCTCCGGATTAGTGAGGTGCATGACGCGGCAGTTCAATTGAGCGTCGCCTCGGATGACGACTTGCGTCGCCGAACCGTTCTCAGCAAGCGTCACCTGGCGAACGGTCACGGGAGCAGCGGAAGCAGCAGCGCGTGAGCCGGGCTTGTCCGTTCCCGCTCCTGCGATGGTTGCGGTGAGCGCCAGAAACGCAAGCGCAGCGAAAGCCCCCACTCTTCGGTGTCCGCGGGAAGCAGGCGTGCGGGATGAATCTAGAAACTGCGTGGCCGGCCGACGAGAATCGCCCCCAAGCGCATTCACTTTGGATACCCCCATCCGCCGCTCCGCCCTGTCGCGCCATCTGGAACGGCGGATAACAGGCGAGGCGAAAAGCGCCGCACCCGCTTCTCTTCTCCGCTAAAAGCTTGACGACCCCATTTGTGATGCGGACGCTAAATCAGATGGCGGGAATTTGCAACCATTTTTGTTTTTAAAACGGGCGGGTCAAGCCAGAGGCGTTGTCGAGGAAGGCAACAGAGACCGACCCCGACCGCGGGCTTCGCGTGCGGCCATCGCGATCGGCATTGCGCTGGCGCAGGCGCGTCAGCTGCCGCGCGCGAGGTTTTTGATCTGCTTCGCCAGTTTTTCGATCTCTTCCGCTTTTTGCACCAGCGGCAACGAAAGTACAGCGGCCGAATCCGTTTTGTTCACTTGCTCCTTGAGTTCGCCGGCGAGGAGAAAGAGTTTCTGGGTGCCCTCTTGAATTTCGCGCTTGTTGCGGATCAGAACTTGTTTGGGATCGATCTTCGGCGGTTCTACATGAAAAGGGTCGTCCGGCGGAGGCGGCATGGAAGGCCGAGGATTCATCGGGTCTTGAGGAGGGAGCGTGGGCCGCCCACTTTGTGCTTTGACCAGGGCCACCAGCGAGCCAAGTGGTATCGCCAGCGCGACCGGGACGGCGGATGTCAAGAAGTTACGTCGATTTGCTTCCATCGTTCGCTGCTCCGATTGAGAGGAATACGGGCACCCTCCCAGGCGCCGCGCCGCGCGAGTGGTATAATCCCGCTCCGCCTATTCTATGACTGATTCGTTGACACGCTGGACAGAAATTGGAATGCGGGGCCTGCGACTGCTCGCCATTCTCCTGCTGGGAATCCTTCTCGCTCGAATCCTGAAAGCATTGACGTCGCGACTAATCCAGATCTCGAAGTCGCCATCGCGGATCGCGCTGATGCGCGAGCAGCAGACTCGAACGATGGCGGGGCTGCTCTATAGCGTGGGCCTGGCGATCATATTCGCGATGGCGGTGCTGATGGCGTTGCGAATTCTGACGTTCGATATAACGCCGATCGAACTGGTGGGCGGCTTGGCCAGCGTGGCCGTGGGTTTCGGGGCGCAGAACCTAATCAAGGATCTGATCAACGGATTCTTCATCGTTTTCGAAGACCAATATGGCGTGGGTGACCTGATTCAATTGAATTCGGAGACGGGCCGCGTGGAGTATCTCACACTACGGCGGACGGTGCTGCGAGGCGTGAGCGGGGCGATGATCACCATTCCAAACTCGCTGGTCGGCCAGGTGGCGAACCTGAGCCGCGATTGGTCTCAGACCTTTGTGGATATCACCGTACCTTCGGACGAAATGGTGGGCCGCGCGTTGGCCACGCTTGAGAAAATCGCGGGGGATTTCCGCGAGGACCCCGATTGGTCGGCCGCATTGGTGGATGGGCCGCGCCTGCTGGGAGTAGAATCCCTGACGCTGGACGGCACAGTGCTGCGTCTTCAGGTGCGGACGGCTCTGAACCGCAAGGACGATGTGGCACGCGAACTGCGCCGGCGCATCAAGCTTGCGTTCGAACAATCGCGGATTCCTATGAGCCATAGGTACAACATCGCGCTTCATGGGGAAGTCCCAACGACAAGTTCTTAACGCTGTACTTTTGAGGAGGAAGAATGGGAGAGGTAAATCACGAGCAGGTGAACCTGATGCTGCGCCTATACGATATCCGGCGAGAACCGCGGCTGCGAGAGGCGCGAGAATGGTTCGTCAATAATTTTCGGCCGACGTCTGCGGAGGACATCATGAAACTATGTCCACCAGGCAGCCAGGAAAATGCATTCATGCGCATGGTGTTGAGCTACTGGGAAATGGTGGCAAGCATTGTGAACCGCGGGCTGATCGACGAAGAATTCTTCTTCGAGAACACGGGAGAGCAATGGATGGTCTGGGAACAGGTGAAACCGGCTGCGGAGGCTTGGCGCACGATGTTCAAAAACCCGCATACGTTCCGGAACCTGGAACGGCATGTCGAGCGGCTCGAAGCGTGGCGCGAGAAGCGAGCGCCCGGTACGACAGAGGCGATGCGCCAGATGCTCGTGCAGATGCGGCAGGCAATGCCGAAAACCAAGACGGCCGGAAACTAGACCAGCTGGGCGAGAGTGCCGTGGGCGGTATCGGTGGCGTTTTGGGCCCACAGCTGCGGATTTTCACTAGGCGCTGTCGGGAGTTTTGTGGTAGTTTTTTGTGATTCCACGAAGAGGAATTTCTTCGAGAGATTCTCGAGCAATTCTGGGAAAACTTGGACGTGCAGCCGCGTTCTGGCAAGAATTCCGGGAGGGATGTCGCGATGAGTACAAGTAGCAGAGGGTCTTCATTTTCAACGAACTCGATGCTAACGCTTCTGCTTGGTCTCCTCGTCGCAATCCCCGCCGGGGTTGGCGCACAGGCAACGCAGCAGGCTGGGAAAATTTCGATCGTCGTGCCGACGGCTTATCTGGTGAGGGCGTCACAGCAAATGAATGCAGCTCCCTCGATGCCGGTGAATTGGGGCGACGTCGTCAATACGGGGCACCTGGCCCGCGCTCGAATATCGCTGACGGACGGGTCGGTGCTTAACGTGGGTTCGGATTCCAATTTAACGGTCGCCAAGCATGATGCTTCCTCGCAGCAGACGGACCTGGACCTGAACTACGGCCGCGTGCGAGCGAAGGCCGTAAAGCTCGTGAAACCCGATTCGCACTTCCAGATCCGCACGTCAGTCGGAGTAGCAGGAGTGGTGGGAACGGAAATGATTGTTACGTTCGAAACGCCCGCAGAGAGCAGTGGCGTGGCGGAGACTTCAGCGAGCTCTTCGAATCACGATAAGCGCAAGATGGGATTGATCTGTCTCGAAGGCGCCTGCAAGCTTTGCGACCTGGCACTGAATTGCGTCCTCATGAAGGGTGGCCAAATTTCATCGATCCGTGGCAACGAGGCCCCCGCGCAACCTTCCCCGGTGACCCCTCTGAACGTTACCGAAGCTGTGAATGCGACGAAAGCAACTGGCGCCGCGGCAACCGGCGCAGGCGGGATAGGGACCGTGGGGGCGGTAGCGGTTGGCACGGCCGTCAGCAGCGCCGTGGCAACCGTCGTCGTGCGAAGCGTAGCGAAGACCACCACCTGCCCGCCACCGCCACCGACGGGGGGAATAATTCCGCGCAAGAGAGCTGGTTGCACGACGATCACGACTGGCGGCGTACACATCAACGGTCAGCGCGGGCCGTAGAAATCGCCGCTTAATTCTGCATACTTCCGCCGGTTCCCCTTCCGCGTTCCTCGCAGCCGAACTATGCTTGACCAATCAGTCGACGGCAGAGCCCGAAGTTTCACTTCACGAACGTGAGTCCATGGGGAACGAGCTGTTGGAAGACGTAGGCGTAGAGCATCACGATTAACCCGACGATCGCGCCTAATGCGACTGAGTGCCACAACACAAAACGGAAGATCGTTCCTTCATTGCCCACTTGATTCGTGGCGGAGGTCGCGATGGTGATCGACTGCGCGTCCACCATCTTGCCCATCACGCCGCCGGCGCTGTTCGCCGCGCACATCAGCACCGGGTCAATGCCGAGCTGTTGAGACGTGATTTTCTGCAAGCTGCCGAACAGCGTATTCGATGATGTGTCGCTGCCGGTGAGAGCGACGCCTAACCAGCCAAGAAACGTTCCGAAGAATGGATAGAACCAGCCGGTTCGAGTAAACGCGAGTCCCAGTACGGCATCGAGCCCCGCGTACCTGGTCGTAAACCCGAGGCCTAACATAAACGAGATCGCGATCATCGCGAGGCGCATGCGCACCAGAGTCCGCCAGAAAGTCTTTAGCAACTGACCAGGACCAAGACCTAGCAGCAATCCGGAGACAATGGCCGCGAAGAAGCACCCGGTGCCCGTTGCCGAGAGCCAGTTGAAGTCATAGCGCGCCGCCTCGGGAGTCGGTTTCGCGACAACCGGCGCTGTGCGGGATATCTTGTTGTGCAAGCCCGGCCAATCCCAACCCGGAGGTCCTGGACGGACTTTTCCGTCTGCCTGCACCACGCGGAATGACGGAGTGGCCAACTGGTTGAGCTTGAGCTTGACGCTGGGCCATCCCCAAGCGAGAACAAACATTGAAAGGATCGCGAAGGGCATCCAGGCTCGCAAAACCTGCCCTGCTGAGTGTTTGCGGGAAGCCACGAATCCGTCGACTTGCTTGGGGCTCCACTGGCCGCCGTCCACATCTTCGATCGTCTTGGCGGGAGCAAAGGAGGAACTGGTTTTTTCATCGTAGTCAAAGCGCCATATCTTTTTGGGTTTCCAGAATCGAAGGAAAATGATTGTCGCGAGGATAGAGACCACCGCTCCCGCAATGTCTACCAGGTTGCTGTCTACGTGGTTCGACCAAAGGAACTGCGTAATCGCGAAGGAGAAACCGACAACGAGGATAGCAGGGAAAACCTCAAAGGTTTGCTCCCAATTCACCATCGTTCGCACCAGCCAGAACGGAACGATGATGGCTGTGAAAGGAAGGATGCGACCGACCATCGCGCTCAGGTCCGATTCGGGTAGCGTGGTTACGGCGGCAAGCGCGTGCACCGGGGTACCAATTGCACCCCACGCCACTGGGGCCGTGTTGGCAATGAGATTCAGCGCGGCGGCATGAAACGGCTTGAATCCGAGACCAATCATGAAGGCTCCGGCGATGGCCACGGGCGCGCCGAATCCGGCCGCACCTTCTATGAACGCACCGAAACAGAACGCCACAAGCAAAACCTGCAGCCGCCGGTCGGGAGTGATGTTCGCGATCGATTCCTTCATAATTTCGAACTGGCCGGTTTCAACCGAAATATCGTAGAGATACACGGCTGCCAGCACGATCCATGCGATTTTCAGGATTCCGTACGCCACGCCGTAGCTGAACGCAGAGACGGCCAGCACCAGCGGCATCTTGAACACCAGAATGCCCACGACGACCGCGGTGAAGGCGCCGGCGATCGCGCACCAGTGCGGCCGCACCTTAAGTCCGGCCAGCAATCCGAACAAAACGATGATGGGAAGCGCCGCTACAAGCGTTGACAACCACCACATTCCGAGCGGGTCATATACCTGGTTCCAGGTCATACAACTCTCCTTCCGGTGGATCGGCCGCGTTGCGCGGTTCACCTGTCAGTTTTAGATCGGATCAAAATCGCCGTGCAGGATCATCTCTTCGCTGATTTTTCTGGCCTGCCGAAACGTCTCGGGCGTCCCGAGGTCCTTCATCTTTGGCAACTCCGCGAGAATTCTCTCCAGCTCCTGGTTGAAAATCGTGGTGACGAATTCCGGCGTGTGATTCACGATTGCGCCCTGATCGTCAACAACCTTTGCAGCGGCTCCGTGCTTCATTCGTTGCGCGATCATGAGCCGATAAATCCGGTCGGTGGCAAGGTCTTCCATGTAGCCGTCGAGCAGGCTCGCGCCTTTCCCATTGAGCACGCCATTGCGATACCGGATGACCGTTCGCACGGCGGCGCGCGTTCCTGCGAGCGTCTTCTTCCCAATGCCCCTCGGCTCAGGCCGCAAGTTCGGATGAGAAGTTGGCAGCGATGGCCGTTGGGAGATCTGGTTTGGAAACGGGAACGCGTCGACGGCAATCTGGTTTTGGTCGGGATGCCCGGTCCAGGCCCCGTCCATTAAGGTATTCGCTTCGTTCTTCTTGTCCTCCGCGAGTACCTTCAGCGCACGCGCATTTAACTCGGCGTCTTCACGGCTTGGAAATAACGCGGTCATACCGCCCACGGCCATGAAGCCGTGCTTATGGCAAAGCTCAGGCATTAACTCGCGAAAGCGTTGGAAAAACGGAACATCATGCGGAATGGTGTTTCGATCAGGCAGCACCCATTCCGGGTTTTCCAGGTTGAAATGGATCAGGCTGGCCATATAGTCCCAGCGGCCCAAATTCAAACCCAGAATGTGGTCTCGAAGATTGTAGGCAAACTCCTCCATGTAGTAGGCGAGCGGAAATGCCTCCACCAGAGCCATGCACTTGATGAAATCTCTCGGCCAACCTTTGGCTTTGGCAATCGCCTGAAACAGGTCCCGCCACCACAACGCTTCTTCCGCTGATTCAGACTTCGGAATGTAGATCGAGAGAGGATGGCGCTGCTCGGCCGGATCAGTGTGAAAGGCGACGCTGGCCACGTCGAAGAGCGATGCGGACATCAGTTCCGAGCCGAAAATGCCGGCTTGGCTTATGTGCAAACCGCGCGGCCGGATCCAAATTACGGTCTTGCTCGGCTGGATGCTGACTTCCTTGTTGCGTTTCTTGTCAAAGTACTTCAGCTCGCCGCGCAACGCTTTGACCATGTTGTCGATTCCGAGCGTGAGATGATCCCAGGCATTCGCTAGGGAATCTTCGACGTCGAGCATGACGCCGGGCGAGCCGGAATTGAGCAGCTTGACGCACATATCCGCTTCGTCAGCAGGGCCCGTCATCTGATTGCGCTGATCCTGACACCACTCGGGCATCTGGATCTGCCAGTTCGTCGTTGTGGCAGGAGAAGGCGGCAGATAATCGGGAAGCTGACCACGATGGGCTCGAGTGAGAGCCTTCGCCCGGTTAGCCGCCAATTGTTTCTGACGCGGCGTGAATTCACGATGCAGTGGCGTCAAAAACTCGACGAGACCGCGTGGCAGGTTTTTGGCTGCGCTGAACCCGGGCGGTGTTGAATTGACGGGAGGATACGTGGCCACTGCTCGCTCCATTCCGCGTGAACTTAAACTCAAGACATCGAAGCACTTGACCGTTCGCTGCGCACTCTCTGGCCCGCTCGTATAGTCCGCGGGACGAGCTTTGTCAAGACCTAGCTCGGATGTGTGTCAAACCAATTTAGAAATGTCCCCTTCCTTACCACATTAGAAATGTCCCTCCATTTGGGTCCCCAGAAATGCGAATCATCGAGGACGGTGTTACAGCGAGGAGACTATATTCCTGAGACTTTTCCTTTCTGTTAATTCCTGAGGCCTGCGACTTCCTGATGCCTGTAACAGTCTAGGATGACTTTCGAGCCGAACATTTCCCCGTGGAACGCCTTTGTTGGCAAGAGTTGAGATATCCTACGGCCTGGATACCTCTTGGCCAGGGCCGGGTATCATAGGCAATATTGTCCTTGACAAATCGTATGGGTCATACGAATATATAAATGAGGGTTTATTCTACATCTGAAGCCGCGGAACTGCTTGGTATCAGTTGGGACACTCTCCATCGATGGATGAGAGAGAAGAAGGTTTCGGCGCCCGCGGCAAAGTCGCTCGGGAAAATGAAAGTTCGCTTCTGGACCGAGAAAGACTTGGAAAAGGTCAGAGCATACAAGGCCGAGCACTACTGGGGCAAAGGCGGTCGCAAGGAGCGAAAAGATAGGAAGAGAGTGAAGTAACGGGACGCGCCAGTGCGCTAACACTGAACGCGCCCCTGACCAAGATCGCACGTCTGAGGTGCAACATGGCTGCAACAGAAGTTATCCGGTTCCCTTTCTGCAAGCAAGCTACCTACGGCCTGCTCTCCCCGATTAATCTAATACCCTCTGATCGGTTCGAACATTCCCCCCCGCCGGCATAGCTCGCGGATTCACTGTGTCCATGCGTTTTGCTCACGCTTAAACAATTGCCGCAGGAGGAACGGGAGGCTGAAATGCAAAAGGCCCATCTGTATGAGGCAATTCTCTTGGTGAACCGAGGCATAGATGAAGCAGTTCACGGGCTCGAACGCCTAATACGCCTCAAGGATTCGCGTTTGGACCTGGGATACTTCGACGAGAGGCTGGTGCTTTTCGAAGGCCAGCGCGCACGGCTCAATGCCTATTTCTGTAACAACGTCGAGAACGGCGAGGAGGACGACGCCGCGCGCTTCGAGAAACGGTCTAGCGAGTTCAGGAAGGCGACCCTCGATGAGGTCCAGGTCTATCGGGATGTGCAGGCCGTCGAGCAGCAGAGGCGGTCAGATGGGAAACCACCAAAGGTCCGGTTTCTTAGTCACGATGAACAACGTGAGTGGGAGCGCCAATATCCCAAACCATCCGCCAGCGAGGGTGGACCACAATGAAGCTCCATCTATTACAAGACCTTCTGGACTTGAACCAGGCGTTCGAGCGGGTCCTGACCGGACTGGAGCGGATGGAAAAAGTGCCGCTTTTCCATCGCCAGGAGGTTCGCTATCTGTGCGCGGAAGTCGAGAGTGCGCGCGTACAGGCGAACCGCGAGTTCTTTGACCAGTTTGAAGCCATCGTCGAGAAGGACGCCCGTTGGGCGTACAAGTTCCGCCGCGCCTACGACCAAAAGACAAAAGACCCGTTCGACTTCTATCTGGAAATCAAAGAACGTGAGGAGGTGCGTAAGAAGAAGGGATTACCTCCCCGCGTCGTGCTGCTTCCAGATTGGGATAAGGATGATGAGGAACGCTACAACCAGGAGCGGGCCAAGAAGCGAAAGCGCACCACTAAACGCAGGAACAAGACGGTGAGGAAGCACAAGCCAAACTCCCAGAAACCGCAAAGTCTTGCCCAAATTGGTGCCCTCCGGCGACAGAAGGGGGAACCGACCGATGACGAAGCGCAAATCATCTAAGAGTTCGGACCAGTGGGAGCCAGTGCCAGGCAAACAATATCCAGGCATCCGGGGCAAGGTGGTGCATTGGGCCGAGCATTTCTTCGAGGAAGGTACTTTGTATGTCCGCGTGCGGTTCACCGACAAAACCGAACTCTGTTGGACTCTACGCACGGCACATGTGATCCAGGAAGCGGACTTGAGCGACTGGACAACTGGGAACTGCAAACAACTCAAAGTCTACGTACAGGGCGAAACCGATTGGGAGTGATTGCGTGGAAAAACGATCCGCTGGCCCAGGAAATCCCGGAAGTGAGGTACATGGCCGGTACACGGGAGGCTGGGGATGCCGCAGCCCTTATTTTGTGTGGCGTGAGCTGTTGATGGAGGCGCGGGTGGGATTCGAACCACCCGGGATGATTGAAACTTCGTAACTTAACTTACTGATTGTACGAAAAAGCAAAACGGAGAAAAACCACAAAAACGCCGAAGTGAGATACACCGCAGGTACACGGTATGGAATCGCTTTTGTCCTGCTTTTTTCGGCCCGACAGGTGAGGCTCAACTATCTTGCTCAGCGGCGCTCCCTGGCCTGCCAGTTGCCGGCGTAGCGCAGTCCAGCCAGCAGGCCGAAGTCGAACCGCGAGAAGGGGTTCAGGGAATCGTGCAGGCGGCGCAGCGCCGCGCGGTTCTTCCCGAGTTGTTCGCCGATGGCGCCGATCATCGCGCGGACGCGCGGGGGCTCGGAAGATGCAACCCGGAGCATTCGCTCGAAGCGTCCTTTCTCCGACAAAAGCTTGACAGTGCGGCGGATGGTTTCTTCCGGCGAGAGTTCGCTTGTCCTTCCGGCGCGGCGCAGGAAGTCGAGCAGCGCCGCATCGCTCTCGGAGAGGCCGGCCCATGCTTCCGGTCTGCGCGTATGAATGACGGTGTCGCTCCCGACAAGTTTGCGGGGCAGGCTGAGGGCGCTGGTGGAAACCTCGCTCCGGCTCGCCGTCTGTGTCGTGAATCCGAGAAGATTGGCGGCGGCGATGCCCGAAGGGAAAACGCTCTTGCGCCGGGAGGCGAGCCTCTGGATTGCGGCCGGGTTCGGCCGGCTCTTGCCGAAGGCCGCCTGCCGGGTGCTGTAGTAGACGCCCTTGCTCAGGCGCTCAAGCCGACCCTGCCGCGTCAGGCGCGAAAACGCCTGCGCGACAGCCGCGAAGGGCAGTCGTCGGAAGTCATCAAGCAGCCACAGCCGTTCGCCGCCGCGTTCGATTTGCTGACGGACGAAAGCCATGACCCGGCTTGAGCCTTTCGATGATGTGGCGTGCCTTCCCATGCCCAAAGTATCGGCGCATCTCGAAAATCTGTCAAGTTTTTCTGCAATAAAACCTGACATATAGGAGCACAAAACCGGCCAAATTCAGAGTTTTGAGGCCATTACTATTCGGAAGCTTATTCTATACCCCGAATTGACGGACAGTGAATTAGAATTATTCCAGGAAATCCCCGTATCGCCAGTGATCGGCTCTTCGGCCACGCGGCTAATCCCTTTTATATCGCGTCGGATTACGGGACATTTGGGAACAAATTAGAAGGTGCGAGCTCTACATCGTTGGTGGTAGATTCCGAAAACTTCTAGCGAGGCGAAAATGCGGCGATTGATTGTCTGGCTGTGGTGCGCATTCCTATTCGTGTCCGGCGCCCAATTGGCTCATGCGGGAGAAGCCACGAGCGCCGCAAAGGCTTTGCGCTTTGGAAAGTTGGTGGATGGCAAAGGAAAAGTCTGGAACGACGCCATTGTTCTTGTCCGCGGTGAACGCATTCTCGATATCATCACCGACGCCACAAAAATTCCCGCCGGCGCAGAAGTGATTGATCTTCGCCGCTACACTGCCATACCAGGCCTCATCGACGTCCATACCCATATCACCTTCTACTGGGATCAGACTTCAAACGTTCATCCCTTCGAGCAACTCAGCAGCACTCGCCTTCCCGCAGAGGCTGTCTTCCTGGCGCAGGAAAACGCACGCCGCACTCTCGAAACGGGCGTCACAACCGTTCGCGACCTTGGGTCGAGTGACTGGAACGATATCGCCATGCGTGACCTGATCAATCGCGGCGCCATGATCGGACCGCGGATGTTCGTGGCAGGCTACGGAATCTACGTCGCCGATGCGCCGCCGCGGCCGGGCTACACAACTCCCCCGGGTGGTCGCGCCGACAATCTGCCCGAGGTGATGCGCGTGATTCGCGAAGAAGTGGCCGCCGGAGTGGACGTGATCAAAATGTATGCGTCTACAGGCACCGACAAAGACGTCACGGGATTCCAGACCTACACTTACGAGGAAGTCAAAGCAGCGGCTGACCTGGCGCACAAGTATGGCAAACGCATCGCCGTGCATAGTTACGGACCCGACGGCGCGCGCGATGCGGTCCACGCCGGCGCCGATTCCATCGAGCACGCCACTGATATGGACGACGAGACCATTGCCGACATGGCTCGCCGCGGCACCTTTTACGTTCCGACGATCGATCACAACCGCTGGTACGCCGAACACATCGCCATTTTCGGGTGGAACAATGAAAAGCAGATCGCCGACGGACTGAACGACTACATCCGTCGCAATTTTGAAACCGCCCGCCGCGCGTTCAAAGCTGGAGTGCGTTTTGCGATGGGCTCGGATGCGCTCTTCACCATGTGCGGCGAGAACACGCGCGAACTCGGCTGGTTTGTGAAGCTGGGCATGACGCCAGAACAAGCGCTCTCAACCGCGACCACCAACGCCGCCGCGCTCCTCGGAAAGGATAAAGAGCTTGGCGCCATTGCGCCTGGCTATTTCGCCGACATCGTGGCCGTGGAAGGAGATCCGTTGGCCGATGTCAACGTGACTATCAACCATGTCCGCTGGGTCATGAAGGGTGGCGCGGTCGTGGTCGCGAAAACTACTCCGGGGAAAACGAATTAGCCGGAATTTCCGATTTGGACCTCTAGCTCACACATCATATTCGCTGACATTAACGCCGTCTCGGACACGATGAAGACAGAGTTCAACCGCGCCAGAGGGTGAAGCCATGAACATCGAGATCCATGATGTGGCCCTTAAGGCCAGAATCCAAAAGCAGCTTCAGGCAACCGGCTCTGGCAGCGTCGAGGAAGTATTGCTCCACTTACTGGACACTCAGGAAGAACAGGACCGTTGGCTTCTGGAGAACCGTGAAGCGATCAACACAAAAATTAGGCGCGGCATCGATCAACTCGACTGCGGCGAAGGCATCCCGGAACACCAATTAGATGCCCATCTGGCCAAACTGAAAAACCAAACCTAAATGCGCGTGCGCTACGTTCTTGCGCCGCAAGCCGCGCTCGACCTCGTCGAAATCTGGCGTTACATCCAAAGAGCAGGCTAGTCTGACAACTGCGGACCATGTTGAAGCCGCCATGCGCGAAAAATTCGCGTTTCTGGCGAAGACACCGGGTGCCGGCCACCACCGCAAGGATTAAAGCCCTTACAAATCGTCTACACGGCGGGTACACGGGAGATTGATACTGCCGCAAGCCCCTATTTCATAGGGGTGAGCGGCCTGACACATAGGTGTGATTTGATGGAGGCGCGGGTGGGAATCGAACCCACGTATAAAGGTTTTGCAGACCTCTCCCTTACCACTTGGGTACCGCGCCCCGGACGTTGAGTATATCGAATCTTTGCGGCGGTTTCAGCCCCGTCCCGGACACCAATCGAGAAAAAAACATGCACCTATGGCCCAGCACCATGCTAGCGAATGCGCAGATCGAACGGCAGGCGCGCCTGAACGGGCTCTATCGTTCTTGCGAGACGTCGCAGCGTGGCGTCGAATGTAGTCTCCGGCGATCGCGTTTCCGTAAACTGGTCCCGTTCGCGCTCGAGCAGAATCTCGAGAAATGTTTTCTCTTCCGGCAAACGGACGATATGAACGGATTCGCTTGCGGCAATATGAGCGAGTTGCTTGGCCAATTGAATCGCGCGGTCAAGCCCTCCAATCTCGTCAACTAGCCCCAACTCCTTCGCTCGCGCCCCAGCCCACACCCGGCCTTTGCCGATCTTATCCACATCCTCGGCGGACATCCTCTGACCCGCCGCGCTGCGTCCAGCGGCCACGCCTTTCGTAAAGTTCGCGTACGTTTCGTTGAGCGACTTCTCGATATTTGCTTTCTGAGCCGGAGTGAAATTCTGCTGATCCGAGTACATGGTTGCGTTGTCGCTAGTAGCCACAAAGTCCGTGCTCATTCCAAGCAGGCTGTAGAGTCCTGAGATATTGAATTTGCCGATCAACACGCCGATGGATCCCGTGATCGTATTCGCATCCGCGACAATCTTGTCGGCATCCATCGCAATCCAATAACCGCCCGACGCAGCCACATCGGACATCGAAACGACAACGGGCTTCTTTCCCTTCGCCAGTTCGACTTCGCGGCGAATTACCTCGCTGGCCACCGCCGATCCGCCGCCCGAATCAATTCGCAGGACAATGGCCTTAATGCTTGAATCTTCCTTCGCTTTGCGAAGGTCCGCCGCCACGGAATCTCCGCCCATCACAAAACTCCCGCCCGGCGTGTTTTGCGAAGAGCCGGACACAATGACACCCGTCGCGTGCACAACTGCGATTTTCGGTCCAAGCCCGGGCCTGAGAAATGTCCGGTACCGCGTGAGCGAGATAGGGTTCCATTCATTCTTATCTTTGAAGAACGACTGCACCTGATCCCAGTACGCCAATCTGTCGACTAGTTTGTTTTCCACCGCTTCGCTGGCTGACAGCGGTCCACGTTTCAGAATGGACTCAAACGTGGCGCGGTCCATGTTCCGGGCCTGTGAAGCATCCGTCAAATACCGATCGTAAATGCTGTGAAGCAATGTCTCTACTTCCTCTTTGTGCGCGGCGGTAAATTTCTTCTCCGTGAAAAGGTTCGGCGCCGTCTTGTACTCCGCAACATGGTAAAACTCGGGCACTATTTTGAGTTTGTCGAGCGTGCCGCGAAGAAAGAGCGCCTCAGCCATCATCCCGCGCACGCCAAGCGGGTCGGTGGGAACGAGCCACACCTTGTCACACGAGGTCGCG